>Ga0209075_1000830_pt1 | contig 29708 bp, 26 predicted proteins | sample Stecom2011_FD_187523 | JGI IMG/M metagenome (GOLD analysis project Ga0209075, IMG submission 187523) | Agricultural soil microbial communities from Utah to study Nitrogen management - Steer compost 2011 (SPAdes) (version 2) | ecosystem: Environmental > Terrestrial > Soil > Agricultural land...
ATGACCGCTTAACCCCCGGCGGAGTCGCTGTAGAGAAAGGAGGAGTTATTCGTTATGAACCGCTGAAAGAAGCCACCGTTCACTTTACTCTTTCCGAAGGCAGCAGAGTAAAAATTGCCGGCGAGAAAGAAAACTGGTATCTTATTACCAGGCGGGATGGGAAAAGAGGCTGGGTGGAAAAATATTATATTGAAAAAATTTAAATTCATCATGAATTTGGAGTGATTTGAAGTAAAGAAAAAACAAAAAATCAAGCCCGCGTTCCGCATTGTTGCGCTGGCCGGCTTTGTCAGCATGATTATTTATCTGTCTGTACGCTATACCCCGCAAATTACGGATCTGTTGGCGCGCCGGCACGAGTTGAAGCAGTATGTTGAAGATATGGGTTTTACCGGTATCGTGATTTTTGTTTTTCTACAAATATTCCAGGTAGTGGTCGCTGCCGTTCCGGGAGAAATTGTCCAGGTTGCCGGGGGGTATTTTTACGGAACATTATGGGGAACAGTTTACCTTGTAACAGGGGTGATAATAGGATCGGTTCTCAACTTCTATGCCGCCCGCCTGCTGGGTTTCGAAATTGTACAAACCATGCTGCCGAAAAAGTGGTTGAAAAAAATTTATCACTTAATCAAAGAACCAAAGTCAGAATTAACCATATTTCTCCTTTTCCTAATCCCGGGCCTGCCCAAGGACGCCCTCACCTACCTTGCGGGTCTGACTCCCATCCGGCTAACGAGGTTTCTGACCATTGCTGTTATCGCCAGGCTCCCTGCTCTTGTTGTTTCCACTTACATTGGCGCCGGTCTGCAGCAAGAAAACAAAACCGTCGTTATTATTGCCTTGGCCCTTACCCTTATTTTGTTTTTTATCGGGTTGCTTCTCAAAAATAGATTTATTACAACAACCGAATAAGTTGGTTTTTTTGCTTTTTCCCTATAAATATGCTATAATTCTTCAATATTAACGTTAAAATCGTGAGGAGGAAACGCCATGGTTCACCGGGCAATTAAAACATATCTGGAAAAAACGGACCCAGAAAAAATCAACCCCGGTTTTCTCGGTTATCTCACCAGCCTGGCCGAAGTGGCCACAGTCTCTCCGGAAACCGCTGCTGCTATTGTCAACGAACTCGCCGACCAACGGCGGAACTTAAAACTAATCGCCAGCGAAAACTATTCTTCTCTCGCCACCCAGACGGCCATGGGTAATTTGTTAACGGACAAGTATGCGGAGGGTTTTCCCGGTCATCGTTTTTACGCCGGATGCGACAATGTTGATACCATCGAAGCCTACGCCTGTGAGGCGGCCTGCCGCCTTTTTGGATGCGAACACGCTTATGTGCAACCACACAGCGGCGCCGACGCCAATCTCATTGCTTTTTGGGCGATTCTTAACTCGCGGGTGCAAACCCCGGCCTTGGAAACCCTGGGGGTCAAAAATCCTCTTAATATCTCCGACAGGGAATGGCGTAAAATTCGTCAGGATTTAGGCCACCAACGCCTGGTCGGGATGGATATGTTCTCCGGCGGGCACCTGACCCACGGTTACCGCCTTAATATCTCCGGTTGCCTTTTTGAATCTTATAGTTACCGCGTCAACCCGGAGACCGGACTCCTTGATTACGATGAAATCGAAAACCTGGTAATGGAGGTAAAACCTCTGATCCTGCTGGCCGGGTACAGTGCTTACCCCCGTACGATCGATTACCGGCGCCTGCGAAAAATCGCCGACAAGGTAGATGCGGTGTTTATGGTGGATATGGCCCATTTCGCCGGTCTGGTAGCCGGAGGAGTATTCCAGGGAGATTTCAATCCTGTTCCGCATGCCCATATTGTTACCTCCACCACTCATAAAACCCTTCGCGGCCCACGTGGCGGGATAATTTTGTGCACAAAGGAATTCGCCGAGTATGTGGACAAGGGATGTCCCATGGTAATCGGCGGTCCTTTGCCTCATGTTATGGCCGCCAAAGCCGTTGCTTTAACCGAAGCACGCCGTGACAGCTTTAAAGATTATGCCCAAAAAATAATGGAAAACGCGCAGGCTTTGGCCAACGCGTGTATGCAGGAAGGTATGGCAGTTGCCACCAACGGCACGGATAATCATTTATTGTTGATTGATGTTCATGCTTCCTTTAATCTAACCGGCCGCCAGGCGGAAAATGTCCTAAGAGCCTGCGGAATAACTCTGAACCGCAACACTTTACCTTTTGACCCGCACGGCCCGTGGTACACCAGCGGTCTCCGGCTGGGAACCCCGGCTGTCACAACCCTGGGAATGGGAGAGGCGGAAATGAAAGAAATAGCCTCCATAATAAAATATATTTTGGCCAACACCCGCCCCGCAATCGCCGATACCGGCAAAAACGCCGGAAAACCGAGTAAAGCCAAGTACATTATCGATGAAAATGTTCAGGCGGCCGCCGGCAAACGGGTGCAGGCATTGCTGGATAATTTCCCGGTTTACCCACAGCTGGATCTGGCTTTTCTGCAAAGATTTTTTGGTTGAACAAAACAGTGTTTATAAAAAATACCGCTATTTCATGCGTCAGCGGTGGTGTTTATTAATAATTTCCAGACTGGTTTTCCCGGTCTTGATGCAAACCGCCTTAACCAACAGGGCGACTTTATTTTCCCGGTTCAATAAATTCCAGTAGTACTCGGCCGTTTCCCGGGGGTCGTTAAAAACCTTCACCAACAGTGGTTCACCGGCAAAGGGCGGTAGAGGATTTCCGTTGCCGGCATAGGTATGAAGGCAATGACCCCATCCCGGAACAGCCTTTGCGTAATGGAAAAAATACCGGCCGCAACAAGCGGGATTACTGCCGGCTGCTTTGATAATTGACAGCCGGTAAGCGCATTTTTGGTCCTCCAAATCAAGCAAACAGGAAATACGCGGCGTGTAATGAGGTGCATCCGGTTCAAAATTTCTGGTCATTAAAGCGTCGTCAAAATTTTTTTCTTGTTTCAAAAAAGAATAAATGGTGTCGGTCTGGTCGCCGTTGGTAACAATGTGGCAATTTCGCCAGTGCTTGACCGGGTAATAGACCAGGAGTGAGGGATCCTTAACTTTACCGGTATCCGGAATTTCTGTCCGGACAAACCCCTTCTCAGCCACCAATATCCGGTTACGGCTGGCCTCGCTTCTGCCCATAAGCCAGTAAACCTGAATATAACTGCCGGCATCCGGGGAAAGACCGATAATAATCCCTCTTCCCGGGTATTCATTCGCCTGTAAAGATAAAAGATTGCCTTCTGCCGGGTCGGTCGGATTCATACCCATTCCCCTTTCTGCACAAAATTCTCCTCTGTTTTCGTTAACTATCAATAAGAGGCCTTAATAAAAGGCCTCTTATTGATAATTGCTGTTTTATGGGTTGTTAACCACATTTTTTCATGAGTTTTTCCCATTCCGCATCGATATTCTCCTGGATCCCGGCAAGTAATTCTTCATTTCCCGGTTTAAAAAGATGCCGGAAACGGGCCTGTTTCTTCAGCCAATCAATAATGGGTTTTTTCTCTTTCGGTTTATAAGTCAGTTTGTAGACGCCGTTTTCAACTTCATATAAGGGCCAGAAACAAGAATCCACCGCATCTCTGGCGATCTGGATAGTATCCTCCGGGTTGAAGCCCCATCCGAGACGACAGGGACTGATAACATTGATAAAGGAAGGCCCGTCTACTGCCAGCGCCTTCTGTACCTTAGTGCTAAGATCGTTCCAGTGACTGACCGAGGTTTGCGCGGCATAAGGAATATTGTGGGCCACCATGATGGCTGTCAAGTCTTTACGGTATTGCTTTTTCCCGGGGATCTTTTTCCCCGCCGGGCTGGTACTGGTGTGCGCTCCCATCGGGGTGGCGCTGGAACGCTGAATTCCTGTATTCATATAGGCATTGTTGTCGTAACAAACATAAAGCATTCTGTGCCCGCGTTCCATGGCGCCCGAAAGCGACTGAAGACCGATATCATAAGTCCCGCCGTCTCCTCCGAAAGCAATGAAGCGGACATCTTTATCATATTTCCCTTGTTTTTTCAGTGAAGTATAAGCTGCTTCAACTCCGCTGATTGTCGCCGCCGAATTTTCAAAAGCATTATGAATGAACGGAACTTTCCAGGCCGTATAGGGAAAAAGGGTGGTGGTCACCTCCAGGCAACCGGTGGCGCAACCGACAACTACCGGGTTTTCAGCGGCCAACAGGATCTGGCGCACGATGATTGGCGCCGCGCAACCGGCGCAGGCCCGGTGCCCTCCGGTTAAAAGGTCTTCTTTGGCTGCCAATTTCTTTAAACTTGCCATCTATTACACACCTCCTTATTCCCGAACGCCCAGATACTGAACGAGATTCTGTATCTGACCGCCCTCGGATATTCTTTGCAGTTCCTGGTATACACCGGCCAATTGTTGCGGGGTAATATCGCGGCCGCCCAGTCCATAAATATAGTTGACCATCGCCGGCCGTGCGGGCAAATCAAACAAAGCGGAACGGAGCTCGGTAAAGACCTGGCCACCGGCTGTAGAAAGTGAATCCGAGCGGTCCAAAACCGCTACTGCTTTAAGATTACCAAGCGCGTCAGCCAATTCCCGGGCGGGGAACGGGCGAAAAACGCGCAACTTCAATAAACCACATTTAAGCCCCTTATTCCGGAGGTCGTCAACAACCACCTTGATAGTTCCGGCAGTGGAACCCAGAGCTACCAGGGCAATTTCCGCATCCTCCAGTTTATAACCTTCAAAATAACCGTAACTACGGCCGAATTTCTCACCGAATTCGCGGCCGACGTCCAAAATTACTTTCCTGGAATTCATCACGGCTTCCGCCGTCTGACGACGATGTTCAAAGAAATAGTCGGTAAAATCCAATGCTCCCACAGTTAACGGTTTATCCAAGTCCAAAAGAGAATAGGCGGCTTTATAAGGACCGATAAATTCCCGGATTGTCTGGTCGGGAAGAAGTTGGACCGCTTCCATCCCGTGGCTGATGATAAAACCGTCTGTGGTGACCATTACCGGGAGCCGGACATCCATATGCTCACCGATACGAACGGCCTGGATCATATTGTCGTAAGCTTCCTGGGAATTTTCCGAAAAAATTTGGATCCAGCCGGTATCACGGACACTCATCGTATCGCTGTGATCGCAATGAATATTAATCGGCGAAGACAACGCCCGGTTGACTTCCGCCAGAATAATCGGGCACCGAAGCCCTGCTGCTATATAAAGAATCTCCGCCATCAGGCTCAAGCCCTGCGAGGAAGTACCGGTCATGACCCGGGCGCCGGCAGCAGATGCCCCCACACACGCGCTCATGGCCGAGTGTTCACTTTCCACGGTCACGAATTCTGTATCAACAAGCCCGTCCGCCACAAAATTAGAAAACATCTGTACTATTTCCGTAGCCGGAGTTATCGGGTAAGCCGCCACAACATCCGGGTTGATTTGGCGCATGGCCTCCGCCATGGCCTCGTTTCCAGTACGGGCTACAATATCCTTAGTCGGCACATCATTTCCCCCTTTCTTTTAATCTTCCTGTTCGCTTTCGTCCACCATTTTTATGGCCTTGACTTTATCCGGACACTCCCGGGCGCATATACCGCATCCTTTGCAGTGGGCGTAATCGATCCCCTGCACTTTTCCGTCTTTCACAATTATGGCTGAATCAGGACAATATATCCAGCAAAAGAGACAGTTGATGCATTTCTCCGGGTCGTGCACCGGACGCTTATTCCGCCAGTCCCCGGTTTCGTACTTCCGGGCATTGCCTTTCTCAGTTATCAGCCCGGCCTCTGGTAATTCTCTCCAGGAAGGTTCCGTCATTCCCCGTGCACCTCCTGATAAGCCCGTTCAATAGCTTTGATATTTCCCTCAATAATCTCGGGCTTATTCTGAAATTTTTTGGTTAATTTTGCCCTGGTGTCATTAATTAAATGATCATAATCAACCACACCGGTGATTTTTACCAGGGCCCCCAACATTGGGGTATTGGGGATAGCCCGTCCAATGGCCTCCTGAGAAATCTTGCTGGCATCTATGGTATATACTTTTCTCCCGGTTAATCCTAGTTTATTCCGAATCTCCCCGGGAGTTTTGGCAGTGTTCACGATTAGAACACCGTCTTCAGGTAGTCCTCCGGTAATGTCCACCTTTCCCAGCAGGGTAGCATCCAACACCACCACTACTTCAGGAGAAGTCACGCCGGAATGAATGGTGATGGGTTCATCGCTGATCCTGTTATAGGCTCTCATCGGCGCGCCCATCCGTTCCGGACCGTAATCGGGAAAAGCCTGCATAAACTTGCCGGTATTCATCACCGCTTCTCCCAACAAAAGGGCGCCGGTTTTGGCCCCCTGACCGCCACGACCGTGCCAGCGGATTTCTAGAAGCTTTCCCATTTTATAACCTCCTTTCTTATTTTCCGGTTTTATTAATTGCCGGTTGACAACTCGGTTGTAACAAATCAGTACCCTCTATCAGGATAACCTATTTTATCTGCGCAAGAAAGGAATTTTACCAAAGCTTAACCGCTCCTCAAGAAATGCTTTGGAATATATACCCACCAATTAATATACTGCATACTGAATACACAAACCGTCCCGCCCTCATCGCCTGCTTTTTCCGGTAAAACACTCTTCGACTCTTACCAGCCTCTGGCGGCCAAGCGTTCCGTAGTTTCCAAACCGGCTGCGGAAAGCCCGGTCATGGCGGCGCCCAGTCCCCGCGATACTTCCGCCAAAACCCGGGGGTTGTTGAATTCCTTAACAGCCTGCACAACCGCACGGGCCCGGGCTACGGGATTTTCCGATTTGAAAATTCCCGACCCCACAAAAACACCGTCACAACCCATTTGCATCATTAAAGCGGCATCAGCCGGGGTGGCGATCCCCCCGGCGGCAAAATTCATCACCGGAAGACGACCCAATTCTTTTACCTTTAAAACCAAAGTCTCCGGCACTTTCATTCTCTTCGCCGCTGTCTTGATCTCATGCTCACATCCTGGTAATTCATTAATCTCCGCCACCATGGTCCGTATGTGCCGGACTGCTTCCACCACATCACCGGTACCGGCTTCACCCTTGGTCCGGATCATGGCGGCCCCTTCGTTGATTCTGCGCAAAGCTTCCCCCAGGTTGCGGGCGCCGCAGACAAAGGGAGTTTTAAACCGGTGTTTTTCTATATGATACTGTTCATCCGCAGGCGTCAAGACTTCACTCTCGTCAATATAATCTATAGCCAGCGCTTCCAAAATCTGCGCTTCCACAAAGTGACCGATTCGCACTTTGGCCATAACAGGAATAGCAACGGTTTCTTTGATTTTTAAAATAATTTCCGGGTCGGACATCCGGGCTACTCCTCCCTCGGCTCTGATATCCGCCGGAACTCTTTCCAAAGCCATCACCGCCGCCGCTCCGGCATCTTCGGCAATTTTCGCCTGTTCCGGTGTGGTGACATCCATAATAACCCCGCCGTTTAATAATTCGGCCAAATCGTTTTTTCCACTTTCAACAGTCTTTTTCATCTATGAAACCCCCTTGTCCCGTTAAACCTTTAATTTTATATCCAGATACATTTTACAGTAATAAAAATAAAAAAACAAGTTAAATCCTTACACCTAAACGAGCGACGGTCTCTAACCGCCCTGCGAAAACAAGGCGTATATATTCCGGTAAGAAAGCGCCGCGTCTTTCGGCGTCAGGTCAACAGCTGCATCCAAAAAAGTTCTCAACTGCCGTAATCCTATCTGCCGGTATATTTCTTCGCCGGTTTCCCGGTACAATAAAGCCAATGCCGACGAAAAAGTGAGCCCTCCTTGATTCTGGAGGTAACCACGGTCCTGGTCCCAGAAATGAAAGACGGCTTTTTCTACCGCCGATTTAATTCCGGCCAAAATCTCCGGATCTTTTTGCCGCCGGTAATATTCCACCAATCCTTCAACAGCCAAACCGGCCTGGTAGATAAAATCGGCGGGAAAACCTCCTTCATGACTGCTCTCCCAGTCCAGGGCGGAGCGGACAATTTCACCGGCCCGAAGCAAATATCTTTCCTCCCCGGTGGCTTCATAACCGGTAAGGGCGGCGATGATTCCCAACCCAAACGTCCGCGGTTCCCACGGGTTGATCCCGTCGTGCAGGCAAACCCAGTCGGCCACCCGCACCGCCAGTTCCCGCCCGCGGTAATCCCCCAGCAGGTAATAACTTAGTAAAAGACCGCGGTTTTTGGTATGGCTGAAGTATTCCGTGGCTGCCAATTCGCCGGTATAAAAACTTTTTACTTGTTCCAAGCCGGGAGTGACACGATCCGTTCCCCACGGATGCGACAAGTCAACATCGCCCAAGTGGGTGACGGCCGGACGGGCCAGGTCCAGGAAAACCGGCTCTCCGGTGCGGACAAACTCCAACAGCAACAAATAAGGAAGGTCATAGTAATTATTATTCCAGTATGTTCCCTGGGGCGCCCAGGGCAAAGAAAAATCAACCATCAAATCCCCATAGTTGAATAACCCCCAATGCCGGGGGTTAACCGCCAGCCCGTGCGCGGGCGGTCCGAATAAATTCAAGAGATCCGTTTGGCTTCTGGCCGTTAAAAACATAATTTCTTCCGGGTATTCTTCCAGCGCCGGTAACACCGGTTGGGAGAAAACCCCGGACTCTTCATACCAGAAAGAGGGCAAAATTCCCACCGGCGGGCCGGAAAGTATCCCTTCCATGATCCGGGAGTATTCCCGGTCGCTTTGCGCGTGGAAAAATAAAAACAGGCGGTGGGTTTTGGCCGTCCCCCTTGCCCATTTTACCGGGGAACCCGGAGGAACCAGTTCCGCACGGATCTTACCTTCCCCGGATAGACAAAGGCGTTTGGGATATTGCGGCCAAAAACCTTCAATCCCAACCGCCGCTCCCAGTGCCTTTCCGGTTAAATCCGCCCAACCCAGGGAGGTTGCCCGGCGTTCTTGTTGCCGGAGGGGTGAAGTGACTTTCCCTCCCCATTCTATTTCCGCCCTGCTTGATGCCGCCACCCAGGCCTCGTCTTCCGGTTCCAAGACAACATTGACCGGAGTGTCTTCCCCGGAACCAAAGGTCGCCTCCCATTTTTGTTTTCCTTCCCCGGGCAAGGAAAACTCTATCCAGGCTTCTTCAACTTCAGCCCATTCCCCACGGCCGGCATTGACCAGCGTCAGGTCGATTTGGAGAAAAGGGGTCCCGGCATAAGCCTCCACCCGGCAGGTATAGGTAAATTCTTTATTCCCCTCCCCGCAGCAAAGATCGCCCTCTATTTTGATCACCGCTTTAACCGGCCCCTGTTCTTCCAGAATAATCGCAGCCGGGGATGCCGATTTGGCCTGGAAGACTTCTTGGCCGATCCTTAACCCGACCTCTTCCATTCCCGGCTTCAGCACCAGATTGTTTTCGTCATAGTTCCTCCGGCCGGAAGCATCAAACCACACTCGGTGGAATAAGGGTTCGTCTGCTCTTATTTCCAAACAAATATTCCCTGTATCCACCGTCACTCCCTCTGGTGTCTCCCTGATCTCCAACGGGTTGGACGGGAGAGAGGGCAGCCTGTCGCCGGCGACCAACCGGTAACTGATAGAATCATTCTTATTAACCGAGGCCGGAAATGTCAGCAACCACCAGCGGGGTGTCCCTTCCTGGGGCCAGGTTCCCGCCTGTACCGCCTGGGTGGGTACTTCACGTCCCCAGGGATCAAGAAGGCGCGGCGGGTTTTTTAATCCCTTTTCTCCCCGGGGGACGGGAATCCCTACGGTAACAGGATGATTCCTCCAGTCCAAACCGGCTTTTTCTTTAATTGTCAGCGGCAGTTCCCAGCTTCCCGTCACCTCTTGAAGGGGAAGAACTAACATTGCCAAAAAAACTAAAAAAAGACTTGCCGGAAAAGAAAAAAATCGTGCTTTCATTTATCTCCCCCCGCCGTCGGGCAACCGGCGGTCGCCAACCGGTACATCGCTTCAGCGTAAATACGGGCACACATCATAAGATCCGGCACTAAAATATACTCGTCTTTTTGATGGGCCAATTCCGGCCGCCCGGGCAGGTTCGGGCCAAAAGCCACCCCGTTACCCAGAGCAACGGCATATGTTCTTCCGCCAATCGCCAGCGGCCGGCGGAAATCACCGGTTTCTTCCCGGTAGACCGCGAGCAAGGTTTTTACCAGCGGGCTTTCCGCCGGCATATGATGGGGCGGAAGATCCCGTAACTTGCTCATGGTAAAACCGGTTCCGGCCAAATTTTCCCTAATAGTACCGGTAATCGCTTTTTCGTCCGTACAAAGGGGATACCGGATATCAACTTCCAGTTTTCCCTGCTCTCCGGAAAAATCAATCGTCCCCAGGTTCAGCGTGAGGGCTCCGGATAGATCATCCCGGCACGCTATTGCCAATCCTTTACCGTCATAATCACCAAATTTCTCCCCCAGAAGACGGATAATCTCCCACTGTTCCCCTTTGAACTCCAGCGCGGCTAAAAATTTTATCAAATGAACAACAGCATTTTCTCCCAAGTGCGGAAGACTGGCATGAGCAGACTTGCCTCTTACCTTCAGCCGGATCTCTTCACCTGATTTTTCCAGAAAGACCTGCCCGTCACCGGCGGTTTTTTCCTGTAACGCGGCAAAAAACGCATCCCCGGAATCCTTTGCTACCAGCACAGCTTCTGCGTCTTCGGGGACGACATTAAGCCGGGTCCCCCCCTTTAACCGTATTATCACCGGCCCATCAGAAGAGGAAGCCACGGTGGTTTGCAGAGACAGCCCGAGAAAACCTTTCTCACAGTTTATTAAAGGAAAATCTCCATCCGGAGCGAAACCGCAGGACGGTTTTTTTTCATGTTGAAAATAATGTTCCATACATTCCCAGTTGCTTTCCTCATCGCACCCAAAAATCACCCTGATTTTTTTCGACAGCCGGATTCCTTCTTCTTTTAAAGCCTTAAGGGCGTATAACACCGCTGTTACCGGTCCTTTATCATCCACCGCCCCCCGGCCGTAAACCCGGTCGTTTACCCTTATTCCTGCAAACGGCGGGTACTGCCAGCCTTCTCCAGCCGGGACAACATCCAGGTGAAGTAAAACACCAACAATGTCCTCCCCTTCCCCATATTCAAGGTGACCGGCGTACCCGGAAAAATTCTCTGTCACAAAACCGTGTTTTTCTCCCCATCGCAGCACATACTCCAACGCCCGGGCTGGTTCCCGGCCAAAAGGAGCGCCTGGACCTGCGGGTTCACTTTTAACGCTGGGAACGGCAATTAATTCCCTAAGCGTTTTCACCATTTCATCTTCGTATTGGGCAATCCTTTTTTTCAAATCCACTCCCTTTCCTCCTTCATACCAGCGTTTATGAACTCAAAACCCGCAGGCCTTATTGACCAATCAACCACCGCCAAAAGCGGAAACTGTTTTCCTGAATAAAACCTTCATCCGTGGCCCAACCCTTGTTGTCCACAGAAAACTCCCAAAACCATTTCCGGGTGAGTTCCGCTAATTCCTTAACCGCCGGCGGGCTCAAAGTAACCAAATTACCGCCAAATTTCCACCTTTCGCTGTCGCCGGCCGGGATAATCCGGGACATAATAATATCGCCCTTTTCTATTTTCTCCGCATCCTGGATCATTACTTCATGTTCATTTTCCCGGTATAAATCCGTCACGTGCAACCGGTAGTTCCCCTCGACCTTTTTTACTTTAAACAGGCTGAACCTGCTCGCTTTTATAGTCCGGAGAAATTCTTCTTCTTCCGGACTTATCTTGCCGGTATTCTCGGTCAAGAAATAGTCAATGATTTTTTTCCCTTCTGGAAGGGTCCGGTCACAGGTAATAAAAATTAACAGTTCCAAAATAAGATCGATCGGCAAGGGTGGAGCTTCCGTACCCACAAATTTAAAGAAAATATCCCCCACATAGCCCTTCCATTTCTCCGAAGTCTGTGTATAGGTCATTAACTTGCGAAAGACTTCCGCCGCCACAGGGGTGAAAAAGTTTTCCAAAGCCTGGTCCGGAGTGCTTTGCCGCCCTTCCGTCTCCCGCAAAGTTCTGTTTATCTGTTGCCATCTTTGGCTGATACTACCCGGTGAGACGGAAAAAGCTCGGGCTAGAAAAGACTGGTTAAGCCATTTGTGACCGCGGATTTTTCCCAAAAAATAAATAACCGCTGCTGCCCAAGTCCGGCTGTTGGCCCGGTAATTCCTGCTCGCTCTGATATAGCGGATCCAAATCTCTTCCGCTTTGGCGATATCGTCCGAGGAAAAACTATGCCTGCGGAGCCAGGCTACAATTTGACCTAAAACTTCTTCCTGAGGTTTGGTAAGTAGCTCTCGGTTGGATTCGGGGGTACGGTCTTTCACCTGTATCCCTCCATCTATAAAATTCACTTTTTCCCTTTATCTATAAATATAACTTCCTCCTTATTTTCTTTACTCCTCCCTATGCCCGTCATTTTTTTATGCCATTTTGTAACTATTCAGGATCAACTGAAGAGTCCGCCCTCCACTTCAAAACCGGATTGCGGGCAGCCCGTGCTTCGTCCGGCCGGCGAACCGGTGTAGAGTGAGGCGCCGCTTTTAGTTTATTCGACTCCTCCCGGGCCTGGCCGGCGATTTCCTGCATGACTTGACCAAAGTAATCCAAAAGTTCCAGAGTAACACTTTCCGTCGGTTCAATCATCAAGGCTTCGGCTACAACCAGCGGAAAATACATAGTGGGCGGGTGAATCCCGTAATCAAGAATTCTTTTGGCCAGATCCAGACTACGGATCCCGGAGGCCGGTTTTTTTACTCCCCCCAAAACGAACTCATGCATGCAAGGCCGGTCATAAGGCAGGTTAAAATCCTCCTTCAACTGTTTTTGCAGGTAATTGGCGGCCAGAACGGCGTCTTCCGCCGCCTGTTGCAGACCTTCTCCTCCCAAACTTAAAATGTAGGCCAAAGCTTTAACAACAACGGAAAAATGTCCCCAAAACCCTTTTACTTTGCCAATGGTGGAGGGAAAATCATAACTCCAGTTGTATCCGTCCTGGGTAGATATAATCCGGGGAACAGGAAGATACTTGCCAAGGTGCGCCTTAACCCCCAACGGCCCTGCGCCCGGACCGCCGCCGCCGTGGGGAGTGGCAAAGGTTTTGTGCAGGTTCAGGTGGACCAGGTCAAACCCCATATCACCGGGGCGGGCGTGACCTAAAATGGCATTAAGATTGGCCCCGTCATAGTAGACCAGTCCCCCATGCCGGTGAATAAGAGCGGTGATTTCCAGGATCCGGTCTTCAAATAGACCCAGGGTATTGGGATTGGTCAACATCATTCCGGCCAGTTTAGGTCCTAAATGTGGTTCCAAGGCCGCCGGTTCGATGATTCCCTCTGGTGACGAAGGAACAGTGCGCACAGTAAATCCCGTCCGCGTGGCACTGGCCGGGTTGGTTCCATGCGCGGTATCGGGAACAAGAATCACGTTACGTTCTTTTTCGCCCCGTTCTCGCAGGGCGGCTTTGATAATAAACAAACCTGTCTGTTCGCCGTGGGCGCCGGCCGCCGGCTGCAGTGTATACTCATCCATTCCGGTAAGAGCGGCGAATACCCGCTCGGCATAATAGCAAAGAGCCAGCGCCCCCTGGACGGTTTCTTCACCCTGCAAAGGATGGAGACCTTTAAATCCGGGCAGTTCCGCCAAATCTTCCAGAAGCTTGGGGTTATATTTCATAGTGCACGACCCGAGCGGGTAAAAGCCCTGGTCCACACCGAAATTACGTTCGGCCAGACTGGTAAAATGGCGGGAAACCTCCATTTCACTTAATTCCGGCAGCCGGAGAGGCGCCCGGCGGCGAAGGCCGGGTGGAATGAGCTCTTCCCCTGTTTCCGGCAGGTTCGTTGTGGGAGGCAGGAACCCTCTCCGTCCGGGACGGGATTCTTCAAAAAGCAGAGACGGTGTTTTTTTCTTCATCGTCATCATAATAATCCCTCCAATGTATTGCAGAAACGGTCCATTTCTTCTTGCGTTCGCAGCTCCGAAGTGTAGAGAAGTAGTCCCCCGGAATACTCCGGCCGGTAATCCCCCAGGGAAAAACCGGGTAAAAACCCCTTGGCCTGCAGCCTGCTGGTGATTGCCGGAAGATCTCCCGGCACTCGTACGGGAAACTCATGAAAAAACGGCTGGTTGATTAGGGGTTCCACCCGCGGGCAACGGGTAAGTTCCTTAAAAAGATACCGGCTGTTGCGTACGGCGGCCGCAGCCGTTTCCTTAAGGCCCTCCGGGCCGAGAAGAGCCAGGTAAATAACGGCTGCCAAAGCGCACAAAGCCTGGTTGGAACAGATATTGGAGGTTGCTCTCTCCCTCCTGATATGCTGCTCTCTGGTCTGGAGGGTAAGAACAAAACTCCTTTTGCCGTCCAAATCAACGGTCTCCCCGACTACCCGTCCGGGAAGCCGGCGGAGCAAATCCTTGCGGGCGGCGAAAAAACCCAAATAAGGCCCGCCGAAGGACAATGGTATCCCCAAAGCTTGCCCCTCACCGACCGTCAGGTCCGCCCCGTGTGTTCCCGGCGGTTCCAAAAGGGCCAGGGAAAGTGGATCATTAATGTACACAATAAGCATTGCGTTCATATGATGAACAATTGCCGATAATTCTTCGACGGCAGAAATTCTTCCCAAAAAATCCGGGTTTTGCAGAACCACAGCCGCTGTTTCGTTATCCAAAGCCTCTGCCGTTTCGTCCGGGCGTTTTTCCCGGTAAGGCAAACTTTTTACCTCGATCCCCAAATTGCCGGTATAGGTATGTAAAACCTTTTCCGCCTCCGGGTTCAACCCGGAAAAGAGCAACACTTTTGACCGGCGGGTATGTTGACAGGCCAGAAGCACCGCCTCGGCCAGGGCGGTGGGTCCGTCATAAAGTGAGGCGTTGGCCACGTCCATCCCTGTCAGGTCGGTAATTAAGGTCTGGAATTCAAACATCGCCTGCAGCATTCCCTGGCTGACTTCCGGCTGGTAAGGCGTGTATGAAGTATAAAAAGCAGACTGACCAAGTAAATGCCTTAAGGCGGCGGGAACAGCATGTTCATAGGCGCCGGCGCCGAGAAAGGAGACCATCCGGGAAGCGGGAATGTTTTTTTCCGCCCAATCTGTAAAAATCCTCTTGACTTCGGTCTCTGTATGCATCGGCAATTCCACCCGGGCCTTATCTCTTATTTCCGCGGGAATTGCGGCAAAAAGTTGCTCTGCAGAATCGAGTCCCAACTTTTTAAGCATTGCGCGTCGTTCTTGTTCTGTAAGGGGTAGATAGGGGTGGTTCATTTTTTCTCCTCCTTGCTGAACGACCGGGTTCTCCTGTCCCGTTTATAGAAGGGAAGTGGACTGACAACAGCTTCCTGTTCTTTTCCCCGCAGCCGGATTTTTACTTGGGCGCCGGGCGATAAAACCGGTGATACCAAGGCCATGGCAATTCCTCTTCCCAGCGTGGGAGAGAAAGTCCCGGAAGTAACCTGTCCACATATTTTCCCCTCATAAATCACCTCACAGCCGGCACGGGGAATTGCCGACCGGCCGGAAGTCATTAACCCAATTCGCCGCGAAAGCCCGGAATGGGTCTTTTGGGCCAGCAACGCTTCTTTCCCCATAAAATACGGCTTCTCCCATTTTATGAATCTTTCCAAGCCGGCTTGGAGCGGAGAGATATCCGGAGACAATTCCTGCCCGTAAAGAGGAAGCCCGGCTTCCAACCGGAGCAGATCCCGCGCGCCCAAACCGGCAGGGAGCAGTCCGAACTCTTTTCCGGCTTCCATTAAAAACTTCCACAACGCCACCGCGCGGGCGGCAGAGATATATAATTCGAAACCGTCCTCGCCGGTATAACCGGTCCGGGAAACCAGACAGGTATCGTCAAGCGCGGTAAGAGAGAGCCGGTCAGCACGAAAAGGTCGGAGCTTTGTCACAGAAGGCACGATTTTTTTCATAATCTCTATCGCCGCGGGTCCTTGCAGCGCCAGCTGGGCAGTATCGGCCGTGAGGTCACAAATCTCCGGCCCCGGCTGCTTATTTTGCTCCCGGAGCAAATTCAGCACCCTTTCCTTGTTCACCGCATTGGCCACCAATAGTAAATGTTCAGAATTAAAACGATAGACCATAAGATCATCGACTGTTCCTCCTGAAGGAAAACAAAGAGGGGTGTATACTACATTTGCTTTCCGTCCGAGGTCGTTGGTGACCAAGATGTTAAGAAACTCCAGCGCCCCGGGGCCTTTAACTTCTATTCTTCCCATATGAGAAACATCAAATAATCCTGCCGTTTCTCTTACTGTCTTATGCTCCTGGAGAATGCCGGCAAATTCTAAAGGCAACAACCAATCGGCAAAATGCGTCCATCTGCCGACTTCTGTTTGGTAAACCGGGTACAATGCTGTTTTTTTCATAAAATCCCCTCTTTGCTTTTTTTACTATAATGCTACTTTCAGCAATTATAAATAATATAGTTAAACAACTACCTGCGTTAGTTCCTGTTCCGGGGTAATTCAATCATCCCTAAATCCTCCTCGATCTTTATACGGGTGCGAAAAGCTGCAGAAAGCTTCTGAATCTCTCTTAACACTTCTTCGGCCTCTTCTCCCCGGAAAAGTTGCGGCCGGAAATTCACTTGATGATTATTTATGTTAATAGGGTATATATAAGCCGCCCGCAGGCCGCTACGGTCCATTTTAACCTTAAGGAGCAAAGATTCCCGCACCCGTGTTGAGTAGGAAGCAAAAACGAAATTACCCAGGCTATATGCAATAAGCCCGTGTTTATAAACTTCCAAGCCCTGAGGAACATGGGGATGGTGACCAAAAACCAGGTGGGCTCCGGAGTCAATACATAACTTCCCAAACTGGCGTTGATAATCCCGGGGTGTCTTTACTCCTTCCCCGCTCCAGTGAAAAGAAACAATGACTAAATCCGCCAAAGCAGCGGCTTTTTTTACATCCTCGCGGATATATTCCCACTGACCGCGTGCCGTTCCCGCCCGCGCAGCCGTGGCGTTGAATTCCAAAGGAAAAGTATTGTTGTAGGCTAAAAACGCTATTTTCAACCCTTTTCGTTCCAGTAAAGCCGGTTCCCGGGCCCGGGCAAGGTCTTCCCCTGCACCGGCATATTTTATCCCGTGTTCTTGCAAAATTGCCGTTGTATCAGCCAAGGCCTCCGGCCCGAAATCCATAATATGATTGTTGGCCAGGGATACAGCGTCAAAACCCCCGGCTTTCAGGGTATGAACCACTTCCGGATCGCAACGAAAAGTATACGTTTTTTCTATGTAAACTTCACCCCTCCGGGAAAGAGGCGTTTCCAGATTACCAAGAACCAAATCTCCTTGGTTCAAAATTTCCCGTACTCCCGAATACGGATAGGTTGGATCCTTTAACAGCGTTGGTTCCAGCCAGCTGCCAAGGTAGATATCACCGGTTAAAACCACTGTAATCTCCGGTTTAGAACCGGCTGTTTCGGTTTCACTGAAAACGCTTGAGGCCAAAACAAGTACTACAACCACCGGCAGTAACCACCGGACGCTTCGCCGATTCATACTCTGTTCTCCTTTCATCTTTTCTCTCAGCCACTCATCATTTTCTCCCTGACCGCCCGCTTTATTTTTCACGGCGCCGCCCTTTTGGTGCGCTTTGCCGCGTTAACCGGTTGTTGCTCTGCGTGCCTTCTTTTTCTATTAGCTTATCCATAATATGTCTTAACTCGTTACGCCAAGCCTCTTCAGGGGGATTTTCTTTTTTCGCTTCTTTTACTTTCGTTTTATGCCCGTAAATTAAATATTCCACCTTTTTCACACAAGCCTCGCAATTCTCATAAATCTCCGTGTTGGTAAAACGAACCACATGATAACCGGCGGCGGTCAATTGTGCTGTTTTTTCTTCATCCCTTTGTTTTTGTGTTTTGCTCAAATGATAGAACCCGTCAATTTCTACGGCCAGATGATAAGGGGGAATTAAAATATCAACCTCCCACCCTTTCACTTGCTTATTTTCTAAACAGGGGATTTTCTTTTCCTGTAATTTTTGCACAAGTCTTTTTTGCGCTGCCGTCGGGGAAGGTTGAAACATCTATCTTGCCACTCCGTAATAGTTTTCAAAAATCCGGTATTTTCTTGACACAGGTTTTTTAATCCTGTATAGTTAAGTTTATATGAAAAAGAAATGTTACAGCTTGAAACCTTTTACACAAGCATATTATGGAATAAAGGAGGTGTTTGCCATGACCAAAGAAGAAATTCTGCAAAAAGCCGGTGATCTAAACATTAAATTTATTCGCCTGCAATTCACGGACATCCTGGGCGTGGTAAAAAACGTGGCTATTCCCATCACCCAATTGGAAAAGGCTCTACATAACAAGATCATGTTCGATGGTTCATCCATTGAGGGATTTACCCGTATTGAAGAATCTGACATGAATCTCCGCCCTGATTTAGATTCCTTTACCCTTTTCCCTTGGAAAACCGGTGAAAGTCCGGTAGCGAGACTGATTTGTGATGTTTGTACTCATAACGGGAAACCATTTACCGGCGATCCGCGGCATATTTTAAAACAGGTGACCGCAGAAGCAAAAAACATGGGTTATACGATTAATGCCGGTCCGGAATGCGAATTTTTCCTTTTCCGCTTCAACGAAAAAGGTGTTCCCACCACTGTCACACACGACCAGGGCGGGTATTTTGATCTTTCTCCTGTAGACCGGGGTGAAGACGCCAGACGGGATATAGTCCTCGCCCTCAGCGAAATGGGCTTTGAGATTGAAGCTTCCCACCATGAAGACGCCCCCGGTCAGCACGAAATTGATTTTAAGTATGCCGCTCCTCTCTTGACTGCCGACCGGGTCTCAACCTTAAAATTCGTCACCCGGATTATCGCCCAAAAACATGACCTGCATGCCACCTTTATGCCCAAGCCTATTTCCGGCATCAACGGTTCGGGAATGCACACCCATTTTTCCCTTTATCGGGACGGCCAAAACGTGTTTTACGACCCGGAACGTCCTTTTCAATTGAGTGAAACCGCCCTTTATTTTATCGGCGGGCTGCTGACCCATGCCGGAGCCTTTACCGCTGTTACCAACCCCCTGGTTAATTCCTACAAACGCCTGGTTCCAGGGTACGAAGCCCCTGTTTACATCTCATGGTCGGCAGGCAACCGCAGTGCCTTGGTCCGGGTTCCGGCCGCCCGGGGACAAAATACCCGGGTGGAAATACGAAGCCCCGACCCGAGCTGTAACCCTTATCTGGCTTTTGCCGTAATGATCGCCGCCGGCCTGGACGGAATAAAAAATAAAACTCAGCCTCCTGCTTCTTCACAAAAGAACATTTATCAAATGTCACCTGCGGAGCGACTGACCAACAAAATAAACAGTCTCCCAGCCAACCTCCGGGAAGGCCTGGATTGGATGAACCGCGATCCGCTGATCCGAAAAACGCTGGGGGATCACATCTACGAACACTTCTTTAATGCCAAGTCCATTGAATGGGACATCTACCGCTCACAGGTCCATGACTGGGAAGTCCGGGAATATCTCGGAAAATATTGATTACCCTTGTAAAAAAATAATCCCCGTTACTTCATAAAAAGCCCCATAAGGGGCTTTTTGCACCGAAGCATACATTCGCAAAAAACAAAATCGATTGACCCGTGTGAATCCTAAAACTTCCCCGGTTCCTTGTTTTTTGCCGGTTCCTTTGGCGTTTCAATTTTTAAAGGTTTCCCTTTCTGGTCTTTGGGCAACTGCTGACAATTCCCCTGAAAAACCGCGCCTTCCTCCACCACAAGTAAGGACATCTTCACTTCACCCTGTACAGTGGCTGTTGGGATTAATTCTAATTTCCCGGTTGCTTCCAATTCCCCCTTAAGTATACCGGCTACGGTAATATTCTTGGCTTTTACTTTCCCTTCTACTTCTCCGTTTTCTCCGACCACCAGGTCGCTCTTGGTGATAATATCTCCCTCAAATTTACCATCCACCCTGATTGTTCCGGATGATTCTAAAGTTCCATTGACATTGGATTCTTTACCGATCAAGGTGTCGATTTTTTTATTTCCCAATTCATTACTCCCCCGCTTCATCATAATTCCTCCTTAGATTAATATTATTGCCAGAGATAAGTAGTAGGATTAACCGTTTTACCGTTTACGTGTACCTCGTAATGAAGATGGGGACCTGTAGAGTTCCCACTGTTGCCAGAATAGGAAATCACCTGGCCTTTACTCACCCATTGCCCCTGCTTGGCCACTAAATTACGGTTATGGGCATAAAGTGTCCGGTAGCCGTACCCGTGCTCAATAATCACCGTCCACCCGTAGCCGCCGTAATAATTCGCCCGTACCACCCGGCCGCCGGCCGCCGCGCGGACCGGAGTTCCCATACGGGCTGAAATATCGATTCCGGAGTGAAAATCTTGTTTCCGCGAAATTGGGTGCACACGGTAACCGTATCCTGAAGTTATCCTTCCGTAAACCGGCCAAATGGTAGGTGTATAATCAAGTTCTTTGTCAAAGGACCGTAAATCGGCAAACAATTGTTCCAAATTGGCTTCGGATTTTTCTATTTCTCTTTCCATAAATTCCAGATTGGTATTTAAAATTTCCAGTTTCGTCAAGTCATTATCCGCGCTGGAAAGAGTGTACTGCGGGAGCTGGACCGGCCGGTACTCAAAACTCCGGCTGGCCGATCTGCTTTGTCCGGCCTTGTGTAAAATAGAATTAAGCGTCTCTCTTATTTCGGACATTAATCTATTAGTACTGTTAATTCGCTCTTCCATCTCATGGGTTTTTTCAATAGAAGGGTTGATTTGCTTTAAATCCCTTTCCTGCCGGGCGATAATATCACTTAATTGATAAATTTTTTGCTCCAAATGGACGATCTCCGTTATCCGCAAGGGATAGCGAAACAAAAAATACAGGTTGGCGGCGAGCAAACAAAAGAAAAAGAGGGTGAGAAAAAAAGGAATGTTTATACTCTTTGTCGTTCCCTGAAAATTGGGTACCACCATTAAAGTATAACCTTTTCCCCGTTTTTTCTTTATGTAATTTAACAGCTTCTGTGACATCTTCCATACCCTCTCCCTTTTAAACCCACGTAATCACCGCAAATTAAGCGGTTTTCCCGGCGGTGAATAAAGGGACTCCTTCATTAAGATGTTTTTCCTTATATGTACTTCCCTGCAAAGAGAAGAAAAAAATCCTCTTTAAAGATTCTCCATTTTTCGCTTAAATCCTTCTTCAATTTTAATCTAGTTTTAACGACTTGTTGCTCAATGCCCTGGCCAAAACTTTTTGTTCCTCATCTGACAACGGATAGCCGGATTTCCCCTTTTTTATTGCCTTGGCGTATACGCGGGATTCTTCACGCCCGTAAATGCTGCTCAGGACAACGCCGTCTCCTTTGCGGTTGAGGATGACCAAGGAAAAACTCTGGTCCCCTCCGGTGTTGGCAAATGCCTTATACCGTAATAAGGCCCACTTTTGCAGGTAGTCAAGGGATTCATTCCGGCTGTTTTTAAGTTCTTTTTCTACTTTTCCCAGACGGGCTTCCAAGTTACCAGTTTTTTCACCTAACCGGAGCAGGAGTTCTTCCAGGTTTTGCCCGGACTTCCCTTTTAAAAGATACCGGTATTGCCTGATTAAATTTTTCAAACGCAGGCCAATAACAATGAGAACAATAACTCCTACCACCTGAAGAATAAACAAGAGCGTTATCAGGCCTTCATCAAAGTATAACAGTGTTTCTAAATCCAACCACCCCATTATAAGTCTCCCCTTTTTAACGCGATTTAATAATCTTCCCTGAAAAATGCGGTGGCAGCCCGCCCGTCACTTGTCACGTTGCGGTTTATGTCAGGTCTGCCGGGCGCCTCACGAGATTTTTGTAGCATATACGATGGGAAAGTTTAAGTTTATTAAAATTATTCTTTTTTTGTCATAATATCCTTTATTACTTGGCAATATTGGCAATAATCTTTTTTGCTTCGTCATAAACCACTTGCAACGGCAGGTTTAACGCTTTCGCCGCCCGGCGGCAATCTTCATACTCCGGCGCCGCCTGTATTTTTTCCCCTTGCCAAAAACCGACCTTAACCTTGATTTTTTCCCCCTGAAAGTCTAATTCTACACTTTCTCGTTGCAGACAGGTTCTTTTTACCCGGCTTCTCCGGATACCAAGGGTAGTGGTTTCTTTAAAAATGACCTCCATAGCCCGTGACGCTAAAGCCGGATCTGTCAACACGGTAAGATTATTCCCCACCCGTCCTTTTTTCATCACCACTGGTGTTACCTGATAATCTAAAATCGGCAATTCCTGTAATTTTTCGCCTAAATAAGGAATAATCTCCGGGTTCATATCATCCAGTGTTGTCTCTAAGACTTCAACTTCATCACCGGAGACCGGAGAAATATCTACCTCTCCCACCAAGAGACGAAGCAGGTTGGGGAAATCACGTTCCGCCAAACCGGCGCCGCAACCTATTTTCTCTACCGTCATCAAGGGAATTTCCCTCCATACAGAGCACAATGTGGTAAGAATAGCCGCTCCCGTGGGGGTAGTCCATTCCCCTTCATACTCACCGGCAAAAAAAGGAACCCCCTTTAACAAGTGCAAAGTAGCCGGGGCCGGAACCGGCATTATTCCATGCCGGCAATGTATTTCACCGTATCCTACTCTCAGCGGTGAACAAAACATTTGTTCCATCCCCAAATATTCCAAGCCCATACAACTACCGACAATATCCACAATAGCATCTACCGCGCCCACTTCATGAAAATGTACTTCTGCCAAAGAACAGCCGTGTGCCTTGGCTTCGGCTTCCCCAAGGCGTTCAAAAACGGCAATGGCTTTTTCCTCAACAAAAGACGAAAATCCCCCTCTGGAAATCAAGTCTTTGATTTCCGGCAGGCGCCGGTGTTTTTTCTCTTCCTCAAATTCCACCAGCGCCCGGCAACCCTCTATATGGCGTCTGGTTACCCTTTTGGCGCTTACTTTAACCGGTAAATTCAGTTTTGCCAGTTCCTTCTGTAAGATTGACAAAGGGAACCCGGCATCCATTAAAGCCCCAAGAAGCATGTCCCCGGCGGCGCCGGCCCGTCCGTCCACAAAGATAGTTTTCATTGTTTAGTCACTCCCAGCATATTAATACGGTGGGCGATAACTCCTGCACCAAAACCATTGTCAATATTAACAACAGCTACACCCGCCGCACAAGAATTTAACATCGTCAATAACGGGGCCAGCCCTTGTAAATTAGCGCCGTATCCCACACTGGTCGGGACCGCGATAATAGGTTTGCTTACCATTCCCCCAACAACACTGGCCAAAGCGCCTTCCATTCCGGCGACAACAATAACGGCATTTGCCCTCTCCATATGTTTCCGGTGTTCTAGCACCCGGTGGATTCCGGCCACTCCTAAATCATAAAGACGTTCCACTTTACTGCCTGCTGTTTCCAATGTTAAAACCGCTTCCTCCGCTACCGCCTGGTCGGCGGTGCCCGCCGATACCACCACTACTTTACCCACAAGAGGTTTTTTTTCTTGTTTGAGCAGGATTATCTTGGCCAGCGGGTAATACCGGGCTTCCGGAAAGGCGGAAATCACCCTTTCCGAAACTTTTTCCCAAGCCCTTGTCGCCATAACATTTCCACCTTTTTCGGCCAGGCGCCAAAAAATTTCTTCTATTTGGGCTTCGGTTTTTCCCGGGCAATAAATCACTTCCGCCACGCCCTGCCGGAAACGACGATGATGATCAATCTTGGCAAAACCTATGTCTTCATAGGGAAGACCCCCGAATTTCTTAAAAGCCTGCTCCGGCGTTACTTTTCCTTCCTTTACCTGCTGTAATAGAACAAGCCACGGTGAAGTAGACACAAAATTTCTCTCCTTTTCGTGCTGCGATTTCTTGTTGCGGTCGTCACAAAACAAAACGTCACTAAGAACCCTTCCCCAAAGCAAGCAGGATTTCTGTTATTCTTTCCAATTCTTCCGGGGAATAATACTCGATCTCAATTTTCCCGCCCTTCTTTCCTCTTTTAATATTAACCTTGGTTCCCAATGATTTCGTCAATTCTTCAATAACCGCCTGCACATCGGGTTCAAGCGTTGATTTTTTTCCCGGCAGGCCTATGCTTCGATGAAATGTTTCACGTGAAACATCTTTTTTTGCTACTTGCCGGACAAATTTTTCGGTTTCCCGCACTGATAAGTTTTGCGCCTGGATTTCCTCACAAGCGGCGATTTGTGCTTCAATGGAATCTACAGTCAAAAGTGCGCGCGCATGTCCGGTAGAAATCTTATTTTTTACCAGTTGTGTCTGGATCTCCGGCGGAAGGTTGAGAAGGCGCAGGGCATTGGTAATTGCCGAGCGGCTTTTACCAACGGTTTTGCCTATTTGTTCCTGGGTCAGTTGAAATTCGTCCATAAGCTTTCGATAGCCTTCAGCTTCTTCAATGGGGTTTAAATCTTCCCGTTGCAAATTTTCCACCAAAGTTATTTCCATAATGGTCCGGTCGTTTAACTCCTTGACAATAACCGGTACAGTAGATAAACCGGCTATCTTGGCCGCCCGTAGACGCCGTTCTCCCGCAATCAACTGGTAGCCTCCGTTGATCTTTTTTACCAGTAAAGGTTGGAGAATCCCGTGTGTCTTTATGGATTCCGCCAGTTCTTCCAGATTCTCCTGGTTAAATTCCCGGCGCGGTTGAAAGGGGTTGGGAGTTATTTTTTCAATTAGAATCTCTGTGGAGTTTTGTTCTTCTGTTTCCTCCATTTCCGGAAAAAAAGCCCCCAGTCCTCTGCCCAAGCCTCTGGGTTGTTTACTCATGGCCCATCACTTCTCTTGCTAAATCCATATACGATTCAGCTCCTTTAGATTTTTCATCGTAGATGCTTATGGGCATCCCATAACTGGGCGCCTCGCTAAGCCTAATATTCCGGGGGATAATTGATTTGTAGGTCTTGTCCGGAAAAAACTTGCGAATTTCTTCTGCCACCTGCTGGGAAAGGTTTGTCCTGTTATCAAACATGGTCAAGATGACCCCTTGAATAACCAGAGAAGGATTGGAGTATTTCTGGACCAGTTGCAGGGTTTTCAACAATTGTCCCAAACCTTCAAGGGCATAATATTCACACTGAATTGGTATGAGCACGGCATCAGCAGCTGCCAAAGCGTTGAGGGTTAAATTCCCCAGTGAAGGAGGACAGTCAATAAGAATAAAATCGTAATCCGGCCTAATAGGCTCAATTGACCGGCGCAGGCGTTGGTCGCGGGACATCATTCCGACCAGTTCCGCTTCGGCGCCGGCCAATTTTATGGTGGACGGGGCGGCCCATAAGCCTTGGATCTGTGTGGGAACGATAACTTCCTGAACCGGAACTTCGCTGATTAGCACATCATAAAGACATCTTTTTATTTCACCTTTTTTCAATCCCATTCCGCTGGTGGCATTACCTTGGGGGTCATTGTCAATAACAAGAATTTTCTTTCCCAGCTGGGCAAGACAGGCTCCCAAGTTAACAGCGGTTGTTGTTTTCCCGACGCCTCCCTTTTGGTTGGTAATGGCATATATCTTGCTCATTTTATCGCCAACCTCCCTTTTTACTGAATTCTCGAATCGGAATAAATCTGTTTGTGCTCTGGTCAATACCTGTTGGACTTTACCTTCTTTTGCCTTCATTCTGTTGCGGGAAAAAATAGCACCGGCCGGTTTTTTGCCCACGGCCGGACAATAACCCGGTGTCACCTCCGAATAAAAAACGGAAAAATCAACCGCCCGTCTTGAAAATTTATAACATTTGGAAAAAATTCGCGGTTCAAGCCAGATCTTCCTGCCTCATTGTGGATAATTTTTGTTTCATTTCTCTTACAGCATGCTCGAGCTTATTTAAGTTAAAGGTCTTTTCTCCGGTATTCCGGGACGCCGTGGATACTTGTCCGGTGTGGGAAAAATTTTTCTATAGACAAGAAGGATTCTTTCTCCTTTGGCGCAGGGCAGTTGGTATGGGTGAGTGGAAGAAAAACTCCCCCCTAAGATACCGGCGGCTTTTGCGGCTTCAATTAACTCTTCCCAAGCCCGCGGACCTTTATAGGCAATAAAAAAACCGCCCAAACGGCAGAAAGGAAGAGTTATCTCCAATAATGACGGGAGCGCGGCCACAGCTCGGGCAACCACCAAAAAATTTTTTTCCCTATAGGATTGGTGGCGGGCGATTGTTTCCGCCCGGTCCGGTAAGATAAAAAGCGAGGAAAGGCCTTGTTCTTCTTTTATTGCCTGTAAAAAACGGGCCTTTTTTTTATTGGCTTCCAACAGATAAATCTCTTTTTCCGGAAAAAGAAGGGCCAAGAGCAGGCCGGGAAAACCGGCGCCGGAACCCACATCCATTAAAGAGCCCTCCTCTTGCCACCAGGGTGTCTTCAATAAAACCAAAGAATCTAAAAGGTGCTTTATAACCATGTCATCCCAAGCGGTAAGAGAAGTCAGGTTGGTTTTTTTGTTGGCCTCCGCCAGCCGGCAAAGAAATTGGCATAATTTATCGATTTTTTTTCCCGGCAGGGAAAGACCGAATTCCGTTATAAATTTTTCTACAACTGCAGGGTCATTTTTCATTTTTTCCCCTTATCCAACCAAATTAAAAGGGCAGCCAAATCGGCGGGTCCAACCCCGTTGATGCGACCGGCCTGTCCAATGGTGTAGGGAGAAACGGCGTTCAATTTCTCACGGGCGACCAAAGATAAGTTTGGGACCTGGGAATAATCAAACCCCGTAGGAATTTTTTTCTCTTCCATCTTTTGTAACCGGGCGGCGAGTTTAGCTTCTCTGGCCAGGTATCCCTGGTATTTTATTTTATTTTCCACAACTTCTCCTTCGCCCGAACCGGCCGGAAGCTCCGCGTAAATCTGCCGGAGAATTTCATAAGAAACAGCGGGGTTTTGTAAGGCCTCTTTCAGGGTAATTTTTTGTTTAACAGGAACCCCGGTCTGACTGGAAAAAAGGCGGGCTTGATCTGAATGCGGGTCAATAGTTGTTTTCGTCAAAATATTGACCATATCAGCTATTTGTTTTTTTCGCGCCAAAAAACGCCGGTAATCTTCTTCGGAAAGAAGTTTATAGCGGTAACCGTATTCCGCCAGGCGAAGATCGGCATTATCCTGGCGTAATGACAGGCGGAATTCAGCCCGGGAAGTCATAATTCGGTAAGGTTCATCGAGTTTTTTAGTGATCAAATCATCCAAAAGTACTCCGGTATATGCTTCATCCCGGCGCAAAACAAAGGGATCCTCTCCTTTTAAATACAACCCGGCATTGATACCGGCTATTAATCCCTGAGCCGCCGCTTCTTCATATCCTGAGGTGCCGTTAATCTGTCCGGCGGAAAACAATCCCGGCCAATCCTTGAATTGCAAGGAAAGTGTCAGCTGCTCCGGGGCGATGACATCATATTCGATAGCATACCCGGGACGGACAATCTCGGCATTTTCCAGACCGGGTACGGTGGGGATGAACATCTCTTGGACATCCTCGGGCAGGCTGGTGGAAAGCCCGGAAACATATACTTCATCCGTTCCCGCACTTTCCGGCTCAATAAAGACCTGGTGACGGGGGCGGTGGGGAAAATTAACGATTTTCCCTTCAATGGAAGGACAATATCTGGTGCCCACGCCTTCAATTACCCCACAATACAGGGGCGCCCGGTTTAAATTAGCCTTTATTATTTCATGGGTCTTTCTGTTGGTATAAGTCAACCAACAGGAAACCGGCTGACGGGGATTCCAGGGCAGCCAAAAAGAAAAACCATGGGCGGTTTTTTCTCCCGGTTGTTCTTTCATGGCGGAAAAATTCAAGGACCGCCGGCGGAGGCGGGCGGGTGTACCAGTTTTAAAACGCCGAAACGTTATCCCTTCATTTTCCAGTTTCTGCGGCAAGGAAACCGCGGGGTGTTGTCCTTGAGGGCCTGAAGTGAAAGAGGATAAACCAATATGTACCTTTCCCCGTAAAAAAGTTCCGGGAGCCAAAATTACCACCGGCGCCGCAAGAATTATCCCGGTAGAAAGAACGAGCCGCCAGCTTTCTTTCTGACGGAGTAAAGATACCACTTCTCCCTGTTTCAATTCAATCAGGGGCTCCCTTTCCAATATCTCCTGCATTATTTCCTGGTATCGCCGTTTATCCACCTGAGCCCGTAAAGCACGTACGGCCGGTCCTTTTTGAGTGTTCAAAGCGCGAACTTGCAAATGGGCCAGGTCGGTTACTTTCCCGATTAACCCGCCTAAAGCGTCAACTTCTCTTACCAGATGTCCTTTACCGGGTCCTCCCACCGAAGGATTGCACGGCATAAAGGCTATATTATTGAAATTAAGGGTTAAAAGAAGAGTTCTAAATCCCATTTTCGCCGTGGCATAGGCTGCTTCGCAGCCGGCATGCCCGGCGCCGATGACAATAACATGGTAAACTTTTTCCCGGCTGCCCATTACTCCTACCCTACTTTCCGACACAAAACTGGTTAAAGATGGTGTTTATAATTTCTTCTGCTACAGTACGCCCGGTGATCTCGCCTAAAGCTTCCAGGGCCGCCCGCAAATCTATAGTGAGGAGATCTTCGGTTAAATTATCTTTCAACCCCTCTTCCACGCTTTTTAAAAACCCGCCTGCTTTCTCCAGGGCGATTTTATGGCGAATGCTGGTGACCAACACCGGATGTTCCCCAAAATCTTTCCCTACCAGTTTTTCCCGGATCAACCGGCGTAATTCCGCCAATCCCTCGCCGGAAACTGTGGAAACGGTAAGCACCGGTGAACCGCGGAATTGTTCTTCCAGGCCGGCGGCGGTTAGTTTGGGAGGAAGATCCGACTTATTTAAGACCAAAAGGAACTGATTCCTTCTTATCCCGGCAATTAATTCATAGTCTTCTTCTGTAAGCCCGGTGGCTGAGTCGAGAATTACCAAAATCAATTCCGCCTGTTTTACCCACTGCCAAGCCCGCCGGACACCTTCTTTTTCCAGCGGGTCACCGGTCTTTCTCATTCCGGCGGTATCAACCAGCCGGACAGGCAAACCGTCAAAGTTTATAATTTCCGAAACAAAATCTCTGGTCGTCCCCGGGATTGGAGTGACAATAGCTCTTTCTTCGCCCAGTAACCGGTTGAGAATGCTGGATTTCCCAACATTGGGACGGCCGGCCAGCACAACAGTTGCCGCTTCTCTCAGGATTCTACCCTTTTCCGCCTGGGCGACCAGTTTATCCAGGTCTTTTCGTACATCTTTAACAATCTGCCGGGTTGTTTTTCGATTCAATTCGTCAATTTCATCTTCCGGGTAGTCCAGGGCTGCTTCCATTTGCGCCAGGGTCTTTAATAACTTTTCTTCCAAACGTTCGATGTGCGTAGATAATCTGCCGGTTAACTGTTCCTGTGCCGCCCGGTGGGCGAGTTCTGTCTGGGCGCGAATTAAATCAATCACCGCTTCGGCCTGGGAAAGATCCAGACGCCCGCAGAGAAAAGCACGCTTGGTAAACTCGCCGGGTTCCGCCGGTCTTGCACCCGCGGCCAAAGCGGCGTCAAGCACCAAGGCCAGATTTTTTTCTCCGCCGTGCGCCTGAATCTCCAGGACATCTTCGCCTGTATAACTTCGGGGCGCCTTAAAGAAAAAAAAGATGACTTCGTCAATAACCTGCCGGTCCGGGGAAACAGCCTTTCCCAACCGAACCTTTCGTT
>Ga0209075_1000831_pt1 | contig 29704 bp, 29 predicted proteins | sample Stecom2011_FD_187523 | JGI IMG/M metagenome (GOLD analysis project Ga0209075, IMG submission 187523) | Agricultural soil microbial communities from Utah to study Nitrogen management - Steer compost 2011 (SPAdes) (version 2) | ecosystem: Environmental > Terrestrial > Soil > Agricultural land...
GTTGCATGGCACCGTTGCATGGCGCCATGGCCGCCGCTCTGGCGCCAAACGAAACACTGTTCACAAAATTCTGAAACTGGGCTTTAATAGAGGGGTGATACCGCTCTGTAAAGTCCGCGAGGTTAGGTGATGGGCCGCCCCCTCTGTCTGCTCTTCGACTGCGATGGCACCCTGGTCGACAGCGAACCGCTGCTTGCCGATGAAATGGCCACGGCGCTCAATGCCGTGGGCCTCCCCTTCCAGGCCAGCGACTACGTGGGGGAGTTCCGCGGCGCCCGCTTCCGGCGCATCGTCGCCGCCCTGGAGGACCGCCACGGCAGCGTCGCCCCCGAGGTGCTGGCCCCCCTGGAGGCGACCATGCGCGCTAACCTCAACCGCCGCCTCTCCACCGAGCTCACCCCCATCGACGGCGCCAGCGAGGCCCTGGCCGTGCTCCACGACTACCCCATGGGGGTGGTCTCCAACGGCCCGGTCAACAAGATCCGCACCTCGCTTGAGGCCACCGGCCTCGCCGACCTGTTCGGCGATCGGCTGTTCAGTGCCTACGAGGCCAACTGCTGGAAGCCCGACCCCTGTCTCTACCGCCACGCGGCCAGCCAGATGGGCTATGCGCCGGGGCAGTGCCTGGCCATCGAGGACTCGGTGGTGGGCGTGCGCGCCGCCCTGGAGGCCGGCATGCGGGTGGTCCACCTCAACCGCTACCCCGACGTGGAAACGACCCCGGAGGGGGCCATCATGATCACCAGCATGTTCCAGCTGCCCGCCGTGGTGGCCCGGGTGGTCATGGAGCCCGTGCTGGCCCGCGCCGCCGGGCGCTGAGCCCATGCAGCCGGCGCCCGCCGGCGCTATCATCCCCCGTTACACCACTCACCACCCCATCCGGGAGCCTTCTCATGCCTTCTCTGCAGGATCAGCTACGCGGCCTCGTCTACTCCACCGAGCACGGCGAGCTCTGCCCCGACTGCCGCGAGCCGGTGGCCGAGTGCCGCTGCGCAGCGCTGGCCGAAGAGGCCCGGCTGGCCGAGCTCGACGGCATCGTGCGCCTGCGCCGGGAGACCAGCGGGCGCAAGGGCAAGGGAGTCACCACGATCTCCGGCGTGCCGCTCCCCGAGGCCGAGCTCAAGGCCCTGGCCAAGCAGCTCAAGAAGGTGTGCGGCACCGGCGGTGCGGTGAAGGAGGGAGTGATCGAGATCCAGGGCGACCAGCGCGAGCGGCTCAAGGCGGAGCTGGAGAAGCGCGGCTACACCGTCAAGCTCGCCGGCGGCTGAGGGGCCTCAGGCGACGCCCTCGCAGAGGGACCGCAGCGCCGCCAGGGAGGCTTCCACCGGCGCCTCCACCTTGAGGGCGTAGAGGTCATCGGCACGGGTGCGGCCCAGGTTGAAGCAGGCGATGGGCTTGCCCTCCCGGGCGGCCGCCCGAGCGAAGCGGAATCCCGAATAGACCATCAGCGAGGAGCCCACCACCAGCAGCGCATCGCTTCTCTCGAGCAGGCCAAAGGCCCGCGCCACGCTATCCCGGGGCACGCTGTCGCCGAAGAAGACCACGTCGGGCTTCCAGATACCGTGCCCGCAGCGACTACAGCCGGGCACCCGGAAGTCGGAGAAGTCCGCCTCGAGATCGGCGTCGCCGTCCGGCGCGGCCCGAGCCGACACCTCGGCCCAGCGCGGGTTGAGCCGCGCCAGCTCGGCGTGCAGGTCGTGGCGCATGCGGCTGGCCCCGCAGCCCATGCAGCGCACCCGGTCGGCCCGACCATGCAGGTCGATCACCCGCCGGGAGCCGGCCCGCTGATGCAGGCCGTCGACGTTCTGGGTGATGATCCCCGCCACCCGCCCCAGCCCCTCGAGCTCGGCCAGCTGCCGGTGGGCGGGATTGGGGCGCGCCTCGCCGAGCACCCGGAACCCGGCCAGGGCCCGCGCCCAGTAGCGCTGCCGGGCCGCATGGCTGCCCATGAACTGCTGGTGCTGCATGGGGGGCGAGCGCTTCCAGGCGCCGGCGGCATCCCGGTAGTCGGGAATGCCGCTGGCGGTGCTGATGCCCGCCCCGGTCAGGACGGCCAGTCGCTCGTGGCGCCGGGCAAAGCGCGCCAGCGCCTCGAACTGCCGAGATTCCAGTGTCACCGCCTGATCCACGCGCCTCTCCTCGCCGCTCGCCCAGTGAAAGAGAATGGCCCCGCGGGGGCAAGGTTGTCTAGAATGGCCGCAGACTCCGCCACCCCCTCAGATGGGCAAGGAACCCCGATGGCCTGGCTGGAATACCTGCTTCCCCTGATCTTCCTGTTCCCCCTCGCCGCCCTGGCGGTGATCGTGGTGGCGCTGCGCAACCTCCACGACGCCCGGGTCCGCTCCCCCTTCGATGCCCACCCGCTGCGGGAGCCCGGCCAGGGGCTGCGCGACCGGCTCGACCGCGCCTTTGCCGGCCTCTTCCTCAACGGCGCCCTCGGCCCCATCGCCACCCTGGCGCCGCTGGTCTACGGCATGGGTCGCATGCTCTTCGCCAGCGAGCAGGACTGGGTCGAGTGGGGGTTCTACGGGATGCTCAGCACCCTGCTGGTGCTGCTCTTCTGCTTCCTGCTGATGCGCGACTTCCAGCGCATTCGCCGCCTCAAGCTGGGGCTCGCCTGCGAGCTGGCGGTGGGCCAGGAGCTGGAGCGCCTGATCCGTCCGGAGGCCCACCCCTACTACGTCTTCCACGACGTCCCGGCCAAGGGCACCCGCATCGACCATGTGGTGGTCACCCCCTGCGGCGTCTTCGTGGTGGAGACCCGTGCCCGCACCCGCCCCTTCACCCCCTCGGGCAAGGAGATCAACCTGGTCACGGTGGAGGAGAGACGGCTGCGTTTCCCGGGCTGGAGCGAACACGCCCCGCTGGAGAAGACCCGGGAGCTGGCCCGCTGGCTGGCCGGGTGGCTCTCCGAGCTCACCGGGCGCCAGGTGCCGGTGATGGGGGTGCTGACCCTGCCCGGCTGGGAGGTGGACGCCCGCCAGGGCCCCGCGGACCTGCTGGTGGTCAGCGGCGAGGGGCTGGCCGCCCAGCTCGCCGAGCTCTGCCCCGGCGAGTTCGACAACGCGACCCATGATGCCGTGATCGGCGTGCTGATGGAGCGCGCCGCCCGCCTCGAGCGGCTGCCCGAGCGGGAGTGAGGCCCGCCCACCCCGGGCGGCGGCTCAGTCTCCCCGCAGCCGCCCGCCCATCTCCTGGGCCAGATCCACGGCGTAGTGGTCGGTCATGCCACCGATGAAGTCGAGCATGCGCCGGTAGCTGTCGTAGAGGCGCCAGGAGGGGCGCGGGGTGTTCTCGCCGATCAGCGCCAGCACCCGCTGGTGCTTGAAGGTGGAGCCCCCGGTGTGGTGCAGCTCGTGGGCCGCCCCGATGAAGGCCTCCAGCAGGATCCCCAGCGTCGTGTAGGCGCCGATCTCCAGCTTGGCCTTGCGCTCGTTCTGGAAGATGCGCTCCCGGGCCAGCTGCTTGGCGGCCTTGACTCCCCAGTCCAGGTCGGGGTGGCAGAGCTCGAGGAGGTCCTGGCGCAGCCGCCCGTTCAGCAGCTCCGCCTCGTGCTGCACGAACACCGCCCCCACGTCGTTCACCGCCCGCTCCATGGCCGCACCGCGCAGGGCGGCGATGCGCCGCCGCTGGGAGACCCGGTGACGCTGCATGGCGGCGTAGTCGTCGGGGGCACCGCCGGCGATCTGGATCAGGATCTCGGCCACCTCGTCGAAGCGCAGGATCCCCATCTCCAGGCCATCCTCCAGGTCGAGCAGGGCGTAGCAGATGTCGTCGGCGGCCTCCACCAGCCAGGCCAGCGGATGGCGACACCAGCGCCCCGGGCCGCTGGGCAGCAGCCCCAGGCGCTCGGCCACCTCGCCGAGCAGGTGGCGCTCGCTCTGGTAGCAGCCGAACTTGCCGGCCGTCCCGCCGTGCTCCACCGTCCAGGGGTACTTGAGCATGGTGCCCAGGGTGGCGGTGGTCAGGCGCATGCCGCCGCGGAACTGGTTGTACTCCACCTGGGTGACGATGCGAAAGCCCTGGGCGTTGCCCTCGTAGGTGAGCAGGTCCTGCTTCTCGAGGGGCGAGAGCCCCTCCAGCAGGCCGCTGCCGTCGCTCTCGGCGCGGGCGAACCAGTCGCGGATGGCATACTCGCCGGCGTGGCCGAAGGGGGGATTGCCGATATCGTGGCCCAGGCAGGCGGCCTGGACGATCACGCCGAGATCCGCCGGGGTGATCCATCCCGGCAGCCGACCGCTGAGCCGCTCGCCGACGATCATCCCCAGCGAGCGCCCCACGCAGCCCACCTCCAGGGAGTGGGTCAGGCGGGTGTGGATATGGTCGTTGTCGGTGAGGGGGTGCACCTGGGTCTTGCGCCCCAGGCGCCGGAAGGAGCCGGCGAAGACGATGCGGTCGTGGTCCTTGTGGAAGGGGCTGCGGCCGATCTCGTCGCGCTCCCCACCGGGGCGCTCCTCGCGCCGGTCGTGCAGGCGGCTCGGGTCCAGCAGCCGCTCCCAGCTCATCTGCGTCATGGGCATGCTCTCCTTGAGAGCCCCATTCTGGCAGCCCCGGCCGCCGCCGCCCAGTCTCTACTCTCCGTCGGCCAGCGCCGGCAGCAATACCTTGAGCTTGCGGGTCAGGGTATTGCGCCCCCAGCCGAGCAGCTCGGCGGCTTCGCCCTTGCGCCCGCCGGTGTGGCGCAGGGCGGTCTCGATCAGGATCTTCTCGAAGTCCGGCACGGCCTCCTCCAGCAGGTGGGTGTGCCCCGCGGCCAGGGCCCGGTCGGCCCACTCCCGGAAGGCGGCCCGCCAGTCGCCGCTGACCACGCCGCTGCCGTCGTCGGCGCGCAGCTCCGGGGGCAGGTCCTCCACCAGGATCTCGCGACCCGAGGCCATCACCGTCAGCCAGCGGCAGGTGTTCTCCAGCTGGCGCACGTTGCCGGGCCAGGCCATGCGGGTCAGGTGCGCCTCGGCCTCGGGGGTCAGCACCTTGATGTCGGTGGCGAGCTCCTTGGCCGCCTCGGCCAGGAAGTGGCGGGCCAGGCGAGGGATATCCTCGCGGCGCTGGGCCAGCGTCGGCAGGTGCACGCGGATCACGTTGAGGCGGTGGAAGAGGTCCTCCCGGAAGCCCCCGTCCTCCACCAGGCGCTCCAGGTCCTGGTGGGTGGCGGCGATGATGCGCACGTCCACCTTCACCGGCGTGTGGCCGCCGACCCGATAGAACTCGCCGTCGGCCAGCACCCGCAGCAGGCGGGTCTGGGTCTCGGCGGGCATGTCGCCTATCTCATCCAGGAAGAGGGTACCGCCGTTCGCCTGCTCGAAGCGTCCCTGGCGGGTGGCCGTGGCCCCGGTAAAGGCCCCCTTCTCGTGGCCGAACAGCTCGGACTCGATCAGGTCCCGGGGGATCGCCGCCATGTTCAGCGCGATGAAGGGCTGACCGGCCCGGGGGCTGTGCTGGTGCAGGGCCCGGGCCACCCGCTCCTTGCCGGTCCCCGACTCGCCGTTGATCAGCACGGTGATATGGGAGTGGGAGAGCCGGCCGATGGCGCGGAACACCTCCTGCATGGCCGGCGCCTCGCCGATGATCTCGGCATCCAGCCCCTCGGGCACGCTGACCGGCCGCTGGCGCTCCCGGGCGTGGGCCACGGCGCGGCGCACCAGGGCCAGGGCCTCATCCACGTCGAAGGGCTTGGGCAGGTACTCGAAGGCCCCGCCCTGGTAGGAGGCCACCGCGCTGTCCAGGTCGGAGTGGGCGGTCATCACGATCACCGGCAGGTCCGGGTGGGCCTCGCGCACCCGGGCCATCAGGTCGAGCCCGTCGATGCCGGGCATGCGGATATCGGTCACCAGCACGTCCGGGGGGGTATCGAGCAGGCCCTGCAGGGCGCTGTCGGCGCGCTCCATGCACTCCACCTTCAGGTCGGGCTGGGCCAGGGCGCGCTCCAGCACCCAGCGGATGGCGCGGTCGTCATCGACGATCACCACGCGTGCGACGTCAGTCATGGCGCTTCTCCAGAGGAATCAGCAGTCGGAATTCGGTATGCCCGGGGCCGGAGTCGCATTCGATCAGGCCCTGGTGCTGGTGCAGGATCGCCTGGGCGATGGAGAGCCCCAGGCCGCTGCCCTCGGCGCGACCCGACACCATGGGGTAGAAGAGGGTCTCGCGCAGCATCTCGGGCACCCCGGGGCCGTTGTCGATGATGGCCACCTCGCAGACCAGGCGGTGGCGCTCGGCCCCCAGGGTGAACTGGCGGCGCGCCCGGGTGCGCAGCACCAGCCGGGGGCCGGGCGTGCCCGCCTCGTCCATCGCCTCCACGGCGTTGCGGGCCACGTTGAGCACCGCCTGGATCAGCTGCGCCTCGTCGCCGGCCAGGTCCGGCAGGCTGGGGTCGTAGTCGCGCTCGATGGCGACCCGCGGGTGTTCGGCGAGCAGCAGCGACCTGACCCTCTCCAGCACCTTGTGGATATTGAGCGGCTCATGGCGGGTCATGCGGTTGGGGCCGAGCATGGAGTCCACCAGGTCACGCAGGCGGTCCACCTCCTCGACGATGATGCGGGTGAACTCCTGCTGGCCGGGGTCGTCGAGGTCGCGTTCCAGCAGCTGGGCGGCGCCGCGGATCCCGCCCAAGGGATTCTTCACCTCGTGGGCCAGGCCGCGGGTCAGCACCTTGATGGTCTCCTGACGGGTCAAGAGCGCCTCCTCACGGGAGATCTGCATCAGCCGATCCCGAGGCTCGATCTCCAGCAGCAGCTCCTCCCGGGAGAGGGGCGTGACGGTGTAGTCCACCATCAGCGCCTCGCCGGCCAACATCACCAGCCGCGCCTCCCGCTGGGTGAAGGGGTGGAACTCGTCACGGGCCTTGCCCAGCACCTCGCCGAGCCCGTCGTCGCTCTCCATCAGCTGGCACAGCGCCGCCCCCTGCACACGCCCGAGGCTGATCGCCAGCAGCGCCTCGGCGGCCGGGTTCATCCACTGCAGCCTCAGCTCGCCGTCGAGGAGCACCACGGCGGTGGTGAGGTGCTCCATCAAGCGCTGGTACATCGAATCGCTCATATCGGCTCCACGGCTACCCTTCTCCTGTGAACGCTTCCGTGCACCGGCACAGCGGGTCGGTGAGAAACGTCGATGACCAGTCATTAGCAAGAAGCGCGCCAGGCCGGCCGGGCCCGCCCGCCGGGGCATTCCGGAGGCACCGGCCGGCGAGACATGCACCAAAATAGTGCATCAATCGCCGCAGCGCACCCTTCCACGCGCCGGAACGGTGCGGCCCGTGCCCGCTAAGCGCTCAGGCGGAGGGCGCCGCGCCTACTGGCGGCGAAGGGGGGAGGCGTCATCATCGGGCAGCCGGCGGGCGGGTTCGCCTCGCCGCAGCGGGGAAGGGGGCTCGGCCGGTGGCGGTGCCGGTTTCACGGGCCAATGGGGGCGCGGGTCGCCATGCGAGGGGGCAGCTAATCCGCCGGGCGGTTGACGCTGGCCCGGTGCACGTAGATGGTGACCGGCGAGGTGCGATGGCGCACGGCGCCGCTGCCGTCGAGCAGCTCGGCCTGGAGCACATGCTCACCCGGGTTCATGTTGGCCACCATGAAGGCCGTGGTGTGCATCGCCGTCTGGCTGACCTGGCCATCCACCAGCAGGCGCACCCGATGGTCCTCCCGCAGGTCGGGCTCGATGCCCAGCTCCACCGGGACATTGCCCGCCGCGCCGACCGGGAAGGCCTGCTCGTGGGTGGGCGAGAGCATCCGGAAGCTGTCGTAGGGCATGAAGGGCTGCCCCGGCGACCCGGTGACGGCCGGCGCGCCGCCGCCCTCCAGGCGCGGCGCCGGCTCGCCGGTACGCACCTCGCCGCTGGAGGGCACCACCGTCACCGGCGCCAGCTCGACCTGCTCCCCGCCGCGCTCCGGGTTGTCGGTAAACACCACGTTGCCCTGGGCATCGGTGATGCGATAGATCGTCTGGGCCTGGGCCGCCAGGCTGAAGGACAGCCCCACGACCAGTGCCAGCATGAACCTGTTCATGAACTCTCCCCTGCGTCTCCGCCTGCCCGGCGGCACGTGACGGCCTGATAGAAATCTCACCCTTGGATAGTGAACAAGATAAAGGGGTTCCGCCATGGCGGAACCCCTTTCTTCCCTCAACGTCACCGAATCGCCGGGCGATCAGCAGCTGTAGTACATGTCGAACTCGATGGGATGGGTGGTCATGCGGATACGCTCCACGTCCGCCATCTTCAGCTCGATGTAGGCATCGATCATGTCGTCGGTGAAGACGCCACCCTCGGTCAGGAAGGCACGGTCCTTGTCCAGCGCCTCCAGGGCCTGGTCGAGGCTGTGGGCCACGGTCGGCACCTTCTTGCCCTCTTCCGGCGGCAGGTCATAGAGGTTCTTGTCCATGGCGTCGCCGGGGTGGATCTTGTTCTTGATGCCGTCGATGCCGGCCATCAGCATCGCCGCGAAGCAGAGGTAGGGGTTGGCGGTCGGATCCGGGAAGCGGAGCTCGACGCGCTTGCCCTTGGGGCTGGCGGTATAGGGGATGCGGATGGAGGCGGAGCGATTGCGGGCCGAGTAGGCCAGCATCACCGGCGCCTCGAAGCCCGGCACCAGGCGCTTGTAGGAGTTGGTGGAGGCGTTGGCGAAGGCGTTCAGGGCACGGGCATGCTTGATGATGCCGCCGATGTAGTAGATCGCCATCTCGGAGAGGCCCGCGTACTCGTCGCCCGCGAACTGGTTGTTGCCATCCTTCCAGAAGGACTGGTGGACGTGCATGCCGGAGCCGTTGTCGCCCACCAGCGGCTTGGGCATGAAGGTGGCGGTCTTGCCGTAGGCGTGGGCCACGTTGTGGATCACGTACTTGAGCTCCTGGACCTCGTCGGCCTTCTTCACCAGGGTATTGAACTTGACGCCGATCTCGTTCTGGCCGGCGTTGGCCACCTCGTGGTGGTGCACCTCGACGCTCTGGCCGATGGCCTCCAGGGTGTTGCACATGGCGCCACGGATATCGTGGAAGCTGTCCACCGGGGGCACCGGGAAGTAGCCACCCTTGACCCGCGGACGGTGGGCCAGGTTGCCCCCCTCGATGGGGCGATCGGTGGCCCAGGCCCCCTCCTCGGAGGTGATCTTGTACATGGAGCCCTCGATATCGGACTTCCAGTGCACCTCGTCGAAGATGAAGAACTCGGGCTCGGGGCCGAAGAAGGCGGTATCACCCAGGCCGGTGGACTGCAGGTAGGCCTCGGCGCGCTTGGCGATGGAGCGCGGGTCGCGCTCGTAGCCCTGCATGGTGGCCGGCTCGATGATGTCGCAGCGCAGCACCAGGGTGGAGTCCTCGGTGAAGGGGTCCAGGAAGGCGGTACCATCTTCCGGGCGCAGGATCATGTCCGACTCGTTGATGCCCTTCCAGCCGGAGATGGAGGAGCCGTCGAACATGTGGCCGTTCTCGAAGAACTCCTCGTCGATCTCCCGGGCCGGAATGGTGACGTGCTGTTCCTTGCCGATGGTGTCGGTGAAGCGCAGGTCGACCCACTTCACGTCATGTTCTTCAATCAGGGCGAGCGTCTTGGCAGCCATGGTGTCCTCCGGTTGAGCTGGGCTCTGAGCGTTGAGGTGTTGCGAAGTTGTAGCACGCCGCGGGCGCTCTGCCCACGGCCACCGGTTCTGGCCCGGCGCTGCCCGATACAATGCACGCCCCGTGCCAGGATTGCACCCAATCGCAGCAAGAAAACAACATCCCATTGATATAATTGAAAAAACAGGCCCTGCTCAACGCACCACCCTGACTCAGCCCCGGCTCGCCTCCCTTCTTGCTCCTGCGTCGGCCCGGCTTTACGCACCATCATGGTGCAACCCCACCCCTTGGTGCACTCCCGGAGGGCACCCAGGCCGGCCCCAGCGTCGCATGTCCCACCTCAGTCCCGCCGGATGATGAAATGTGCCTCGCCGGGCTGGGGCAGTTTCATTCCCCAAACCCTTTGATACTCAACGACACCGGGAGCTACACTTGATTACAACAAGACGAGAGTATCGGCAGCGACTCCCTGGCCACCGGCCACGTCCCGCGCCATGGCCAACGCAGGAGTTCGCATGGCTACCTTCACCGCCTGCATTCTGATCGACGCGCGAAGCGCCGGTGCCAGGCTGCCCCGGCAGCTGGCGGTCGTGGCGCCGCTGGCTCGAACCTCGGGCAATGCCACCTTTACCCTCTGTGTTCTGGATGACACCGGCGATGCGCGGTTGCCGCGCATCGCGCAGCGCTTCGGCGCACGCCTGGTGTCGGTGGCCCCGCTGCCGCTGGGCCAGCGCCTCAACGAGGCCATCGCCGGCAGCAACGGCGAGGTGCTGGTATTTCCCGGCATCGGCAACGTCACCCGGGCGGAGGCACTGGCACGACTGGCGGCCGAGGTCGCCGCCGGCAAACTCGATGCCACCCCCCTGCCCACCCGGCAGGAGGGCCTGCTCACCCGCCTGCTGGCCCGGCTGAGGCAGCTGCCCAGCGGAGACGGTCTGTGCATCTCCCGCAGCTGGTTCGAGCGCATCGGCGGCTGCGACCCCGAACTCGATGGAGATGCCCTCCGGGAACTGCTCGAACGCCTGCATGCCTGCGGCGCTAGGATCAGGCCCGCCATCCGTTGACAGCCCATCTAAAGCGCAAATCCGCTATTCGCCAGCCGGGGGAGCCTGTACAATACGGGCCCAACCTCCCTACCCCCACGCGCCCAGGGCACTGACCGTTACGTGCAAGAAAGGAGGGTGCGCCTCTAATTCGATGAGCAGCAATCTATGACCACCTCAACGCCTTCCGAGATCGCCAATCTCCGGAACATCGCCATCATCGCCCACGTCGACCACGGCAAGACCACGCTGGTCGACAAGCTCCTCAGCCAGTCCGGCACCCTGGACCGCAAGGCCGAGGGGCAGGAGCGCATCATGGACTCCAGCGACCAGGAGCGTGAGCGCGGCATCACCATCCTGGCCAAGAACACGGCGATCCGCTGGCAGGCACCCGATGGCGAGGAGTACCGCATCAATATCGTGGACACCCCCGGACACGCCGACTTCGGCGGCGAGGTCGAGCGGGTCATGTCCATGGTGGACTCGGTACTGCTGCTGGTGGACTCGGTGGACGGCCCTATGCCGCAGACCCGCTTCGTCACCCAGAAGGCCTTTGCCCAGGGCCTCAAGCCCATCGTGGTGGTCAACAAGATCGATCGTCCCGGCGCCCGCCCCGACTGGGTCATCGACCAGATCTTCGACCTGTTCGACAACCTCGGCGCCAGCGACGAGCAGCTCGACTTCCCGATCATCTACTGCTCCGCCCTCAACGGCATCGCCGGCCCCGACCCCGCCGAGCTGGCCGAGGACATGACCCCCATGTTCCAGGCCATCGTCGATATCGTCGAGCCGCCCAAGGTGGAGCTGGATGGTCCCTTCCAGATGCAGATCTCGGCACTGGACTACAACAGCTACGTGGGCGTCATCGGCCTGGGCCGGATCAAGCGCGGCTCGGTGAAGCCCAACCAGCAGGTCACCGTGATCGGCACCGACGGCGCCACCCGCAAGGGCAAGGTCGGCCAGGTGATGACCCATCTGGGCCTGGAGCGCGTGCAGACCGACGAGGCCACCGCCGGCGACATCGTCTGCATCACCGGCATCGACCCGCTCTCCATCTCCGACACCCTGTGCGACCCGACCAGCGTCGAGGCGCTGCCGCCGCTCTCCGTCGACCAGCCCACCGTCTCAATGACCTTCCAGGTCAACGATTCGCCGATGGCCGGCCGCGACGGCAAGTTCGTCACCAGCCGCAACATCAAGGATCGCCTCGAGCAGGAGCTGATCCACAACGTGGCGCTGCGCGTGGAGCAGGGCGAGACCCCCGAGAAGTTCAAGGTCTCCGGCCGCGGCGAGCTGCACCTCTCGGTGCTGATCGAGACCATGCGTCGCGAAGGCTTCGAGCTGGCCGTGGGCCGCCCCGAGGTGATCATCCGCGAGATCGACGGCGTCAAGCAGGAGCCGTACGAGGAGGTGATCATCGACTGCGAGGAGCAGCACCAGGGCGCCATCATGGAGGAGCTCGGCTACCGCAAGGGTGAGCTCTCCAACATGAACCCCGACGGCAAGGGCCGGGTCCGCCTGGACTTCATGATCCCCGCCCGCGGCCTGATCGGCTTCCGCGGCCAGTTCATGACCCTGACCTCCGGCACCGGCATCCTGACCAGCCGCTTCGACCACTACGGCCCGCTCAAGCCCGATGCCGCCATCGAGCGTCGCAACGGGGTGATGGTCTCCATGGTCGACGGCAAGGCGCTGGCCTATGCCCTCTACGCCCTGCAGGAGCGCGGCAAGCTGATCATCGACCACGGCACCGAGGTCTACGAGGGCATGCTGGTGGGCATCCACAGCCGCGCCAACGACCTGGTGGTCAACCCCACCAAGGGCAAGAAGCTCGACAACATGCGCGCCTCCGGCAACGACGAGAACATCGTGCTGACTCCGCCGGTGAAGTTCAGCCTGGAGCAGGCCATCGAGTTCCTCGACGACGACGAGCTGGTGGAGATCACCCCGAACCACATCCGCCTGCGCAAGAAGCACCTCAAGGAAAACGAGCGCAAGCGCGCCAGCAAGAAGTAAGGCGCCGGCCTCGGCCCCACGACGCCCGCCCGGGAGGCTTCCCGCGGCGGGCGTCGTCGTTCTCGGCCCCGGGATCTTCTATGCTGTTAGCCTGGCAGCTCGATCCACAGCCCAGAAAGGAGAGCCGAGATGCACAAGCACGTGGAGTGGGACGACCCCGGCGCGGACAGCGTGATGCGCCACTTCGAGAAGGACCCCATGGGCCACTCGGACCCCGGGAGCGGCGACATCCTCTCGGCCCGCTATCAGGGCACGGTGGTGCGCATCCGGGTGGAGGCCTACGTGGAGGGCACCAGCATCGGCGAGGTGGCGGCGATTATCGCCGTCAACAACGGCCGGCGGCTGAAGTCCCACGGCAAGCTCGCCCTGGGCGATACCGTGCGCCTGCCGGACGAGTATCGCGCCCTGGAGCCGCGTATCGGCCAGCAGGATGACGACGACGAGGAGGAGCAGGAACGCTAGTCGATGCCGGCACCATCGCCGGACCTAACGGCCGGTAAACGCTAGCCGGCTGGCTCCCGAGCGCGTTTTGTCGCAAAGTGGCGGCAACAGGCCCACAAGGCCACTCGACTCGCATCCGGAGCCACCATGAGCAAGCATAATGTCTGGACCCACAAGGGCACCTTCCTGCTGGCCGCCGTCGGGTCGGCGGTGGGTCTCGGCAACCTCTGGCGCTTCCCCTACCTCACCGGCGAGAACGGCGGCGGCGCCTTCATCCTGGTCTATGCCCTGACCATCTTCGCCGTGGGCATCCCGATCCTGATCGCCGAGACCATGCTCGGCCGCGCCAGCCGCAGAAGCCCGATCATGGGCATGCGCTTCCTCACCCACACCCACAACACCTCCCGGGCCTGGGAGACCATCGGCTGGCTGGGGGCCGCCTCGGCCTTCCTGATCCTGAGCTTCTACTCGGTGATCGCCGGCTGGGCGATCCACTACACCTGGCAGATGCTCACCGGCTCCCTGGCCGGCGCCGACGCCGCGACCATCGGCGCCGGCTTCGACGCCCTGCTCGCCTCGCCGGCCCTGCTCACCCTCTACCACACCCTCTTCATCATCGCCTCGGGGCTGATCGTCGGCATGGGCATCCACCGCGGCATCGAGAGCGGGCTGCGCATCATGATGCCGGCGCTCTTCCTCATCCTGCTGGTGGTACTGGCCTACGGCGTGGCCAACGGCGACTTCGGCGCCGCGGCGAGCTTCCTGTTCACCTTCAACCTCGCCGACCTGAGCCTCGAGGGCTGGCTGGCCGCCATGGGCCAGTCCTTCTTCACCCTGAGCCTCGGCATGGGCGCGATCATGGCCTACGGCGCCTACATGTCCAGCGACCTCTCGCTGACCCGCACCGCCATCTCCATCGCCGTCGTCGACACCGCCGTGGCGATGATCGCGGGCCTGGCCATCTTCTCGCTGGTGTTCGGTGCCGGCCTCGATGCCGGCCAGGGGCCGGGGCTGATGTTCGTCACCCTGCCGCTGGCCTTCGCCGAGATGCCCTTCGGCGCGCTGATCGGCGGGGTCTTCTTCATCCTGGTGCTCGGCGCCGCCATCAGCTCCTCGATCTCGCTGATCGAGCCGGTGGCCGCCTACCTGGTGGAGCGCTTCGACCTCACCCGCCCCCAGGCGGTGTTCGCCATGGTGGTGGCCAGCTGGGCGCTGGGCCTGCTCACCGTGGTCAGCTTCAACGTCTACGCCGAGGGCACCATCTTCCACGCCCTGTTCGGGCGCAGCGCCTTCGACTTCATCGAGCTGCTCACCAACATCTTCATGCCCCTGGGCGGCCTGCTGATCGCGCTGTTCGCCGGCTGGGCGCTGACCACCTCGGAGGTGCTGAAGGAGATGCGCACCAACCAGGCCTGGTTCGGCATCTGGCGCTTCCTGGTGCGCTTCGTCGCCCCTGCGGCGGTGGCCTTCGTCTTCCTGCGGGCCATTCCCCAGGTGGAGGGCTACCTGATCCCCACCATCGGCGCGGTGGTGATCGTCGGCGCCTTCGCCGCCGGCCGCACCTTCCTGGTGGAGGACAGCCAGGAGCAGTAGCCCGGGCCGCCGCCCGGTGCACCGGGCGGCCACGGCGCCACCGGGAGCGCCACCGACAACAACAACCAACAAGACGATCGGAACACGCCATGGTCCCCATGATCGACGTGCGTCACGTCAACAAGGCCTTCGGCGGCCTCAGGGTCATCAACGACTGCTCCCTCCGGGTCGAGAAGGGCTCCATCACCGGGCTGATCGGCCCCAACGGGGCCGGCAAGTCGACCCTGTTCAACATCATCGCCGGCGCCCTGCCTCTGGACAGCGGCCAGGTGCTCCTCGACGGCGAGGAGATCACCAACCGCCCCGCCAACGCGCTGTTCCACAAGGGGCTGTTGCGCACCTTCCAGATCGCCCACGAGTTCTCCCGGATGACCGCCCTGGAGAACCTGATGATGGTGCCGCCGCACCAGGCCGGGGAGAGCCTGTTCAGCGCCTGGTTCCAGCCCGGCCAGGTGCGGGCCCGGGAGGAGGAGGTGCGCCGCCGCGCCCTGGAGGTGATCGACTTCATCGGCCTGCGCCATGTGCGCAACGAGCTGGCCGGCAACCTCTCCGGCGGCCAGAAGAAGCTGCTCGAACTCGGCCGCACCATGATGACCGATGCCCGGGTAGTGCTGCTCGACGAGATCGCCGCCGGGGTCAACCGCACCCTGCTCGGCGACCTGGTGGAGAACATCGAGCGGCTCAACCGCGAGCTGGGCTACACCTTCCTGGTCATCGAGCACGACATGGACATGATCGCGAGGCTCTGCGACCCGGTGATCGTGCTGGCCCAGGGCAGCGTGATGGTGGAGGGCACCATCGAGGAGATCCAGCGCAACCCCGAGGTCATCGCGGCCTACTTCGGAGCACCAGACGATGCCACTACTTGATGCCCGCGGCGTGCACGGCGGCTACGGCGGCATGAACATCCTCAACGGGGTGGACATGGCCATCGAGGCCCACGAGATCGGCGTGATCGTCGGCCCCAACGGCGCCGGCAAGTCCACCATGCTCAAGGCGATCTTCGGCCTGCTCACCGTCACCCGGGGCGAGATCCTGTTGCGCGGCGAGCCGATCCACAACCTGCCCACCAACCGGCTGGTGCAGAAGGGCATGGGGTTCGTCCCCCAGGAGCACAACGTCTTCCCAAGCCTCACGGTGAAGGAGAACCTGGAGATGGGCGCCTACCTCAAGCCCCGCAGCGTGGGGCGCATGCTCAGGCAGATCTACGACTTCTTCCCGCCGCTCTTCGATAAGCGCCACCAGCCCGCCGGCGAGCTCTCCGGCGGCCAGCGCCAGATGGTGGCCATGGGGCGGGCGCTGATGGCCGAGCCCAGCCTGCTGCTGCTCGACGAGCCCACCGCCGGCCTCTCGCCCCTCTACATGGGCGAGATCTTCAGCCAGGTGAAACAGATCAACGCCGCCGGCGTGGGGGTCCTGATGGTGGAGCAGAACGCCCGGCAGGCGCTGGCCATCGCCGACAAGGGGTTCGTGCTGGCCGCGGGCCAGAACCGCTTCACCGATACCGGTGCCGCCCTGCTGGCGGACCCGGACGTGGCCAGGAGCTTCCTGGGCGGCTGAGCCAGGGACAGGAGAACCAGCGTCGTGAACGAACTCGTCTTCTTCATCAACAACGTGGTGATCGCCGGCAGCGTCACCGGCTCGATCTACGCCATCGGCGCCATCGGCGTGACGCTGATCTTCAGCATCATGCGCTTCGCGCACTTCGCCCACGCCGACATGATGACCTTCGGCGCCTTCATGGTGCTGCTGCTCACCGCCGCCTTTCCCGGCGTGGGCGGCAGCGTGGGGCTGCCGACCCCGGTGGTCATGCTGCCACCGGCCATCCTGCTCACCGCCCTGCTCGCCCTGGGCATCGACAAGGCCTTCTACAAGCCGCTGCGCGCCCACGGCGTCAAGCCCATCGTCATGGTGATCGGCTCGCTCGGGGTGACCCTGATGCTGCAGGGGCTGATCCGCCTGTTCGCCGGCACCAGCGGCCAGAACCTCTACATGGCCGGCGAGCGCAAGGAGATCTACCGCCTCGCCCTGCCCATCGAGGGCGTGCGGGCGCCGATCGTGATCACCGAGCCGCAGATCATCCTCTTCGTGCTGACCATCGCCTGCGTGGTGGGGCTGCACCTCTTCCTCGGCCGCTCGCGACTGGGCAAGGCGATGCGCGCCATGTCCGACAACCCCGACCTGGCCCGGGCCTCGGGCATCAACACCAACGCCATCGTGGCGGTGACCTGGGTGATCGCCGGGGGGCTCGCCGCCATTGCCGGCACCCTGCTGGCGCTGGACGTGACCTTCAAGCCCGACCTCAGCTTCTTCCTGCTGCTGCCGATCTTCGCCGCGGCCATCGTCGGTGGCGTGGGCCACCCCTGGGGCGCCATCGCCGGCGGCTTCGTGGTGGGCTTCGCCGAGACCCTGGCGGTGTTCAACTGGGCGGTGCTGCTGCGGCCCGTTGCCCACCACCTCCCCGAATGGCTGGAGCTGCCGCGCAGCATGGCCTTCGTCGGCACCGAGTACAAGATCGTGGTGCCCTTCTTCATCCTCGTCGCCATCCTGGTGTGGCGCCCCACGGGTCTGTTCAAGGGCAAGGTGATCTGATGAGCACACAGCACAAGCATCGAGAGGACCTGGTGGCCGCCCCGTCGCGCTTTCCATTGCGTGAACTGGTGCTCTTCGTCGCCCTGCTGGCGGCCATCCTCGCCGTCTACCTGGCCATGGGTGCCGCCTACAGCACCCGCATGCTGGTGGAGGCCTCCTGCTACGCTATCCTGGCCCTGGGGCTGACCATCCAGTGGGGCTACGCCGGCCAGTTCAACGCCGGCGTCATGGGCTTCGTGGCCCTGGGCGGCTACTCCGCCATGGCCTTCAGCATGCCCGTCAATCCCGACTTCTGGGAGAGCGAGCTGCCCGGCCAGCTGGGCACGGTACTGCTGCTGGGCCTCTGCGGCCTGCTGGTGGTGGTCGGTGCCAGCCGCCTGCACCACCTGGGCCTCCCTCGACGCCTGCGCACCGCCATCACGGTCCTACTCGCGCTGGTGCTCTACCTGCTGGTCGCCAGCCGCCTGGGGGTGGTCACCGACCAGATCGAGTCGCAGTTCGGCTATATCGGCGGGCTGGGCCTGCCGCCCTGGCTGGGCTGGATCGTCGGCGGGGCGCTGGCCGGCATCGTGGGCTACTTCATCGGCAAGGTGTGTCTGGGGCTGCGCAGCGACTACCTGGCCATCGCCACCCTGGGCATCGCCGAGATCATCAAGGCGGTGCTCAAGAACGCCGACTGGCTGACCCGCGGCACCGCCACCGTCTCGCCGCTGCCGTGGCCGGTGCCGGGCCCCGCCGAGGTGGGCTTCACCCTGGCCCGGGCGCTCTACCTCTCGGTCACCGCGGCGATGATCGCGGTGATCTTCTTCCTGCTCACCCGCGCCTACCAGGCCCCCTGGGGGCGCATGATCCGCGCCATCCGCGACAACGAGGTCGCCGCCTCGGCCATGGGCAAGGACATCAACCGCCGCCGCCTGGAGATCTTCGTGCTGGGCTGCATCCTGATGGGCGTCGGCGGCGCCGCCCTGGGCAGCTTCAACGGCATCTTCGACCCCCAGGGCTACCTGCCGCTGAACCACACCTTCCTGGTGCTGGTGATGGTGATCCTGGGCGGGCCGGGCAACAACCTCGGCACCCTCTTCGGCGCCGTGGCGGTCTACATCATCTGGGTGATGTCCGAGCCCCTGGCCCTCAGCGTCATGCAGCTGGCGGTCAGCATCGGCGAGGGCGCCTTCGGCTGGGACGCCCCGGGCAACCTCGACAGCCGCGCCCTGCAGGCCCGGGTCTTCGTGATCGGCCTGCTGATCACCCTGGTGCTGCGCTTCGCTCCCCAGGGGCTGCTGCCCGAGAAGGTCAGGCACCACGGCTAGGCTTCATCGAGCACCGCCTGACGAGAGAGGCCCCGGCGGTTTCCCGCCGGGGCCTCTGCGCTGACGGCCAGCTGCGGGGTCAGTCGCCCAGGAAGCCCTGGCTGACGAAGCGGCCGCCCTCCACCGACATCTCCTCGACGATGCCCGGCACGTCGCCGTTCTCGTCGAACTCGTGGCTGCCGGAGGCGCCCTCGTAGTTGATCTCGGTGCCCGCGGCGATCAGCTCCACCGCCTTCTCCCACTCGCCGGGCAGGATGACCTCGCCCGGGGCGCTTGCGACGCTGCGCAGCGCCGCGGAGAGCCCCTCGCGCTCGGCGCTGCCGTTCTGCTCGATGGCCAGCGCCAGCAGGAAGGCGGCATCGTAGCCCTGGCCGGCAAAGACCGCCTCGTGGGAGATCCCCGCGGCCTCGGCCAGCTCCACGAACAGCGCGGTGCCGGGGGTATCCGGGTTGCCCGGGCGGGTGGCGATGAAGTTGCCCTCCAGCACGTCGGCCCCCACGCCGTCGAGCAGCCCCGAGATCACCATGCCGTCGGCGCCGATGAAGCGGGTGAACATGCCGCTCTCCCAGGCCTGGCGCACCACCGTCTGGCCGGAGGTGTCGCCGTAGGCCAGCACCACCAGGTCGCTCACCCCGGTGGCGGAGAGGGAGCCCAGCTCGGAGCGGTAGTCGGCGCGGTTGTCCTCGTGGGCCAGGTTCTCGGCCACCGCGCCGCCCTCGGCCTCGTAGGTGGCCACGAAGGCGTCGGCCAGGCCGCGGCCGTAGTCGTTGTTCACATAGGTGACCACCACCTCGTCGATGCCCTTGGCCAGCAGCATCCGGGCCAGCGCCTCGCCCTGGAAGGCGTCCGAGGGCACGGTGCGGAACACCAGGTCGTTGTCCTCCAGCTCGCTCACCGCCGGGGCGGTGGAGGCCGGTGACACCATCACCACCCCGCCGGGGATGGCGGCATTGTTGGCGGCGGCGATGGTCGCCCCGGTACACAGCGCCCCCACGATGGCGGTGACGCTCTCAGTGTTGACCATGCGGTCCGCCGCGTTGGAGGCCGCCGAGGCATCGGCACAGGTGGTATCGGCGCTGGGCATCGCCAGCGTCTGGCCACCCAGGATGCCGCCCTGGTCGTTGACGTGCTGCACGGCCAGCTGGGCGGCGTCATAGACCGGCGGCGTCAGGGTCTCGATCGGCCCGGTGAAGCCCCCCAGGAAGCCCACCTTCACCTCCGCCTGGGCCGCCCCCACGGCCAGGCCGGAAGCCGCTACCGCCATCGCTACCAGACTCTTCTGCACTGAGCACTTCTTCATGTTGTTCGTCTCGCTCGGTTGCTGGGATCACACACCCCCTAAATCTGGAAGGGCAAAGGGAAAAACTCAAGCGCGGCCCGCCAACGCTCGCCCCCACGGCGCCTATACTGAGCACTGCGACCAAGCCGATTACCGAGAACAAGCCGACAAGGACACCCCCATGACCACTCGCGACTCCCTGACCGCCTCGGCCCTTGCCCTGACCCTGCTGGCCGGCGGCGCCCACGCCTTCGAGCCCGCGGGCCAGGACATCGTCTACGAGGTCGACGGCGAGGCCTTCGAAGGGTATCTCGCCACCGCCCAGGGCGAGGCCCGCGGCAGCGTGCTGATCATCCACGACTGGGACGGCCTGGACGACTACGAGCGCCGCCGCGCCGACATGCTCGCCGCGCAGGGCTATGACGCCTTCGCCGTGGACCTCTACGGCCAGGGCAACCGGCCCCAGGAGATCGAGAAGAAACGCACCGAGACCGCCCGCCTCTACGAAGACCGCGAGCGCATGCGCACCCTGACCCTGGCGGGCCTGGCCGAGGCCCGCGCCCGGGGCGCCGCCGAGGCCAGCGTGATCATGGGCTACTGCTTCGGCGGCGCCGTGGCCCTCGAGATGGCGCGCTTCGGCGAGGCCGAGAAGGTGCACGGCTTCGCCAGCTTCCACGGCGGCCTGGCCACCCCAGAGGGGCAGAGCTGGCCCGAGGGCGCCGGCCCCATCCTGGTCGCCCACGGCGGCGCCGACGCCGCCATTCCCATGAGCGAGGTCGCCACCCTGGCCGAGGAGCTGGAGGCCGCCGGGGCCAGCTACGAGATCCAGGTCTACTCCGGCGCCCCCCACGCCTTCACGGTGTTCGGCAGCGACGCCTACCGGGAGCGCGCCGACGAGAGATCCTGGGCCGCCTTCCTCGACCTGCTGGAGGAGGTGCTCTGACCATGCTGCAGCAGCTGCTCACCGTCACCGAGCTCGCCGGCAGCCGCCGCGAGATCGGCCTGGCCCACGGCCGCGCCCACGCCCTGCTGATCCAGCGCAGCCTGGAGGTCTACGACCGGCTCTTCCACGACTTCGTGGGCATCCGCTGGGCTCGAGCCCGGGTCGAGGCCGAGCGCTTCGGCCGGATGATCGAGCGCGGCTTTCCCGAGATCCTCGAGGAGATGGACGCCATCGCCGAGGGGGCCGGGGTCGAGCCCATAGATATCCTCACCCTCAACTGCCGCAGCGAGATCTCCCTGACCCGAGCCAGCGGCGGCTGCTCCGCCTTCGCCCTGCAGCGCGCCGGCACCCAGTGGCTGGCCCAGAACTGGGACTGGCGCACCGACCAGCTGCACAACGTGGTGGTGCTGAAGATCCAGGGCCGGGACGCCCCGCCCCTGGTCAGCGTCGGCGAAGCGGGCATGGTGGCCAAGATCGGCATGAATGCCCGCGGCATCGGGGTCTGCCTCAACGCCATTCGTTCGCAGACCTGCGGCGAGGGGCTGCCGATCCATGTGGCGCTGCGCAAGATCCTCGAGAGCCCCGACATGGAAAGCGCCCTGGCCGTGGCCAGCCAGGACCGGGTCTGCTCCCCCGCCCACTTCCTGGTGGCCAGCGCCGAGGGCGAGGCCGTGGGGCTCGAGGTGCACCCCGGCGAGCCGGGCCGGCTGGCGGCCGAGGGCGGCGTGGTCACCCACACCAACCACCTCTACGCCGCCGAGTCGACCGCCCAGGTGGAGGACTTCCCGCGCGCCGATTCGCGGCCCCGCCTGGCGCGCCTGGATGCCCAGCTGCGCCAGGAGCTGCCCGCGGAGGCGCCCGTCGACGAGAAGGCGCTCTTCGCGCTCCTCAGCGACCACCACGGCGAGCCGCTCTCGATCTGCCGCCACTTCAACCCGGCCCAGCCCGAGGAGGAGCGCATGGAGACCCTGTTCGCCGTGGTGATGAACCTCACCGAGCGCCGTCTCGCCCTGCGCCACGGCAAGCCCTGCGAGTCCGAGGAGACGCTGGTGGTGGCCCTCTGAGCCGCCCAGCCTCATGACAGCGGCCACATGCCGCGCCCGATTCGCTATACTGGCCACCGACTTGCTGCAATGCAGCGCAAACAGGACCCAAGACGATGGCCGATTCACCCTTCTCACTTCACGGCAGGGTTGCCCTGGTCACGGGGCTTGCCAACCGCGACAGCATCGCCTTCGGCTGCGCCCAGGCGCTGCAGCAGGCGGGTGCCCGGGTGGTGGTCACCCACATGCCCGGCGCGGAGCGCTTCGTCCACCCCCTGGCCGAGGCGCTCGGCAAGGCCGAGCTGATACCCTGCGACGTTCAGGATGATGCCCAGCTCGCCGCGCTGTTCGAACATATCGCCAGCTGCCATGGGCGACTCGACGTGATGGTGCACGCCATCGCCTATGCCCCGCTGGAGGATCTGCGCGGTCGCCTGATCGACGCCTCCCGCGACGGCTTCCTGCTGGCCATGGACGTCTCCTGCCACTCCTTCCTGCGCATGGCGCGGCTGGCCGAGCCGCTGATGCCCAGGGGAGGCACCCTGCTCAACATGTCCTACCTCGGCGCCGAGCGGGTGGTGGACAATTACGCCCTGATGGGTCCGGTCAAGGCAGCCCTGGAGTCCATGACCCGCTACCTGGCCGCCGAGCTGGGCCCTCAGGGCATTCGCGTGCATGCCGTCTCGCCGGGCCCCATCCGTACCCGGGCCGCTTCCGGCCTCAAGGACTTCGACGCCCTGGCCGACACCAGCGAGGCCCGCGCCCCGCTGCGCCGCCTGGCCACCGTGGAGGACGTGGGCAACGCCGTGGTCTACCTGGCATCCCCCGCCGGCGCCGCCACCACTGGCAGCGTCCACTACGTCGACGGCGGCGACAACATCCGCTATTGAGCGGCGCCTCTCCATGGCGAGCGCGGCCTCAGCCGGAGCGCCGCCGCCAGGCCCCCAGCCGCGGCAGCGTATCCAGCTCTCCCTTCAGATACTGCTCGGTGGTCAGCAGGAAGAGCCGCCGGAACAGGTCGTGAACCGCCTCTTCCCGGCGCAATTGAAACAGCTCCCGCTCCTCCTCGCTCAGACCGGCCGGTTCTCTCGGATACTCCCAGGCCACTCGCACCGAGCCGGTGGTGGCATCGCAGATCTGCAGCGTCGGCTGGGCGCCATTCCTGAGCCCGGTGTTGATGCGATATGTCATGTCGACCTCCCGAATCGAGGCGATAGATGATAACAATTATCATTAGCGAGTGATAAGCTAGGTCGATTCCAGCCCCCTGTCAAACCTGCTCTGGATCAAATCCTGGCAGGATGCCACCGGCGCTCGGCGACCCGACCTTGCCGGGCTGCCGGGACAGGGCTAGATTCACGCTTGCGAATAGTTTTCATTACCAACCAGGAATCCGCCATGAAACCGCTGCTGCTGAGCACCCTCCTCGCCGGCCTGCTGACCACCGCCGTCCAGGCCCATGACCACAGTGACGAGCGCCCCGCCCACTTCAAGGGCAAGGCGTCACCCGACCTGACCACCGCGGTGGCCAACTTCTCCACCTACAACCAGCAGCTGGCCGAGATCCTCGCCGCCGACGAACTCGGTCTGGAGGACCTGGGGGTGATCCACGAGCTCACCTACACCCTGGAGAACGCCCTGGAGACCATCACCGAGCAGGTCGCCGAGATGGCCATAACCCTGGAAGAGGTGCACCAGGGCTCCGAGACCGGGGACTTCGAACGGGTCCAGAGCAACGGCGCCGCCTACCTAGAGGCCGCCCAGATACTGGTTCCCTAGGAGCAAGGGCCCACAAGCGCAACGGGCGGGCCACTCACATGGCCCGCCCGCCTGTTGCACGCTCGTTACCGGCACCTCCGCCACCCCGTCGTGGTTATACCTTCACAGCCATCGGCGGTATCGCAAGGTCCCGCGGGGCAGCGCAAGGCGGCCCGCGACAGGCTATGATGGGGGCTGTCTTTGCTGCATCGCAGTAACCACCCACGGAGCCGCCCCATGGATGTCCCCCAGGACAACCGCTACATCGAGAATCGTACCTTCGACGAGATCCAGGTAGGCGACGAGGCGTTCCTCGAGAAGCGCCTGACCCTGGATGACATCAAGCTGTTCGCCATCATGTCCGGCGACGTCAATCCCTCCCATGTGGACGACGACTTCGCGCGCAGCTCCCGCTTCCAGGAGGTCATCGCCCACGGCATGTGGGGCGGCGCGCTGATCTCCACGGTGCTGGGCACTCAGCTGCCCGGCCCCGGCACCCTCTACCTGGGCCAGACGCTGAACTTCCGGGCCCCGGTCGCCCTGGGCGATGTGCTCAGGGTCAGCGTGCGCGTCAGCGCCAAGGACGACGCCCGCTCGCAGCTGACCCTCGACTGCCGCTGCGAGAACCAGCGGGGCAAGGTGGTGATCGAGGGCGAGGCTCGGGTGCTCGCCCCCACGGAGAAGATCCGCCGGCCCCGTGCCGTGCTGCCCACGGTGCGCCTGGCCGAACGCGGCCGCCTGCACGAGATCCTCTCCGCCGCGGACCACCCCCCGGCCATTCCCGTGGCCGTGGTGCACCCGGTGGACGATGTCTCCCTGACCGGCGCCGTGGCCGCCGCCCATCACGGCCTGATCATTCCCCTGCTGGTGGGCCCGGCGGCGAAGATCCGCGCCGCAGCGGATGCCGCCCGGCTCGATATCAGCGAGTTCGAGCTGATCGACGTGCCCCACAGCCACGCCGCCGCGGAGCGCGCCGTGGCCCTGGTGCGGGAGGGGCGCGCCGAGGCCCTGATGAAGGGGGCCCTGCACACCGACGAGCTGATGCACGAGGTGCTCAAGCGGGACGGCGGCCTGCGCACCGAGCGCTGCATCAGCCACGTGATGGCCTTCGACGTGCCGACCTACCCGCGCCCACTGTTCATCACCGACGCCGCCATCAATATCTCCCCCAGCCTCGACCAGAAGCGCGACATCATCTGCAACGCTATCGAGCTGGCCCACGCCCTGGGCAATCACGACCCCAAGGTGGCCATCCTCTCCGCGGTGGAGACCGTCAACCCCCGGATGCCCTCCACCCTGGATGCCGCCGCCCTGTGCAAGATGGCCGACCGCGGCCAGATCAAGGGCGGCACCCTGGACGGCCCGCTGGCCTTCGACAACGCCATCTCGGAGAGCGCCGCGCGTACCAAGGGGATCGACTCCCCGGTCGCCGGCCGCGCCGACATCCTGGTGGCCCCGGACCTGGAGTCCGCCAACATGCTGATGAAGCAGCTGACCTACCTGGCCGATGCCACCGGCGCCGGCCTGGTGCTGGGCGCCCGGGTCCCGATCATCCTCACCAGCCGCGCCGACGAGGCCATCACCCGCATGGCCTCCTGCGCCCTGGCCCTGCTGGTGGCCGACCATCAGAAGCGCCAGGGCCTGCCCGAGCAGGGAGCCTGAGATGCGCCATATCCTGACCCTCAACAGCGGCTCCTCCAGCCTGAAGTTCGCCCTCTACCCGCTGGCGGGCGCCGCTTCCCTCGACGCCCTGACGCCCCGCTATCGCGGCAAGTTCACCGGGCTCAACGGCGGCGCCCCCGGCTTCACCCTGGCGGATGGCGAGGGCCGCCCGGTGGCGGCGAAGATGGGCGAGCTACCCCCGCACCTCGACCTGCCGGGCGCCACCGCCCGCCTGCTGAGCTGGCTCGACGAGCTCCCCGACCTGGCACTCGCCGCGGTGGGGCACCGCGTGGTCCACGGCGGCCGCGACTACCACCGCCCGGTGCGGCTCACTCCCGAGATCACCCAGGCGCTCAAGGCGTTCGAGTCGCTGGCACCGCTGCACCAGCCCTACTGCCTGGCCCCGGTGGCGGCGCTGGCCGAGCGCTACCCCGAGCTGCCCCAGGTGGCCTGCTTCGACACCGCCTTCCACGCCGACCAGCCCGAGGTCGCCCGCTGGTTCGCCCTGCCCCGGGAGATGACCGCGCGCGGGCTGATCCGCTACGGCTTCCACGGCCTCTCCTACGACTACATCAACCAGGTGCTGCCGGCCTGCCTGGGCGATGCCCCCCGCGAGCGGGTGATCGTCGCCCACCTGGGCAACGGCGCCAGCCTCTGCGCCATCCGCAACGGCCAGAGCGTGGCCTCCACCATGGGCTTCACCGCCATCGAGGGAATGCCCATGGGCACCCGCAGCGGCAGCCTCGACCCGGGGCTGGTGCTGCACCTGATCCAGCAGGAGGGGATGAGCGCCGACGAGGTCACCGAGCTGCTCTACAAGCGCTCCGGCCTGCTCGGCGTTTCCGGCATCAGCGGCGACATGCGCGAGCTGCTCGAAAGCCCCGCGGAGGAGGCACGGGAAGCGGTGGCACTCTACGCCTACCGCGCCGTGCGCGAGATCGGCAGCCTGGCGGCCGCCCTGGGCGGGCTCGACCAGCTGGTCTTCACCGCCGGCATCGGCGAGCGCGCCGCGCCGGTGCGCGAGGCCATCTGCCGGGGCTGCGAGTGGCTGGGCCTTGGGCTCGACCCCGACGCCAACCGCCGCGATGCCCCCCGCATCAGCCGTGCCGACAGCCGCGTCGGCGCCTGGGTCATCCCCACCGACGAGGAGCGCATGATCGCCTGGTACAGCGCCCGGCTGCTGAACTAGATCCGACCGGACCTTTACCCCGCCAGCGCCTCCTCCACCAGGGCCCGCGCCTCGTCGCTCATGGGCAGGCCCAGCGCCAGCTCATGGGCCTTCGGCGACATCTTCTTCCAGGTCATCTGCACGATGCGGATCAGGTGGTCGTGGTCGATCTGCTTCGCGAAATCGCCGAAGTAGTTCTCCAGGAACACCAGGCAGGCGCAGTCCTCCACCGCCTGGGCCCCCGGGTCGCGCCCCAGGCCCTGCTTGCGGATCATCCGCTGCACCGCCTCGGCCGCCGCGTCGTCGAAGCCCGCCTCGCGCATCAGCCCGCCAGTGGTCTCGCCGGCGCGCTGGCCCTGGTCGCGCCGCCAGGTCAGGTAGCCCACCCGCCCTTCCGGATAGTCGCTGCGCGGCACCTGCCAGCGCTGCAGGTGCTGGCCGCGCACCGCCAGGCGCATCAGCTCGTCGGGGCGATCATGCAGCCGCTCCAGCCAGGCGCTCATGCGCCCGGCGTGCCACAGCTCCCGGGGTACGGATTCGCCCGCCACCTCGACGCGACGCGGGTCCTCCGCGTGGAGCGCATCCAGGGCGGCCAGGGTTCTCGAATAGGGTGTGTCGGACATGCCTGCTCCTTGCCGTTGATGTCTCTCAGGCACCTTACCCTAACCACGCAGGTAGAGGGCAATCGCGAGCGCCGCCAGGGCAAGCAGGAAGAGCAGCAGAAGCCTTTCGGTCATGGCTCACCCCGTCGAAGGGTCCTGAGGTGGCGGAAGGCGCCCGGCCCGCACCAGGGTGGCGGGCCGGTAGCCGCTATCCCCCCGCCAGCGCTGCCACACCGAGGGGTCCACGCTGACGCCCACCGCCGGGTGGCCCTCGTGGTCATGGTCGAAGCGCCGGTAGTGCTGGCCATCACCGCCCCGATCCCGAAACGACCGGTAGCGCCGATAGAACCCCCTCATGAACTCGCGGTAGGAGTCCCTCGGCTCGGCCAGATGGGCATCGGCCAACGGCTCGGGAGTGAACATCGACAGCCCCGCCGCCACCGCCCGGTCACAGATCCAGCGATAGGCCAGACTCGCCAGCGGGTCGAAGCCGCCCCCCTCCATGCGATAGCCGCCCCCCACGTTGGCGTGGGCGCCGATGAACCAGCGCTGCTCCACCTCCTGCTGGCCGGGCTTCTTCTGGCCACGGGCATGGGTCCAGAGGGCCACATCGTAGGCCTTGCGGTGCTCATCCAGCGCCACCGCCTGGTAGGCCCGCCGCACGATGGACGACAGCTCGGTATCGTGCCAGGCGTAGCGGCCATGCTCCGAGAAGTTGGTGCCGGGAATCCCCAGCGCCCCTACGGTATCCCACACCCCGATGAAGTGGATCTCGACCTCGCGGCTGTAGCGCTGGCGGAAGTCGCGGCAACAGGCATCGTCCGGCGCCGCCTGCTTGTCGCGGTAGAGCGATTCGGCCTGCTTCACCAGGCCGGGCGTCGAGACCCTCAGGAGCCCGCACTTGCGGATCATCCCCACCAGGCTGCGTGCCGTGTAGGCACCGCGGCTGAAGCCGAAGACGAAGATCTCGGAGCCCTGCACATGATGGCGCACCAGCCAATCGTAGCCGTTCTGCAGGTTGCGGCTCAGCCCCATCCCGAAGGCACCACCCGCCAGGCGCTCCCACTGCCGCGTGCCGACACCAGGCTCGTAGTAGAAGCGCTGCCTGACGCCATGGGGATCGTGGTCGAAGATATCCCGGGCCAGCCGGTAGACGTTGGTGCGGTCCTGGGGATCGTTCCAGGTGCCATCGAACAGCAGGACCAGGCGCTGCGTGGGGTGTGACATGGGACTGCCCTCCTTGACCCTCCGACCCGAAGCGAGGCCGCGGCTTAGTCTCAAGGTAGAAAACCCGGCGAGGCGCTGCCCGCTCAGATAACGCTCACGGCGACGCCTGGATGACGAGATCGCGGCCCTGGGCCTTGGCCCGGTAGAGCGCCCGGTCGGCGCGCTCCAGCAGCGCCGCCATGGTCTCGCCCTGCCGAAGCTCCGCGACACCCACCGAGAGGGTCTGGCGCAGCTCGCCGATGGGGAGGGCGGAGAGGCTCAGCCGCAGGCGCTCCATCGCCAGGCAAGCATCCTCCAGGGCCGTGCAGGGCAGCACGACCAGGAACTCCTCGCCCCCCATGCGGATCACCTGGTCCTGCTGGCGCAGGGCCTGCACCATCCGCGCTGCCGCCTCGCGCAGCACCCTGTCCCCGGCCGCATGGCCATGGCGGTCATTGACCTGCTTGAAGTGATCGAGGTCACACGCCGCCACCGACAGGGCGACCCCATAGCGCTGGCTGCGCGCCACCTCCTCCTCCAGATGCGCCAGGCCGGCTCGGCGGTTGAGCAGGCCGGTCAGCTCGTCACAGCGGGCCAGGAAGTCGAGGCGACGCTCCATCTGCTTGCGCTCGGTGATGTCCACCACATAGGTCACCTTCCTGACGGCGCCACCGGGGTCCACGATGCGAGCGGCATTGGCCAGGATGTGACGCGCCTCACCCCCCTTGCACTGCACCTCCCACTCCGCCGTCACCTCCTGGTCGGCCCCGCCGGCGATGAAGCGATCATGCAGCTCCGACAGCGTCTGGCGATTCGCCTCCGGGACCACCAGCGTGAAGTGGCGGCCGAGCAGCTCCTCCTCGCGGTAGCCGTAGAGCTCGCAGTAGGCCGGATTGACCAGCTCGAAGAGCCCCGCGGCGCTGGTCACGCAGATCCCGATGGGGGCCGCCAGGATCACCTGGGCCATGTTGTCCTGCGTCAGGGCCATTCCACCTCTCCAGTCAGCTCGCCTACCCACGTTCGACCCGCTCCCGCTCCGCAGCCCTGGCACGGTAGCGCCTCTCGACCGGCCACCGCACTACCTTAGCCCATCGAGAGGCCAGCCAAGTGCCTTTCGGGTCAACTCTTGCACCGATCCGCGTGGCTATCCTCAGGGTAGGCAACCCCCTCACCACCGGGAGATAGCGAATGAAATACATCTTCGAGGTGCATATTCGCGACGGCTACACCGCCGAGGAGTACGCCGACGCCTGGGTACGCGCCAGCGAGATCATCCAGCGGGCCCCGGGGGCGCGGGGCACCGAGCTCCACCGCAAGATCGATGACCCCACCACCCTGATCGCCATCGCCCACTGGGACAGCAAGGCCAGCCGCGACGCTATGGAGGCCAAGCGGGACCCGACGGTGAAGGCGATCATCAGGAGCGCCGCCCCCGGCTGCGAGATCCGCCTGATCGGCGAGTTCGAGGAGCCGGAGTGGGTGGTGATGCCGCCCGGGGAATAGGG
>Ga0209075_1000832_pt1 | contig 29700 bp, 35 predicted proteins | sample Stecom2011_FD_187523 | JGI IMG/M metagenome (GOLD analysis project Ga0209075, IMG submission 187523) | Agricultural soil microbial communities from Utah to study Nitrogen management - Steer compost 2011 (SPAdes) (version 2) | ecosystem: Environmental > Terrestrial > Soil > Agricultural land...
CGCTCACGACCCTCCTAACAGCTTCCGGGCTGAGCTGGCGCAGCCTGAACTTGAGCCAAGCCTCCGGACACAGCCTGATACTATCCTGCGAAGCTCCGCTGAAGCTTTACGCTCATCTGCTGGCGCCACTCACAAGGCTTTCCCGTCCGTTTTTGGACCAACAAGTAGCACTTCTTTTGCTTTTCATAACTACGTACCGGCTGGGAGGTGAGTTACAGATAAGCGGCGCTGCGCAGTCCTACAATCTGGTGCTGGCACTACCGCTGGCTAACTCGCCGGAGGCCTGATGTCGCCGAGCAACCGCAAACTACGACTCTACGTGACTATTAGCCAACGCCTGTTCCGGGACAGTTTACTGTTCCAGCTATTGCTGCACAGTGATATTGATCTGGTAGGCGAATCTGAATCCGGAATCGACACATTAAACCGGCTTGAGTCATCCAAGCCCGGGGTCTTAATCATTGAAGAAAACTTGCAGGATAACGATGGTTTAACCATTGCCGAAAACGCTCTCAGCCTGCACCCCACTCTCTCAGTTCTGCTGATTTCTGATACTCCTGTTAGCGCAAGCCGGCTGGCGATTTATCTGGAGGCAGGTATCAAGGCGGTCGTATCGAAACATCAGCCCATTCAAGAGCTCGTTAAAACCTTGTTCTACATCCGCAACGGGCAAGTGTATGTTGGCGCTTGGAACAAGCCAGACAAACCTTCGCAAGGGGTGGTTAATGCTTATCATGCGCTGTCTGGCCGGGAACGGGAGGTCGCACAGCTGATAGCAAGCCGCACGCCTATTAAAGAAATTGCCGCGCAGTTAGGCGTCTCCTGCAAGACGGTTCACTCCTACAAAGATAGAATCTTCATCAAACTCGGATTCGAACGGTTGCCAGAGCTAATTTTATTCATGAAGCGCCACCATAACGGAGTCGCCGCATGACGTGGCTCTCTGGTATAGATCAGGTTCGTCAGTTATCGGTCGATCAAAAACAGGGCTACGAACGCTTCTACCGCAGCCAGTCGCGGCTCCGAGTATTGCCGGTCTTTGCTGATGTGTCTCTGGGTATTACGTTCATCGGAACCCTCATCTTCTTGTTAGGGCTCGCATTGTCTCCGGCAGAACCGGGCGTCACCGGCACTCATCTGCTCTACACCGCTGTTCTTGCAGCACTGATTGCCGCCCATCGCTTTACCCGACTAAGGCAGATGTCGCCTCTCATTGTGTATCTGGTCTTTTTTCACATGGCGCTGTTCAGCTATCTGGGCTATATCCTCGCCGGAGCAACGCTGGCACCGATTGTAGGCTTGCTTCTTTTTATGAGCTCCGTTGGAATCATCACCCTCTCGATGGCTCATACAATCACCATACTACTGATGAACCTGATCCTGTTGGTCGCCGCAACAGCATTGGCCGTTCCGGCTGCCAGCTTCGCAAGCACACTCACCGCCACTCTAACCAACTGGCTGGTTCTCATGTGCATACTCATTGCGCCTATATCCGCCTATTTTTTTCGTGTGTTTTTACGAAATTTACTAGCACTGCAATTTTTACTGAAGGACCGAAACCGCGCATTATCGCGAACTTTACACACCTTGAAGGTCACAGAAGGGCGTTTAGCCCTAGAGCAAAAACATCAAGCTCTAAGCCATATGGCCAAAGGCCTTCTGCATGAAATTATGAACCCTCTCAATTGCGCAAGTCAGGCAGTGGACTACGCCAGAGCCATAAATCGCGACAGCGAGCTCACAGAGGCACTGGATGACGCAACGCTTCATCAAAAGCGCATCGCAGACATTGTGTCGGATCTGATCGATTTCTCACGGCCAGAGCCGGATCACAGCATAGATAAAGCCGACTTGGGCTCCCTTATCGATACAGCATTGCGCTTCTGCAAGCACCAGCTCCGCGGCACGGATGTGCATCTCTCTCTTCCGGCCAATGTGTCCGTGCCCTGTTATCCGTCAGCGCTGACTCAGGTTTTTGTTAACCTACTTTTAAACGCTGCATCGGCACTGGGGAAAGACAAAAGCCGAACATCAAAGCGTATCGATATTCGGGCTGTCTCTGAAAACGGCAGCTTAGAGGTATCTATTCAAGACAATGGTCATGGCATAGCCCCAGAGGACATTAAAAGGCTGACCGACCCCTTCTACTCAACTAGCAGAACACCAGATAATTTAGGCCTCGGGCTCAGTATTTGTCAGACCATCATTCGGCACCATCAAGGCCATATGGACATTCGCAGCGAGCTGGGCGAGTGGACTCAGGTCGTTCTTAGACTGCCCTCACCTACAGCTTAATACCGAAAGAGCACGCGCAATGTGACCGCGTTACCCTCTGGCTTTGGCGTCATAACATTGCCTTCTATTTGAGGCATTAACCAGTTCAGTCGAAGCTGTAGCCTGTCATCCCAATAATAGTTTGCACCAAGCAGAGCAACGTCTGCCCGTGCACCCAGCTTTTGATCCTGCAGGTCGATAGCGCTGTAACGGGCTACCAATTCAATGGCACCCGTCCGGCTTGTCGGCTCAGGCCGCTTGAATTCGCCGCGACTATAACGCCGGTGGTCGTTTGTGAGAAAAACGCCTGCTTGTAGGTAGGCCCCAGTGAACCACCAATGCTCTCCATTAACGCGCGTCACCTGCTGCGCCATAGTCTCGGCTACCAACGATAACCGGCCCGACGACCATGCGCCTTCCAACCCAAGTAAGGCGCTTTCCCGGGCATCGAAGCGCGGGCTACGTATAACGTTGTCGGCACTGAATACCTCGCCCCTATCCTTAATCTGAAATCGTTCATCTCCCAAATCACGCCAGGATGCCGCAATGCCTAGGTGCAGTATGCGCCCATCGGCTCGAATAGGGGCAAGGGTATAGCGCCCTGTCACAGCGCGGGTTGATTCGCCCTCTGGTTCGTTCGTAAATACGCCCAAAACCCAGGTAGTGGACTTTCTAAACCGTCCTACCGTCAAACCTTGCGAGCGGCCCGGCGCAAAAGCCGAAGTCACGAGCGAGCGCTCACTTGTATTAATAGTGGAGTAGCTGCTTAAGCGTTCAAAACCGAAGGGCTCTTTGAACCGCCCGAGTGTAATTCTGTAGCGATCGCTAGTCTCATACTGCACATAGGCGTCACCCAGCTCAGCCTCCCGTTTTTCATCACGAACCTCATAGCTACCATCGATTTCCGCCGACCAAGAACGTCCCCAGTCCAGCTCAAGCTCCAGCTTGGCATTCCGCAGCACGCCCCGAGTGGTGTGGGGTTCGCCCTTTTCATCGTAAAAAGCGCCATAGTGATCAACACCCGTCGCAATATATCCACCAAGGTCGAGCTCAAGTGGCTCAGCCTGCAGCATCAGCGGTTGCAGCAAAAAAAGCAGCGTCAGCCATACGACCAAACCAGCCCAGCGAAATTCATCACGCATGGTGTCCGTCCAGACGGAAGTGCATCCGAAGCATGGCGGTATCGCGCAAATAACTGATAGACACTACGTCAACTCGAAACACATCTAGGCCGGTTCGCTGGCGCAGATCTGCAATCAGCACGTCCTGCTGCCGGGCGTGTATGTTCTCAATGAGTTCGTACTCGACCTCTTTTTCTCCATGTCGAGGCAGTATCACCCGGGTTTCAAGAACCAAAGCCAAAGCAATGACTAGAAGGTTCAAGCCTGCTAGCTCATAGTGTTGCATGCTACCCACTGCGGCCAGCAGTGCCATGGCGATCACTAGAAATAGGTAGGTCATCTCTTTGATACCAAGAGCTTCAGTTCGGTATCGCAACATAGAAAATACTGCGAACAGGCCGAACGCGAATCCCATAGTGACAGTGACCGAGTGCAGCAATGACGTTACTAAAAAGACACCAACTCCGAAGAGAATGAACGAGGCTGCATTCTCCCTGTGGCGAGAAAACGCGTAGTAGCAGCGAATAAGAATAAAAACAGAGGCGGTATTTATAATTAGCCGAATAAGAAAATGGAGATCAACTGCGGATTCCATACAGACTCCTTAACAACGGTTTAAAACGGTTGGTTTTCAGGTAAGGCTCAAAGAGTAGGCTGCTGCCCACACAGTATTTACTAAAGGACACGGGGCGCGCGCCCAGTCTGGCCAAGGCTTGCAACATGGGTGAAAAACCCGAGTGGCGCTCATGCTTTACTTCTACAATCGCCATGCCCGGCAGCTCTACAGAGCGGTTCCGGTCGGGAGTATGAAAAGCAAGCTGGGTATCCAGAGTGATGCGCTCGGCGCCCTGCGGGTCAATCAGCGTTGTCCGTTGATAGGAGACAAAAAGAGCCGGCTGCATCCCTGCTGCCGGCAGGCCTGATTGCTCTTTCAGAAACTTTGCGGCGGAACCATCCACAAAGGACTCAAACGTTACCGGCATCCGGGTTTTCACAGTGCGCTGCCGGTTGGTTTTTTTCTTGACCTCAAAAAACATGATTTCACTATGTCGGTAGTGCCGTAACCGAATCTTGAACCGGTTAAGCTTGCCGTTATGGTGATCCAAAAACAGACGCCGGTCGGGACTATCAAAGTACAGGGTGTCGTAGCCAAAGCGCCGACACCCGCCCATATCCAGAACCGTGTACGCATCGCCAAGAGTAGACAGACAAGCATTCAACAGCTCGGGCCGCACTACAAACTTGGCATCGACCCGATTCATCAAGGCAACCCGCATTTGATCAGCCAGACCGTGCCCACAAAAGCTGGTCAAGGGGCTAAGAACTGCCATGTTCATTGCACGCCAGGCCCGTATTCAAGAGTGGCATCCAGAGTCAGCTCCACATCACCCGCGCTGGGCCCTGTGCCTACATTGGTAAGAATCACACTGCCCGTCGCACCAAGCGCCAACGTGCGCACATCACCCGGCAGGTTTTCATCCACCTCGAACAGCAAGGCATTGGTGGCAAAGCCGTGAAATTCATGGGTGCCCGGCACATAGTCCGATGCTTCAATGAACAGTTGCAGAACGTAAGGCTTAAAGCTGTTACTCGCATCCACACCAATCATCAACAGACTAACCACTTCCGGAGACGATTCGGTGTCAATCGAGTACACCAGACTATCCACCTCAAAAGCTGCGAACGTTAGGCTGGCAGCCACCGGCCGCCCATCTGGAAGAGTGAACCGGAAGGCCCCGCTATCGGTGCCGTTCACGGCAGACACACTTCCTGTTAATGGGGTGGTAACCGGTGCGCTGCAATCTGGCTGGACATCTGCGAGGCGGTATACCGTGCCGGAGGCTGTCTCTTCCTCCAACGCCTGCTCTAGAGCGGCTCTGCGCGACAAGCGGTAGTCGGTGTCCGTGGGTGCACCCTTGCCTTCAATAAACGCTTTGAGGCTGGCCACGCCTGCTTCAGAGGTACCCGTCAGTTCGCGAATTTGCTCAAGATTCTGCAACAGCTGACTTTCGTTCCATTGAGTGGCTAGCAAGCTCTCTAGCTCAGCTTGGTATTGGGCTCGGTATTGCGGAAGATTGAACAGGCGATCGGCTAGAGAAAAGTTTCGGTAAAACACGCCGGTACCCGGTTTGAGCGGATGCTCTCCGCGAAAAGCCGTGTCGGCACCCCAGGGAATGAAATGGAAACGACCGGTATCAGGAGCGCGATAAATGTGAAAGTTATTAGCATTGCCGGTAGCAGAGTCCCAAGCGCCAATGAGTGTTTCAACAGCCCAGAAGCGAATAAATTCATCCACATCCACCAGTTGTGGCAGCACATTCATGAACTGTTCATCCGGCAGCGCCAGCGCATCGGTAACCGATTGCAAATCACTGCGGTCGTTCTCTCTCTCATTAGTTTTTTTCTCGAACTTCTGGCTCAACCACGTGCCAAAGTCCGCTGTTTGTGCTTCGTATTGATTGCCTTCATCGTCACCGAATGCACGTGCGAGAAACGGCTTTTTGATGGGCTCTACATTGGTGAAGATGCCAAGATCCTCGCCATTCACGCGAACTCTGGCGTAGTTACATCGGGGAGCGGCAATGCCTGCTTGCCGAAACTGCTCATAGGCCAAACACTGGCGTGCGTTAGACGGATCCTGACGATTGTTGTTCAGGGTCAAACCTTTGTTGTTCTGGTAGGTTCTACCGTCCCATAGGTCGTTGAAATCCAGCTTGAGGGAGGGAATACTGGGGCTCAACGAACCTATATAACCTTTCTTGCGGACAACCACGTCCTCCATGGCAACGCCATCAATGGTCACGCTGGCTGTAAACTCCGTGTACTCGTAGTCCGTAAGGCACTCGCGCGCGGTGCTGGCCAATGTTCGGCCTTCCGAGCGAAGCTGGTTGAACTCGCCTGCATCCATGGAGACACTGACCTCCAACAGCCGGTTCGGCGCGTACAGATCACCCTCGCCCCCCAAATTCACAGGCTCTCTCGGAGCCTCCAAATCGGCCGGATCAGACACCTCTGTGGCACCATCACCACCACACCCAGCAAAAAGCAACAGCAGGGCTAATGCCCCGAGCTTGACCGTTTTTCCGCCACTGCCACACACATTGATTTTTGTTTTCATCCGTTACTCCCGCAGATGCTTGAAACCAGACCGGTATTAGAACCAGCTGAGAGCAGTATTCCGGGGAGGAGGTGCCATTGTCTGTAAGAACGTCTTACGCGAGGGCTTCAAGAAAGGGAGGTCAGATCAATGAAAGGCCCACGCACGTGCATGGGCCTGTTTGCTAGGGCAGGTTTAGAAAAAACCCAGAGGGTTAATGTCGTAACTGGTTAGCATGCACTTGGTTTGCTGATAGTGGTCCAACGCCATTTTGTGGGTTTCACGGCCTACGCCGGACTTCTTATAACCGCCAAAGGCTGCGTGCGCGGGATAGGCGTGATAGCAGTTCATCCATACGCGGCCAGCCTGAATGTTGCGGCCCACACGATAGGCGCGGTTGGTGTCGCGGGTCCAAACACCGGCACCCAGGCCGAAGTCTGTGTCGTTGGCAACAGCCACCGCCTCTTCTTCGGTTTTGAACGTGGTTACACCGACCACCGGGCCAAAGATTTCTTCTTGGAAGACCCGCATCTTGTTATCACCCTTAAAAAGGGTGGGCTGGATGTAGAACCCGTCTTTGAACTCGGCGCCCATTTCTTCCTTGGCCCCCCCAGTAAGTACAACGGCGCCTTCCTGCTTGCCAATTTCAAGGTAAGACATGATCTTGTCGTACTGCTCTTTACTGGCCTGAGCACCCACCTGCACATCGGTATCCAGCGGGTTACCACGCTTGATGGTCTTGGTGCGCTCAACCACCTTCTGCATAAACTCTTCGAACATATCCTCCTGCACCAGCGCCCGAGATGGGCAGGTGCACACCTCACCCTGATTGAAGAAAGCCAGCACCAGACCTTCTACACACTTGTTCACAAATTCAGGCTCGGCCTTCATAACATCCGAGAAATAGATATTGGGAGACTTGCCACCCAACTCGACTGTTGAAGGGATAATGTTTTCTGCAGCGCATTTGAGAATGTGCGAACCCACGGGCGTAGAGCCAGTAAAGGCAATTTTGGCGATGCGCTTGCTGGTCGCCAGCGCCTCACCCGCTTCGATGCCATAGCCGTTAACAATGTTGATAACGCCCGGTGGCAATAGGTCACCAATGATCTCCATCAATACCAGAATACTGGCTGGTGTCTGCTCTGCTGGTTTGAGTACGGTGCAGTTACCGGCCGCCAAACAAGGGCCAAGCTTCCACGCCGCCATCAGTATCGGGAAATTCCACGGAATAATCTGCCCAACCACACCAAGGGGTTCATGGAAATGATAGGCCACCGTGTTATGGTCAATCTCACCCATGTGCCCTTCTTGTGCCCGGATACAACCGGCAAAATAGCGGAAGTGGTCTGCCGCCAGAGGTATATCCGCATTTAGGGTTTCACGAACTGCCTTGCCATTATCCCAAGTTTCCGCAACTGCCAATTTTTCGAGATTCGCTTCAATTCGGTCAGCAATTTTAAGCAGAATATTTGAGCGCTCTGCCGGAGAGGTTCTACCCCAAGCCGGTGCGGCTTTGTGTGCCGCATCAAGAGCAAGATCAATATCTTCAGCGGAGGAGCGGGGGATATCGCAAATAACAGCGCCGGTAACCGGGGTTATGTTTTCAAAGTACTGGCCCTTAACCGGAGCCACCCATTCACCACCGATGTAATTCTCGTAACGGGACTTGAAAGAAACAACGGAACCGTCTTTTCCGGGTTGTGCATAAATCATGGTCGCCACCTCTTGTTGTGCTTATGAATGACTACGCGGTAGTACGCGTTTACCCACTCACTGTAGACCTCAAACAACAATAGGTGAACCACTTGGGAGCTATGAGCGTTAAGGAGTCTATGAAAGCTCCGACAATTCTCGCAAACAGTCTTTCAAAAACTCTTGAGGATCGTTCAATACCGCTTCGTCTGCCACAACGCCAAACTGAACCTGCCCGGCATAGCTCACAATGCTGACCCCCAGCCCGATATCACCAGCTTGTGGCACCCAGAACATCTGCTCTTTAATGCGACAACCGGCTATATAGCGTGATTCAGGCGTGCCGGGAACGTTTGACACCACGGCGCTGGCCTTGCGGTAGAAAACATCAGATAACGGCTGGCGCAGGGGTTCGGGAATCAACGAGGCACAAGCAGCAACGCCCCAGGCTATCCCGGGCTGCCAACTTTTCTTAAGCCGACGGGTTTCCTGCTTAATGCGATACACCCGTTCCGGAGCACTTTCGCCATCCACCGGCAGAGGCACAAACACCGTGCCGAAATAATTACCAAGAGCGCAGGGCTCTGGCTGTAGGTCATCGGCTAAGCGGCTGCGAATATCGATGGGAACGGCGGCGTGCATCACAGCATCATCCAGCGTCTTGCCGGAAACCCCAAGCCGAGGCCGCACCGCAGCCGCCACACAACTGAGGAGCACATCGTTGATAGTGACATTCATCGCTTTGGCGATGGACCGAAACCGATCGAGTGGAACCGGCACCGACCACCGGCAATGACGCTGTCCCAATAACGGGCGTTTGAGGTCGGATGGCGTATCCTCGGGTTCCGCTAAAAAATCCGTGAACTCGTTAACCAGCTTCAAACCAGTGCGAGTCAGCTGGTCCAACCAACGACCAGTGTGCTCCTGACGCTTACCGTCTGCGCCAGTCCGCTCTTCGGCGACAGAGTCTGGGCTCGTATCGGCCGTTACCATGCCTTCGAGTCGGCCTTTTGCTGCGGCCACCCAAGGGGCAAATTCCTCAGCTTGATGCGCTCCGTATAGGGCTGGGTGCTGTTGCGGCGATGCTGGGCAAAGGCTGTCAAAAATGCCTGTTAATGACACTCCGTCGGCATAGCAGTGATGTATTCGAAGCAAAAGTGCAGAGCCGCCCTCCGCATTAGGCGCCAACCAGAATTTCCAAAGGGGGCGATACGCTGGTAAAGGCTGATTTATTCTGGCAGAAACCCAGTCTTGGAGTTCGGATTCTGTGAAGCGGTCAAGTACCACATCGAGATGATGCCCAAGATCAAAAACCGGATCTTGCTCCCACCACCAACTAGGCGCCCGTTTAACCGGCATGCACCGAAAGCGCTCCCAGGCCATCCAGTAAACCCGTAAAAACTCTCGCATCCGGGGCGCGGTCAGACCATCGACCCGCATCATGACCGTAATAGTCATGGGGTTACGAGGGTTTTCCAGCGCCAGCCAGGCTGAATCCGTAGGAAGCATGAGGTGCGTTTGCTCGTGACTCAAACCCAAACATCCCCGGAAGTGGTGAAGTGAAAAGTACAGAGTCAGGCATTGTGCCAGACATACTCCAGCGGCTCCACAACGCGCAATATTACAAAATTTTACACTTAGATATGCCTTATCCCTATACTGGTTATAAGACTTGATGTAATAGTTATTACACAACCCAAGCCGGTCTCGGTTGGCCATGGAACAGCAAATGCTGCGTTGCCAGCGCCAATAACGATCGGGCCGAATGAGGGTACAACTTAGATCACCAGCACAATCAAGGTCAAAAGACCTAACTCTAAAAACAGGCAACCGCCGTGCTGGGAGGAGAGGCAGTATGAAAGCAAGCCATATTCGCAAGCTGATCAGACCGATCGATAGCGCCTATTCAGAGATGTTTTCAGGGCGCGTATACCGTGTTGGCGAAGGTGCGGTTTCTGTTCGCAATCACAGCGGCGAGGCAAAGCACACAGTTATTGGTGTGCATGGCTTTCTTGAAAACCATTGCTATTTCACGCAAACCTACGACGCACCCACAACCGAGCTAATCCTGCTCACCTGTAGCAACTACCATATCCCGGTAAACGGTGTGACGCCGGAAACGCCCGAATGGGAAGTGCCGATCAAGCGCCTGGAAGGCACTATTGAGTACGATGCTTGCATTCTAAATCAGGCCCTGACTAACCTTCCAAGTACTCAAAACGTGCGTATTCACGGCCATTCGCGAGGCGGCGCCGTGATTCTTGAAGCGATAAAGCAGCGCCCGGAACTGTACGAAGACTTAGAAGTAGTTCTTGAAGCACCAGCCCTGCCTCAGGGCAAAATTCACCCACTGGTATCAGCTCTTTTGGAACCCGTAAGCCACGGCATGTGGCCTTGGTTGATCCGCCTGATCAACAGCGCACCCTCGTCTGCTTACGGCCAAACGTTCTTCGGAAAAATGAATCCGCGCAAAAGACAGCTATTGGGCAAGCTGTTTTATTCAACTCGCGACCATCTTACGATTGTGCGCAACATTGAGAATATACTTGATTGGATGCAGCGCACCGATACCGACGTATACAAGCATGTGCGTCACGGTACCTTTTTGATACCAGGCGTAGATCGGATTCTGGATCGGCCGGCCATGCTAGCCAGTGCACGGCAAAGCCCAACCACTATGCGCATAATCGAAACACAGGCACCTAGCCATTTTGTAACCCTCGACAGCAAAGAATGGTTACCGGGTTTTGAGTCCTTGCCCGCTGCCGCTCAAGGCTAAAACCAAGCAAGCCTCCAAAATCAGCGCCCGGCAATGACCGGGCTGCTGCACACCCTCACTGCCTCCGGTAAACTATGCGCCTTTACGCAGAACGACCGGAGTTGGCACCATGTACCGTGAGCGCCTTGTTGGCACAGACGTGCGCTCAGAAAGCGCCCATCGCCTACAGCAGCTTTTATTGGAATATCACGATTTCCGGAAACATAAAGCAAACCATCGGTTGCTCGACACCACCTTCGTGGTTGCCGCTTGGCAAGCCGAACGCCTGAAATCCACCCATCTGGATTTGTATCAGCACCCCGGCTACCACGAAGGGCTGGAATTTCTGCTCACTGATCTTTACGCACCCGCCAGCATGACCCGCCGTGACGACAATATAGACCGGGTGTTCCCAAAAATGGTCAAGTGGCTGCCAGACCAACAGCTCGAAGTGCTTGCCGGGCTGGTAGAACTCAACTTAATTACCCAGCAGCTGGATCTCGAATTGGCGGAATTGTTTGAAGAACGCAATATCCCCGCAAGATCTGTCACTACAGAACACTACTGCGAGGCATATCGCGCCAGCCAAAAGCTGGAACAGCGCAAAAAACAAGTGATGCTGGTCGGTGAGGTGGGGCAAAAGCTTGACCGCTACGTGCGTAACCGAACGCTGGGCTGGCTCCTTTCAATAAGCCGAACGCCAGCGGAAATGGCCGACCTGAGCGATCTGCACAACTTCCTTCACCGGGGTTATTCAGCATTCCGGAAAATGGATAAAGTGGACGTACTGATTGATCGACTGGTAACCCGGGAGCAGCAGGTTATGAATAATATCCTAAGCGGTCACCCGCAGCCCTTTACGCTCCCGGGCGACCTATAAATCAACAGCAGGCGCTTTAGGCTTTTAAAATCTGATCCAACTGGCTGTGAATCTCTTGCTCAATTCGGGATTTGAAGGGGCGCAGCAGCATGCCCAGCTCCAAATGCACGTGTAGGTCGTCGTTGGTAATATTCAGATGGCCTTTAACGCCCGAGCGTTTGAACTTGAGCTGATCCCCTTCCCACTGGTAGTTAAGCTCGAACTTGCTGGAGAGGTCCTCAGCAAGCGATTCGGCCGCCTCGCGGGCATGTTCTTTATCAAGAGTGTGGGCGCGATGTACATCAATTACGGACATGAGTCAGTTTTCTCTTCAAATTTAAACGGTTTTACAGTGTAAGGCGGTATTTAACCTGTAGCCACCCTTGTAGCAACCCCATCAAGCGTTAGAATACGAGATTCAGTTTCTGACAGGACATGCCCAATGAGCGAGCAACAAACGCCGACCACTCCCGGTAATGGCCAAGACGACGTTACCCATTTTGGTTTTCGCAATGTGGCCAAAAGCCAAAAAGCCAGCCAGGTAGCCGAAGTATTTCACAGCGTCGCGGGCAAATACGACCTGATGAACGATCTAATGTCTATGGGCGTGCACCGGCTATGGAAGCGTTTTACCATTGAGCTCTCCGGCGTGCGCCCCGGCCATCAAGTGCTGGATATTGCGGGCGGTACCGGTGATCTGACCATGAAGTTCTCTGATTTGGTAGGCCGCGACGGCAAAGTAGTACTTGCCGACATAAACGCCTCCATGCTGCAAGTTGGGCGCAGCCGCCTAACCGACCGGGGTTACGCTGGCAACATTGAGTATGTGCAAGCCGATGCGGAACATCTGCCCTTTCCGGACAACAACTTCAACGCCGTATCCATTGCCTTTGGCCTGCGCAATGTAACTGACAAGGATCAGGCTCTGCGGGATATGACCCGCGTACTCAAGCCCGGCGGAAAACTGATGGTATTGGAGTTCTCCAAGCCCACCAATCCGCTGCTCAGTAAAGCCTACGATACATACTCGTTTACCGCTCTGCCCCTAATGGGCCAACTTATTGCCGGCGACAGTGAAAGCTACAAGTACCTAGCCGAGTCCATCCGCATGCATCCGGATCAAGACACCCTAAAAAGCATGATGGAAGACGCCGGCTTGGTGAACTGCAAGTACTACAACATGACCGGCGGCATTGTTGCCCTGCACGTGGGGATTAAACCCTGATGTTCCCCGGCCCGACCCTGCTTACGGCGATAACCGCCATAATCGAGCGGGCACTGAACCACGCGCTTGAACTGGACCCCGCCGGCCAGAAATCGCTATTGGATGCCCTTGAAGGGCCGGTACAGTTCCGCATCACCGACCCAATGGCCCTAACCTGCTCACTGCACAGAGTTGGCAGTCGAGTGCAGGTACACGGACAGCCAACCGATAACCCGGCTCTGAACATCAGCGGCAAGCCATTGGCTTTCGCGGCACTGGCCACAGGGGACAGCCGTGTATTCTCGGATAATCGCCTCCATGTCACCGGCGATACCGCACTGGCGCACCAGTTTCAACGTGCTCTGGACCAGCTCAACCCAGACTGGGAAGCAGCCATGGCGAAGCACATCGGTGATGTACCAGCCCATTTTATCGGCAAACGTATTCGCAACGCAGTGGCCTGGAGCCGTCAGGCATTCACAACACTGAACGCCAACATCGAGGAATACGTGCACGAAGAAAGCCGAGCCCTGCCCGGCCGCCGCGAACTGGAGGCCACATTTGAGGACATCGACTCCCTCAGCCTACACCTTGAGCGCCTTGAAGCACGCGTAAGCCAGATTGAAAGCCGTAGCCATACTGACAAACCGGAGACTCCGTGACCCGCCTGCAACGCCTGATTCGCATTTTCTGGGTATTCTGCCGCTATCGGCTAGACACATTTTTACCCATGTCGGAGCTTCCCGCATCACTGAAAGTGTTTTTTTTACTGGCCCCCTGGCATCTATTTCCGCAACCCAAGCTTAGCCGTGGTGATCGCCTGCGCTTGGCGCTGGAAGAACTTGGGCCGGTATTCGTAAAGTTCGGCCAAATACTGTCGACCCGCCGTGATCTGTTACCAGACGACATGGCAGAATCGCTCAAAACCCTTCAGGACCGCGTGCCGCCGTTCCCCAGCGATGTGGCCCGCAACATTATTGAAACCTCCCTCGGAGCCCCGGTAGAGGAACTGTTCAAAGAGTTCGGTGCAGATCCGCTAGCCTCCGCTTCAGTGGCACAAGTGCATGCCGCCACGCTGATGAATGGCCAAGAAGTTGTGGTGAAAGTGCTACGCCCCGGTATCGAAAAAGTGATTCGACAAGACCTCGCCCTGATGTACCTCATGGCCAACCTGCTGGAAAAGTACTGGACAGAAGGCAAGCGCTTGCACCCGGTCGAGGTGGTAGCGGATTACGACTCCACCATTCACGACGAGCTGGATTTACAACGGGAAGCCGCCAACGCGAGCCAGTTGCGCCGTAACTTCGACAACTCTTCGCTGATCTACATCCCCTTTATAGATTGGGATTACACCCGCAAAACTGTCATGGTAATGGAACGTATCCACGGCATCCCCATTGCCGATGTTCCGGCCTTAAAGGCTGCGGGTGTGGATCTCAAAGTGCTGGCAGAAAAAGGCGTCGAGATTTTCTTTACCCAAGTATTCCGAGACAGCTTTTTCCACGCTGACATGCACCCCGGCAATATTTTTGTAGACGTTTCCAACCCAGCCGACCCGAAATACATCGCCATCGACTTTGGCATTGTGGGCACCTTGGCGCCCGATGACCAAAGCTACCTAGCGCGTAACCTGCTGGCCTTCTTCCGCCGGGATTACCGGCAAGTGGCGCAGCTTCACATCCAGTCTGGTTGGGTTCCGCCAGAGACACGAGTGAATGAATTCGAAGCCGCCATTCGTACTGTGTGCGAACCGATATTCGAAAAGCCACTGAAGGACATTTCCTTCGGCCACTTTCTGCTACGCCTGTTCCAGACCGCTCGGCGGTTTGATATGGAAGTGCAGCCGCAACTGGTTCTGCTGCAAAAAACCCTTCTTAACGTAGAAGGCCTAGGCCGCCAGCTGTACCCGGAACTTGACCTGTGGAGCACCGCCCAGCCATTTTTAGAAAAATGGATGCGCAAGCGGATTGGCCCCTCGGGCCTGATCAAATCCCTACAAACCCACTTACCCGCATGGCTAGAACAATCACCAGAAATGCCGCAACTGGTTCACGACGCACTGCTACAATTACGCGGCGCCGGCCCCACCGAAAAACAAAATCAAGACACCCTAGCCTTGCTTCGGGAACAACAGCGCAGAACCGACCGTCGCTGGCGCCGGGGCATCGCCGCCGTAGCCCTTATCGCAGCAGCCATTATCGGAACCCAACCAGAAGCTCGTGAATGGGCAGAGAATGCGCCAATTTGGACATGGGCGCTGCTTGCTGGAGCGGGCGTACTGGTTATGCGGGGTAGTCGCTAATTGGTGGAAGGTGGTTTCTGGTACTTTTTCAGGACTGAGCAGCCAACCCCCAAACCTTACACATTGCAGGAGGCATCGTGATTATCATTTATGGCATTAAGGAACACCTGAACCCGATCAAAGCTCAACTCTCCGAGGTCATTCACGGGTGCATGCAGTCCGTGCTCGGCATGCCGGAAGACAAGCGGGCACACCGCTTCATCCCACTAGATGCCGAGGACTTCTATTATCCGGGCGGCAGGACGCCAGCTTATACCGTCATAGAGATCAACATGATGCAGGGGCGAACTCCGGAGACCCAAAAAACTTTGATCAAGGAGCTCTTCAACAAGATCGAAACGGTGGTCGGTATATCACCAGTCGATGTCGAAGTGACAATTAAGGAGCAGCCTGCTCACTGTTGGGGCTTTCGAGGTATGACTGGTGACGAGGCGCGTGACCTCAAGTACTCGGTGAATGTGTAGCAAGTCGCTTAAGCAGGTTCAGGCCATGCACCAAGGAGGAAGCAGTGAAAGAAACCGGAAAGATCAATTATGTTGAGATTCCAGCCAGGGACATTGCAGCCACCAAAAGGTTCTTTGGTGATGCATTTGGATGGACGTTTGTGGACTACGGCCCCGATTACGTAGCGATCGAGAACGCGGGACTGGATGGTGGGTTTTTCAAGTCAGACAGTGTAGCCACAACGGGTATTGGAAGTGTACTGGTCGTCCTTTTCAGCACTGACTTGGAAGCAACTCTCGAGAAGGTAAAGTTGTGTGGCGGAAAAATCGTCAAGGATATTTTCCCATTCCCGGGTGGTCGCCGTTTTCATTTCAGTGATCCAAATGGCAATGAATATGCCGTCTGGTCAGAGCCAAGTGCATAACCATCGCAGGCCCAACGCAGTCTTTTTAATTGCGGCTTTGGTCCGGGCTCTGTATAGGGCACTTCTACAGGATCATTGTGCCTCACCGATATGAAAAATAGATACTCCGCTTTTGACGCCATTATGATGACTGGCTTTGTGCTGATCATGGCCGCAATGACAGTGACGATTTTTATACACAACACTGACCCTTTCGATCGTTTGATCTCTCTGGGCACATGGGTCATCGTATCTTTTTTCATTTTAGTTCTGTTGCATGGCACCATCAGAGGGGTGGCAAGAGATAAGATAAAGATACCTAAAGGGTTAGCGGTACTCACATTCGCCACCAGTGGAGCACTGTTTTTTGCAGCCTGGTTGGTGAGCAATACATAGTCAGGCGGCTAACCAATCAACAAAGCCATACCGCTTATTGGTTCCCTTCGAGGGCGCTCCGGTGCTGGTTGCCTATGCATATATAAAGAAGGAGATCCCCATGGGGCTGAAGGGAAGCTGTTTGTGTGGCGAGATAAGTTACGAAATAGACTCTGTGGATATGCCCATTGTGCATTGCCACTGCAAAACTTGCCGTAAAGCCCACGCTGCCCCGTTTGCCTCTACGGCTGGCGTAAAGCGTGAGCATTTCCGTTGGCTCAAGGGCACGGGTTCTATTTCTACGTTCGAGTCCTCGCCAGGAAAATTGCGTCATTTTTGCAAACACTGCGGGTCTCATTTAGTGGCAGAGAGGCCGGTGCAACCGCATGTAATCGTTCGGGTAGCTACTCTGGATGATGACCCTGAATTGCGGCCAGAGGCTCACATTTGGGCTTCACATGAGGAGCCATGGCTTGAGTACGAGGGGGTGCGCAAGCACAGCGAGTGGCGTAACGACACTTGACCAGACATCAAGTTCGTTCAGTGAGAGGGCTTAAATGAGCGCACCATGCCCATTTTGTGGATTCGCCGCATCCGACTATCGAGAGAGCCATAACTGGCGCTGCGCCCAATGCGGGAAGGACTATGCAGCTTGGCTCACGAATTCACGATCGAACCAGAGCACACAGCTTCCAACAGGGTAACTGAGAAGGCAGGATTCCGGGACTATGCTGCTCGGGAGTTTCACAGCAAGCCGGTGCGCCTATATCGAATGACACGCGATGATTGGGCACCGAATCATCAGTATTTGTAGCACAGCCTGCGTTCATCAGCCCGCGCGCAAAAAACCAATGGAGGAGTTTGGTTTGTCCAAGATAGATTTCAGCAGAGCAGAAAAAGAGATCATGGTCGCAAAATTGAAGTCCTATTTCGCCGAAGAGCTCAATCAAGACATCGGAGGCTTTGATGCCGAATTCTTGATTGATTTTTTCGAGAAAGAGCTTGGCGTGTTGTTTTACAACAAGGGGCTGCGCGATGCCCAATCCATTATTTCCACGAAAGTCGAAGAAATTGTCGATACAATTTATGAAATCGAGAAGCCCGTTGGCTTTAAATAGCGCGCACGGCCGAACGTGGCGGGTGATGCTGACCTTTACAAATCATTCCCCAGATCAGTAAATGTCCAAGCCAGTATCCTCGTAACTTTATTCCCCTGCCTCATCTCTATTTCCCGAACCTCCTTCGCACCGAGTTTACGGATCAGTTTGATTGACGGTTTTACGTTGTCACCTTTTGAAACCAGACTTGTAAACCAGCGGCATTGGTTTGAAAACGCCTGACTTTCTTTAATCATTTTTTTAAGAAACAACCGTTCACCGCCTTTGCACCAGAGTTCCGCTTCTAGGCCACCAAAATTTAAAACGGGCGATGCTTTCTGGACACCTTTCTCGCCACGGTTGCGAGCAAGATTTTTAAGCTTTAGCTGGCTACCTTTGGTGGCTTCCTCTTGCGACGCGTGAAAAGGCGGGTTGCATACGCTGACATCAAAGAATTCTCCCGCCTGAATAATGCCTTCGAAAATGTGGTTTTTATCGTGCTGCATGCGCAACGTGAAGCGATCTTTCAGATGGGGATTTTTATCGATAATCGCAGAAACGTTCTCAAGTGAGTGAGCGTTGATATCACTGCCTACGCAGCGCCAGCCGTATATCTGACATGCCAAAATCGGATATATTCCGTTTGCGCCGGTTCCTATATCCAGCAAGTTGATTTCAGACTGGGAAGCGCCGATTAGGTCGGCTATGTGATGAATGTAATCTGCCCTACCGGGAATGGGCGGGCAAAGCGCGCCATCAGGAATGTCCCAGCCAATAATGTTGTAGTCTTGGGACAGTAGTGCGGCATTTAGGGTTTTTACCGCCAGCGGGTCTGAGAAGTCTATGGAAAGGTTGCCGAAATCGTTTTCTGTTACGTGCGGCTCGAGTGGCGGGTAACCTTGTATAAGTGAAGCAAAGTCATAGCCGTGTTTATGCAGATTCTTCGAATGAAGGCCTTTTCGGTCAGGCTTTGTATGTTCACTTACTCGTCGCTTTTGGTTTTTCACATGATAGCTTCCGGGCTTTAAAACTTAAAAGCCGGTACCTGTTTGCATGCAGGCACCGGCTTTTAGTAATCATAACGGCATTAGGAATTTAGGAGTTCTTTAGCTTTTCCCACTCTTTCTCAGCTTCTTCCTTTTTCATGCCGTACTTCTCTTGAACCTTACCGATAAAGTGGTCGCGGCGGCCGGCGATTTCATCTACATCGTCGTCTGTCAACTTGCCCCAATTCTCGCGTACCTTACCTTTAAGCTGTTTCCAATTACCTTCAATGATGTCGTTATTCATAGCAATTTCCTCGCGTTAACTAGGCGGCGTAAATAATTGATCGCCGCCAATGTAAAAGGAAGATTCCGTTTGCGGTGTACACGGCAACCCGTGACATCGGTAAATAGCCTCACATAGGGAGCTTCCTTTGACAACGGTTTCCATGTTGCTATTAGTTCATTTTTGGCGACCATTGCCACCAAATATTGCCTTCGATGAATGCAAACCGGGCTCAAGCAAGTCTGGATAAACGAGCCCCCCAACAGCTATATTAGTGGCGAAGCCACGGATTCCAACAGGGAGCAGGGAATGTTACAAGCCCATGAATTTTGGTTGTTTTTCAGCGCCAGCTTTCTACTTTGGATTACTCCCGGGCCAGACACCATGTACATCTTGGCGAGAACCATATCGCAAGGGCGCTTTGCCGGGCTGCTATCTGTACTAGGTGTAAGCACCGGCATTCTGGCACACACACTTTTTGCCGCAATTGGGCTTTCAGCATTATTGGCTACCTCCGCGCTGGCATTTTCGGTGGTTAAGCTTCTAGGCGCAGCCTATTTGATTTATCTCGGCATACAAGCATGGCGTAGCCACCGTAAACCTGACACATCTATTGGAGTATCAGCCCAGCGTAGTTCACTGCTTTTTTACCAAGGCTTTCTCACTAACCTGCTGAACCCCAAGATTGCAATTTTCTTTCTCGCATTCCTTCCACAGTTTGTCGCTCCCGAAAGCGCCAATAGCGCTTCAATATTTTTGTTTTTAGGCGGAATATTTGTGCTTGGGGGTACACTATGGTGCCTGCTGCTGGTGGCGTTCGCGGCCAGCTTTACAAAAACAGCCAGATCAAACCCGCGCCTATCTCAAGTTATAGGCAAAGCCACAGGGCTTGTGTATATAGGTCTTGGTTTAAACCTGCTTCGGGCGAAATAGGGGCGGGTGTTCTGGTAGCATAGCGCTAACAGACAAGGAGGCGCCGCAGCATGGCGCGCAGCTCAGGATTCACATAAATGAAAGATATGTCCAATACTGTAAACGGCACTGATTGGCTTGAAGCCATTCGCTGGACCGCTGATGGCTTGGTTCCGGCTATCGCTCAGGATTCCGCCACAGGTGACATTCTCATGATGGCTTGGATGAACCGAGAATCACTTCGCCTAACGGCTGAAGAAGGTCAAGCGGTTTACTGGTCACGGTCTCGGGGTAAGCTCTGGCGCAAGGGCGAGACCTCCGGGCACCAGCAGGTTGTTAAAGATATCCGCCTCGATTGTGATGAGGACGTGATATTGCTGAAAGTTGAACAAAAAGGTGGCATTGCCTGCCACACTGGCCGACGCAGCTGTTTCTACCGCTCTCTGAAAGATGGCCAGTGGGTCGGCGTTGAGCCCGTAATCAAAGATCCTGATGCCATTTATGGCAGCAACTGAGGAGAGCGCACATTGAGTGATGTTCTGGAAAACCTGACCCGGGTTCTGGAAGCCCGTAAATCAGCCGACCCGGAGAAATCCTACGTCGCTAGCCTGCACGCCAAAGGCCTGAACAAAATTCTGGAAAAGGTTGGCGAAGAGTGCACCGAGACTTTATTGGCTGCCAAAGATGCCGAACATACTGGAGAGACCCGTGCGGTGATTAGTGAAACGGCAGACCTTTGGTTTCACAGCATGGTTATGCTATCTAGCTTAGGCCTTAGCCAGAAGGATGTTCTGGATGAGCTGTCTAGCCGCTTTGACCTTTCAGGGCTCGACGAGAAGGCTTCCCGAAGCGAATAATCCGGTAATACCCCTTACGGGGGTTTCCGCGAACCTACTTTGGTGGCGTACAATATCGCCCAACAGAAACATCAAAAACGAGGATCCCTTAATGGGCATCAGTATTTGGCAACTTCTTATTGTACTGGGCATCGTAATTCTGCTGTTCGGGACCAAGAAACTACGCAATATCGGCACTGATCTGGGTGGCGCCATTCGTGGATTCAAAAAATCCATGAACGACGAAGATGGCAAAACAGACGATCCGGACTCATTGGAAGGCGCAAAAGAAGGACAAGCTCGGCAGGCGGCTGACGATAAGCCCAAGGATAAAACCAAAAGCTGAGACCAAGCAGAATGTTTGATATCGGCTTTTTAGAGCTGCTGATTTGCGGTGTTATTGCTCTGTTAGTGCTTGGCCCTGAACGGCTCCCTACGGCTGCGCGGGCTGCCGGGCGCTGGGTTGGCGGTGCGCGCCGTATGGTTAGTCAGTTCACTTCCGAGCTTGACCGCCAGTTAAAAGCCGAAGAGCTCAGAAAAGAGCTGCGCGATGCGGGCGATATAGGGCTGGATGACGTGCAGAAAACGGTGCGTGGTGCTCTGGATGAAGCCAAAAAGTACGAACACATGATCATGTCGGACACGCCCGAAGGCAAATCAGCAGCCAGCGCCAAAGCAGTGACGGATGAGACCCCGAAACACGGCGCCCTAACCGCTCCCGAAGAGAACCAATCGGTTCCGTCAGATACTCTGCAAAAACCGTCGGATAAGCCTTCATGAATGCTAATACAGATGGCGAAAAGCCAAGCCATCAAAGCACCACGGCCCAGCAGCCGGAGATGCCTCTTGTTGAGCACCTGTTGGAACTTCGTAACCGGCTGCTAAAAATGGTTCTGGCGGTGGTTATTTGTTTTGCGGCCATCTACCCCTTTGCCAACGAATTGTACCTTTGGTTATCAGAGCCTATTCGGTCATTGCTGCCCATTGGCCAGACAATGATCGCAACGGACATCACCTCGCCGTTTTTCGCACCCTTGAAACTGGCGCTGTTTTTATCGGTTTTTGCCGCCATTCCAATCATTCTCTATCAGCTTTGGAGCTTTGTTGCACCGGGGCTGTATGCACATGAAAAGCGGCTCGCTTTTCCGCTGCTCTTTACGTCGGTCATTCTCTTCTATCTGGGCGCCGCTTTTGCATATTTCGTGGTGTTCCCGCTGGTGTTTGGCTTTTTCACGGCCATAGGCCCAGAAGGCATTGTTGAGCTGCCGGATATCAGCAGTTATCTCAACTTTGTGCTGAAAATGTTTTTTGCGTTCGGAATCGCCTTCGAGATTCCCATTGCCACCATCTTGCTGATTCTCAGCGGCGTGACAACACCTGCAGATTTAGCAGCAAAACGGCCTTACGTGGTGGTGGGCTGCTTTGTCATTGGCATGATGCTTACGCCACCAGACATTATCTCCCAGACACTGTTGGCTGTACCCATGTGGATTCTGTTCGAGCTGGGTATTTTGTTTGGCAGGCTAGCCGTTCGCGAAGTAAAAGAAGCGGACGAGTCGCCCTCTGAATGAATCTAGCCTTACTGTTTGACGAGGATTTTATTGCCCCCGATCGCGTGCTACTTCGGGGGCGAAGGCTTGAGCATATAAAGTCGATACTCGGTGCCGCTATTGGTGATCGATTGCCCGTTGGTCGAGTGAATGGTTTGATGGGGCAGGGAGAAGTGATAGCGCTTACAAACTCCGAAGCTGAATTGATTGTTAAGCTGGATCAGCAGCCACCTCGCCCCTTGCCTCTTACTCTGATTCTGGCCATGCCTCGTCCTAAAATGTTCCGCCGCATACTGCAAACCAGCGCAACATTGGGCATCAAAGACATTTGGCTGATCAACAGCTACAAGGTGGAAAAAAGCTTTTGGCAAACACCGTGGCTATCGGGTGACAACCTGCGAGAAAACCTTACTCTTGGGTTAGAGCAAGCAAAAGACACAGCTATGCCAAGCGTGCATATTCGCAAGCTGTTCAAACCTTTTGTGGAAGATGAGCTGCCCGCCCTGCTAGAAAGCAAAGAAGCACTAGTTGCACACCCGGGCACACTTACGCCTTGCCCTACACACTTGAACAGGCCAACTGCGCTGTGTATCGGGCCGGAGGGCGGGTTCACGCCCTATGAAGTAGGCAAGCTGGAAGAGGCAGGGTGCCAAAGCGTGCATTTGGGGCCGCGCATATTGCGAGTTGAAACCGCCGTTCCGGTCCTTACCAGCAGACTGTTTGACGCCTGCCTATAATCTCAAGCCGTCTCTGATCTCGCTTCCCACAGCCGTATAAGTGGGGTGATCACAGCCACCAGCAAAGCCCCCGCAACAACTCCGATCAGGCCATTGGCCAGTACAGGAATGAGCATAGCCCACAGGCCGCTATAATCCGCAGCGAAGAGTTCAATCGCGTTATAAACGGGCGGTACGCCGTGCACAAGAATGCCGCCTCCCACCAAGAACATAGCGAGAGTGCCAACAATCGATAAGGTTTTCATAAGGTAAGGCGCAAGCCAGAGAATACCGTCACCGACCTTTTGCGCCAGCTCACTGTCTCTCTGACTTAGGTAGAGGCCAACATCGTCCAGCTTCACAATCCCTGCCACCAACCCGTAAACCACTACAGTAACACCCACGGCCACCACAGACAGAACGGCAAACTGCATACCTATGCTAACGCTGGCTACCACGCCTAGAGTGATCGCTATTATTTCTGCCGAGAGAATGAAGTCTGTTCGAATGGCGCCTTTTATCTTTTCCCTCTCCAACACCCTCAAATCCACGTCCGGTTGTTTGAGAGCCTCACGACGTTCCTTTTTGTGTTGCTCGTCCTCCTTGGCATGTAAAAATTTATGGGCCAGCTTTTCAACGCCTTCAAAGCATAGGAAGCCACCGCCAAGCATCAACAAAGGCGTCACCAGCCAAGGCATAAAGAAGCTGATGGCAACCGCAGCCGGAACAAGTATCAACTTGTTCACCATCGAGCCCTTGGCAACCGCCCAAACTACCGGCAGCTCCCGGGCAGGCCTTACACCGGTTACCTGTTGCGCGTTCAGGGCAAGATCGTCCCCCAGCACACCCGCTGTTTTCTTTGTTGCGGCTTTTGTCATCAAAGAAACGTCGTCGAGCAACGCCGCAATGTCATCGAGAAGTGTGAGTAGACTGGCTCCTGCCATCAGTGAGTATCCTGTGTGGTGGTGGCGGTTTAAAGATTAAGGCCCATGGCCTCTGCTGCAATACGATTTTTTACCGGCCCTAGCTCATCAAGCCAGCGCATACCGGTATTTCTGAGTAGCCTGAAAGGTAACTCATCGCGACCAAATAGCTGTTTGAAACCTTCCATCGCCATCATCATGGTTAGGTTCTCGCCTTTTCGACGACGTTGGTAGCGCGCAAGAACCAGCTCGTTCGCCGAGCTTAAACCAGACCTTTTGGCGCTGGATAATTCTTCCAGCATCACCCGAACATCACCGTATCCGAGGTTGGCACCCTGACCAGCTAAGGGATGAATGGTGTGGGCTGCGTCACCGATTAACGCGAAGCCGGGTGCAATGTAGTCTTTAGCGTGACGCTGACGCAGCGGGAATGCAAAACGCTTGGAAACCGATTCAATCGTACCAAGCTCTCTTTCGATGGCGCGCTCTAGCTCGGTGGTGAAGGTTGTATCATCCAGCGCCATCAGGCGGCGGGCTTCTTCGGTATCTTGTGACCAAACGATGGAGCAATAATGCTCATCACCGTTTTCGGCTGCCAGCGGCAAAAAAGCCAAAGGTCCGGTTTGCGAAAACCTTTGCCAAGCTGTGTATCTATGGCTCTGGGCTGTGCGCACGGTGCAAACAATCGCCTGCTGGTCGTAATCCCATTCGCGGGTAGGCAAGCCAACCCACTGCCGTAGTCTGGAGTTGGCACCATCAGCCGCAATCACGAGTTGTGCGCCGAGTTTACGGCCATCGGCAAGCTCAATGCAGCGCAGGTCGCCGTCTTGAGTGCAACCGGTCACCTGCACACCATCAATCAGGTCAACATCACTGGTTTCTACAATCTCGAACAGGGCCCTGACCAAACTGCGGTTTTCGACAATCGTCCCCAAGGCTCGGGCTTGTAATTCGGCGGCGTCAAAATGAATTCGGCCGGTGCCGTCGCCGTCCCATACAGTCATACCTTGATAAGGGCAGTGACGCCCGGCCGCTACCCCGCGCCAAGCGCCCAAAGATTCAAGCAGCTGTTGGCTGGCCACAGAAATGGCACTAACACGAGGCTCAAAATCCATTACACCCTCAACGGGTTCGGGGGTTTTCAGCAACGCGGCACTATCACTGCCCTCCACCAAGCCAACCGTCCAACCTTGCTTCGACAAGCCAAGAGCCAACGCGGTACCCGTCATACCACCACCAACTACGAGAATATCGAACACTTTGGTTTCGCTCATGGTTTATCACTCGCCGCTGGCCCGTTGATAACAGCTCTGCGCCCGCCTGTACCCATGGCTTTGCGCGCAAACAGACGCTTGGCGCCGGGCAATAAGTCTAGGCCCACTAACCCAGCATCTCTGGCTGCCGCAACGGGTGCCAGTGAGTGGCCAAAAATACGGATCAGTGAATCCGAGAATTGCACGGTTTGCTGCCAATCCGGGCTGTGCAATTCGTGATAACGGCGCAATACCTGAAAGTCGCCCGGTGACCGCCCCTGCTCTGCCGCCAACCGGAACTGCTCCACCAGAGTCATCAAACCCCGCAAAGCCAGATTAAAACCCTGCCCCGCAACCGGATGCAGAGCGTGCGCGGCGTTGCCCACAAGTGCTACGCCGGGCCTTACAGGCTCGGCCACCGTTGTGAGTGTCAGCGGGTAATGGTGACACTCGCCTATTCGGGTAAACCGGCCTAGACGCCAGCCAAAGCGCCCTTGAAGCCGCAAGCATTTGTCGTTGTCGGACATCGCCAGAATCTGTTCCAGTTCTTGATCGTTCAAGGTCCATACCAGCGCCGACTCATGTCCCGCTCGAGATGGCGATCCATGGGGCAACATGGCCATGGGGCCCGTTTCGGTAAAGCGCTCAAATGCCGTGAATTCATGGCTGTCGCTGGTGGATACGTTGGCAATGAGTGCATTCTGATTGTAGCCGTGATGGCTTGGCTGGAAGCCGAGCTTTTCTCGTAACCCGGAACGGCCGCCATCAGCCACAACCAAACAATGCGCCTTTAAGCGGCTGGTTTCGTTGCCACTTTTCAAGCTAACGCTCACACCTTGCTCGCAGGGCGTCATGTCGGTGACTTCTGCTGGCGCTTGCCATTGAACCTTTGTTTCGAGCAACTCCCGCATCAAACAAAGCCCCATCCAGCGGTTATCTACCACGTAGCCCAGCGCTTGCTGCTCATACTCTTTGGCATTTAAGCGAGTGGCGCCGAAACGGCCTCTATCTGATACGTGTATGTGCTGGATAGGCGTCGCGTGCTCCGATATCCGATGCCAGAGCCCCAGCTCTTCAAAGATCAACCGGGAGCCCCACGCCAATGCGGTGGAACGGGCATCGTAACTGGGCTGATAGGAATCCGGCAAAGCATCCGTCGAGAGCGGAAAAGCCTCAACCACGGTTACTCTCAACGCAGGTGCAACTCTGGCAAGTGCCAGAGCTAAAGTCGCACCCGCCAGCCCACCACCGGCAATGATCACATCGGTATCGGAATGTTTCACAGGCTCAATCCGCCATCAGGGCTTCAATCTCTTCCACGGTCTTGGGCACACCGTCTGTCAGCACCCGGCAGCCCTCTTTCGTAACCACCACGTCGTCTTCAATACGAATACCAATGCCGCGCCATTTTTCATCGACGTCGGTATTATCCGGTGCGATATACAAACCCGGCTCAACGGTAAGCGCCATGCCCGGCTCAAGGAGCCGCCACGCATCCCCTATTTTGTAGTCGCCCACATCGTGTACATCCAACCCCAGCCAATGGCCGGTGCGATGCATAAAGAAGGGCTTGAAGGCTTCACTGGCTATGGCGTCATCGACTGAGCCAGCCAATATACCCAGCTCAATCAACCCACTAGTGAGCACTTTCAACGCCGCTTCGTGGGGATGATTCCAGTGATTGCCGGGGCGAACGGCATCAATGGCCGCGTACTGCGCCTCCAGCACCACATCGTAAACTGCTCGCTGCTCAGGGCTGAATTTGCCATTGACCGGAAAAGTCCGGGTAATGTCAGAGGCGTAACACTCAACCTCACAACCTGCGTCGATCAGAACCAGCTCACCGTCTTTGAGTGGAGCCGTGTTTTCTATGTAATGCAAAATACAGCCATTTGCTCCACCGCCAACAATAGACGGGTAGGCCGTGGAACGGGCCCCATGATCCATAAAGGTATGAATCAGCTCAGCCTCAAGGTTGTACTCATAACCCCCCTTACGGGCGCGCTTCATAGCACGGCAATGGGCTTCAGCGCTGATCTGGCCAGCTTTGGCCATTGCCTTGATTTCACTGCTGCTCTTATAAAGCCGGAGGTCGTGCAGAAGGTGCTCCAGAGACACGAACTCTCCCGGCGGGTGCGCACCACTTTTAACCTTACTGCGAAGCACCTTAACCCAGTCCATTACCCGGGTATCGAAGCCCTGATCTTTGCCTAACGGATAGTACACGCGGCTGCGGCCTTCGATCATACCGGGCAAAATGTCGTCGATATCTGAAATCGGGAAAGCATCATCCAAACCGTAGCGCTCTATCGCGCCCTCTGGACCTACAAGAAAACCGTCCCACAGCTCTTTCTCGGGATTTCGCTCTTTGCAAAACAGAACGGACTCTCCGTGCTCACGGCCGGGGATCAGCGCCAAAACCGCCTCAGGCTCGCCGAAACCGGTGAGATACTGAAAGTCGCTGTCTTGGCGAAACGGATGCAATACGTCGCGATTGCGAACTCGCTCCGGTGCAGCCGGAATTATGGCAATGCTGTCTGGCGCCATGCGCTCCATCAATTTGCGACGGCGCTCAGCGAATTCCTTGACGGGTATAATGGACGGCATAGGGTCTCCCGCGGTGTGTGGCATAATCAGTGCAGCGTTGGCGCTTGTGATGCCGGTTTTTCCGGCGGATTGAACTCGGTGAATACGGCCAAAGCCCCCAGCCGGATGTACTCGGTTATTTCTAATAGTTGCTGCTCGCTTTCCTGATCAGACTCTTGGTCTTCAGAAACCTGACTGATCGCGACCATGTCTCCGATAAGCTCGCGAATTTCCTCTGGGGCCTCGCCCAAAGACTCTCCGGCAGAGAGGGCCATGCCCTCGAGAAAGCCACGCACCCACGCCACTAGAGCCTCGAGGCGCTGGTCGATCGCATAGTCATCATCAGGCAGCAAAGGGTGAAAGCTCATATCAGCCGACTTTAAAAACGCCAGCGCCTGTTCGTAGGCCTCGTTCATGAAGACTGACAGGTCCTCGTTCTCTTCGACTGCAGTTTCCGGAAGCCCCATATGCTCACATACCATGGCCAACCACTCATCTTCCTCGATGCGAGAGCCAGCAGCTAGCCGGCCGCAAAGCGCGCCATGAAGTTCGGAAGGGTGACTAAACGCTTTGTGGGCCGTATAAACATTTGCCCAGCGCTCAAATTCAGCGGCATGGGCCGCATTGGCAGTGTCGGTTTCTGACATGAACCAAGACAATCCTGTGTTGTGGAGTTAAGGCCCCATCCTAGCATTCAGGCGCTTTCAAGACACCTGCAGGTTGCTGTACGGAACACGAAGAACAGCAATTCACAACTTATGACACGCCTGTAAATTGACCGGTATGGCACACACACTTATAGTTAGTCGCAATAACTTCAACCTATGCTGGGCACGTCATGGAACAGTCCGAAGTACAAGCATTAGCGGACAAGCTGGACAAGCTGATCGAACACTGCCAAAAACTTGAGCGGGATAATGCGAATTTGAGGCAGTTGCAGGATGACTGGAACCGGGAACGGAGCCAGCTTATTCAAAAAAATGATCTTGCCAAAAACAAGATCGAAGCCATGATCGGCCGCCTTCGAGCGCTGGAGCACCATTGATGTCTAAGCCATCCACCACCGTTGAGGTGAAAATTCTCGACAAAGAGTATCTGGTCGCTTGCCCTGAAGAAGAGCAGGAAGCCCTCATACGTGCGGCCAGACATCTGGACAGTAAAATGCGTGAAATTCGCACCAGCGGCAAAGTGTTCGGAACCGAGCGCATCGCCGTGATGGCCGCGCTGAACATGACCCATGAATTGCTTGAACGGGACACCATGTCTGACGCCACCAGCACTCTGCTCAAAGCCATGGACAGCAAGCTGGATAGCGCCTTGGGGGAACACTCAAGCCACTGAATTTTGGTAGGTTCCCCGATAGGTGTTGCAATCGGCCCCGGATCTGGCCCTATAATGGAAACACTTCCTGGGCTGTTCGCTGGTCGGATTCGTCCTCGAGCCGATGCGCTTTACCCAGGTGGCTACTCTAGGGCATTGTGAGCATGTCCCCGCAGGGGGAAAGCCTAATATGTCACAGCGGCCACCGACCTTGAACTTTGGGTTCAAGGGCCACATCCGATAACGGCAGCTCGGGAAGCTTTATTTTCTTAGCTCACTGCTCTCAGCACCAAGTTTAACCATCATTTCAAGCTCAATTACTTTGCGAGAACCGTCTGGGTTTAACCTTTCCCTTCCGCAAAGTACTGCTGAGCGCTTATTAAATCAGGCCACAGAACTGCACGGATTGCTTGAGAGGCAGCCATAAACAGTATTCAAAATAACAGCAAGCCTGACCGCTCCCGTAGCAAGGACCACTCTCTCTACCTGCCAGTGGTGTCTGCGGCGATTGTTGCAGCGGGCGTTACATCCGGGCTTGCTGTGTTCTACTGGTGGGCAGAGTGGGGCAGTGGCTTTGGCGCCTTCTTCGTAAACTCCGCAGCGTTAGTTTTTACCGTTCTAACTCTATTTTTAATTGCAATGCCCTTGATCTGGTATTGCTATCTCACCAAGAACACTAAAAAGCAGAAAGCCCGCCGGAGCACCC
>Ga0209075_1000833_pt1 | contig 29697 bp, 29 predicted proteins | sample Stecom2011_FD_187523 | JGI IMG/M metagenome (GOLD analysis project Ga0209075, IMG submission 187523) | Agricultural soil microbial communities from Utah to study Nitrogen management - Steer compost 2011 (SPAdes) (version 2) | ecosystem: Environmental > Terrestrial > Soil > Agricultural land...
ACCTCGGTCTCCCCCTCATGGACGGACACGAAGTCCTGGCCGAGATCAGAGGCAGGGGCGAGCGTCTGCCCGTGATCATCCTCACCGCCCGCTCCGGCGTCCATGACACGGTTGCCGGCCTGGAGGGAGGCGCCGACGACTACGTGACCAAGCCGTTCCGGTTCGAGGAGTTGCTGGCCCGGGTCAAGATCCGGCTCCGGGACCAGACGTCACCGGGCGACGCCAATCTGATCACCGCCGGCGACGTGACCATCGACGTCCGCACCCGGAAGGTCAGCATCGGCGACCGGGAGACCGAGTTGTCGGCCAAGGAGTACGCCATGTTGGAGACGTTCCTCCGCCACCCCGGCCAGGTTCTCTCCAGACAGCAGCTCCTTTCCCATGTCTGGGGCTACGACTTCGACCCCGGTTCCAACGTGGTCGACGTCTATGTCGGGTACCTCCGTCGCAAGCTCGGCAAGGACCGGATCGAGACCGTTCGCGGCATGGGCTACCGATTCGTCGTCGACTGATCGCTACGGTCGGGCCATGACGCTCACCGATCTGGCCGAGAGGTTCTGGCGGACCCGCAACGAGTTCTCCCCCACGATCGCCACCGTGCTGGGGGTGCACGATCACGACGACCAGTTGCGCCGCTACGACGACGAGTGGCTCGGGGGCTTTCAGACCCGCTTCTCCGACATCGCCGCGCAGGCCCGAGCCCTCACCACGGACGGTCTGACCACCCAGGAGCGGATCACCCGGGAACTGCTGATCTACGAGGCCTCCACGTACGCCAGCGAGATCCGCACCCGTTACCTGGTGGCCCCCATCGACCCGTTCATCGGGCCCCACACGAGGATCCTCAGCGACACCAGACAGAACACGGTGGCCGACCGGTCGCAGGCGGACCTGTTGCTGCGCCGCTACGAGCGGGTCCCCGAGTACCTGGAAGGAGCACTGGCGTTCCACCGGGAGAACGTGGCGCGCGGGATGACACCGGCGCGGGCGCCGGTGGAGCGGGTCCTGTCCCAGCTCGACGCCTACGTCGGCTCGCCTCTGGACGGTGACCCGTTCCTGGCCCTGAAGGTGCCCGGCGACGAAGCGGGCGAATGGCTGGCCAGGGCGGAGAAACTGGTCACCGATGTCATCCGACCGGCGCTCGCGGCCTACGCCGAAGGAATCCGGACGCATGTCATGCCCGGGGCCCGCGGTGACGACCGTTGCGGTCTGGTCTGGATGGAGGGCGGAGAGGAGATCTACGCCGCCCTGCTCCGCAAGTTCACCCAACTCGACATCACGGCCCGGGAGATCCACGACATCGGCCAGGAGTGGGCCACGGAGATCAACGCGGCCGAGTGGGTCGAGATCGGCAGGGAGGCGTTCGGAGCCTCGTCGAAGGAGGAGGTGTTCGAACGGCTCCACGGCGACCCGTCCCTCAAGTTCCGGTCGGAGGAGGAGATGCTGGACCACGCCCGCGGCGCCATCGAGAGGGCATGGAATGCAGTGGACGATTGGTTCGGGGCCAGACCAGCCACACCCTGCACCGTGGTGCCGGTGCCGCCGGCGCAGGCGCCGGCCATGCCCCCGGCCTACTACCTGATGCCCCCGCTGGACGGCTCCCGCCCGGGGACCTACTTCCTCAACACCTACAAGCCCGAGGAGCGGGACCGCTACGAGTACGAATCGATCCACTTCCACGAGGCCATTCCAGGACATCACTTCGACCGGTCACTCGCCGCCGAACTCGAGGGCATCCCATCCTTCCGCCGCTACACCCAGGTGTTCGCCCACACCGAGGGGTGGGGGCTCTACTCCGAGCGTCTCGCCGATGAGATGGGCCTGTACAGCTCTGCGGTGGACCGGCTGGGGATGGTCAGCGCCGATGCGTGGCGGGCCGTGCGACTGGTCACCGACACCGGAATGCATGCTCTCGGCTGGAGTCGCCAGCAGGCCATCGACTACTTCCAGCAGTGGACGCCGATCGGCCAACTCACCGTGGAACAAGAGATCGACCGGTACATCGGCATGGCCGGCCAGGCCGTCTCCTACAAGATGGGTCAGTTGGAGATCATGCGGCTCCGCCGCCACGCCGAGTCAGAGTTGGGCGACCGGTTCGACATCAAGGGCTTCCACGACCAGATGCTGGTCAACGGCGCCATGCCGTTGCCCATGCTTTCGGTGACCGTCGAGGAGTGGATCGGAACGCTCCGGTGATCAGGCGATCGTCCGGGAGCGTCGTGTCGCCCGGAGGCTGAGCAGCACCCAGAGGGCGAAGGACAGTGCGGCCACGGCGAGACCGGCCACCGCCCAGATCTCGCGGGGCGTGAGCCACTCGTCCCCCACGAGCCATGTGAAGGCCACGAAGGCGAAGACGCCGATGCCGAAGGGAAGCCCGAGGGCAGCGGGACCGCCCCTGACGGCGAGCAGGAGGAAGGCGACGCCCGCGTAGAGCATCCAGCCCGCCGACCCCTGTGCGGACCCGGCCACGACGAGGACCCACCACACGAGCCAAACGCCGAATGCGCCCCATGCGATGAGTCGGAAGCGTCGGGAGCGCTCGTGGGTGCCGAGGAGGATCGTGAGGACGATCGCCAGGATCAGCACCACACCGCCCACCGAGAGTGCGGACAGGAACGCAAAGAACCACAAGAGGCCGCAGACAGTCCAGGCGGTGAACGCCCCGATCATCGTGTCGCGGCTGTCATCTCGTGCCATGTCCGCTCCGATCCCCCGAGGAACCCTAGGCCATCGGCTCATCCGGTGGGGTCGCCGGCTCCGACGGCCCGCTGGATCGTCCGGATGATCCGGCCCAGCTCACCGGAAGCCAGCATGCCCGGCCCGAGCGGGCCTGATCGGTCGGTGCCGACCATCGGCAGACTCCTGAGACCATCACGCACCTCCGAGGTCATGGAGGCGATCTGCCACTCGATCTCCGTCGCGATGGCTTCCAGATTGTCGGGATGCGCAAGACCGATGGCCCTCGCCGCATACCCCGCCGCACCCAACGCATGCGCGCCCATGTGACAGACCGCTGCTGCCTGGCCAGCCGCACGGGCGGCCGCGGCCGCCGCTGGCGATCCCGCATCCCTCGCCGCCGCACCGCCTTCGAAACGGAGGCGAATGGCCTCGGCGACAGCCAGATCACCAGATCCGAACGCGCGGGCTCGCCCGATGGCCCGGCGGGGGCGGTCATCGCCCGGTGAGGCCGCCTCGAACAACCCGAGCACGCGCTCCGCGCAGCCGGCCGCCCAGAGGGCGAGAAGACGGCGATCGTCCTCGGACAGTGTCTGCGGCGACGTCATCAGAAGGGCATTCTGACGGGGCAAAGAGGAACCGATCGGCGCCCGAGGCCACAATGAGGCCGACCATCGCCGAGGAGAGGAGGAAGGGTGGTTGGGAAGCGGCCGGACAAGACGGACGAAATCGCCCGTCGCATCCAGGGGGATCTGAAGAGCGGAGAGAGGGTGGTGGCCGGCGTGCACGTGCAGCGGCCGGGGACCTTCTCGGCCGAGATGGAGGGTGCCGTGGGCGGTGCCGTCACGGGAGCAATCGGGGGCAGCAACCCCATGTCGTTCCGCGCCGAGGACGGGGAACACGAAGACTGGGCCGGCTCCCTCGCCGCGTTGGGTGTCCAACCTTCGGCGGCGGGCGCCATCAGGATGGTCCTGGCGCTCACCGACCAGCGACTCCTCCTCTACCGGGCCTCCCGTCTCGGCGGGAAGCCGAAGGACCTGCTCGCGGAGTGGCCCGTCGAGAAGGTCGACGCCATCGAGCCTCCCCGAAACAACCAGAAGCTGACGGTGACGATCGACGGCAGGCAGTTGAGCCTCGAGACACCACAGGTATCGAAGTTCCTGCCGGACGTCTACAGGAAGCTGCCGAGGCTCCTGGATGGAGCGAAGACTGATTGAGACCGGCTACGGCAGCAGAGACTCGAGACGGCTGATCTGGACCTCGACTTCACCGAGACCGCCGGCGTAGTCGATGGCGCGGTTCATCGCGTACCACTGTTCGGCCGGGATGCCGCTGCCGGACTCGAAGCCGCCGAGCGCCCCGGGGCTGATCCGTCGGTCGATGAGTTCATCTCGCCGATACCAGAGCCGATCGAGGGCTCGCTGCACTTCTTTGACCGATTCGAACCCTGCGGCCCGAACCCGGTCTTCTACTTTGCTCATAAGAATCAATCGTCCTTCAGGTGGAGCCATCAAGGCTATGGACCAAAGGCCCCAATGGGGAGATGATCAGTGCCTCAGAGTGATGGCATGAGTGGCGTCGGGCTCTTCGATTCGGCGGAAACCGATCGCCTCATAGAACCGCGCTGCGCCCTCATCGAACGTCCTGAGACGGACGCGCTCGAAGTGGCCTGTGGCGAGGTCCAAACAGGTGTCGACGAGCGATCGGCCAATGCCTCGACGCCTCCACAAAGGGGCCACGTAGAGGTGTCGCAAACGCCCAATCATCGGGTCCTCGACAAATGGGTCGGCGTTGAGGCCGCAAAGCCCCACGACATCGGAGGCCGTCAGAGCCACGAACAGGCCTTCGCCGGGTGCGTCGAAGCGGTTGACGCCGGAGTCCCACTCCGCTCGAGCCCGTGCCACGAAGGCGTGCCCCTCGGCAGAGGCGAGGCGGGAGAGTTCGGCGACGTCCAGGTTGTCACCGTCTCCAACCCGGATGATCGAGACGTTCAATGTGCCGCTCCCGATAGGGCCGTCACGCTGGCGCCTTGACCGGACATCGGAGCGGAGAGGGAGGGATTTGAACCCTCGAAGGGGCTAATACACCCCTTACTCGCTTAGCAGGCGAGCGCCTTCGACCACTCGGCCACCTCTCCGTTGGATCGTCGCCGACCCGTACGCCTAAGAGTACGGGTCCTCACGGCTCTGGGCGACTTGGCGGAGGGGGTGGGATTTGAACCCACGAGACCCGTGAGGGCCTAACGGTTTTCAAGACCGTCTCCTTAGACCGCTCGGACACCCCTCCGATGCTGGAACCCCCCGCTCGGAGCGGTTGTTCCGGCGATCGAACGCGGCAACGCTCATGAACGGGTGGGTCACCCCAAAGGGTAATCGGGCGCATCCCTGCCCCCATACCCGCCCCAACCCTTCCACCCCGCCCGGATACGCTCTTTCCATGGATCTCTTCGACCGTGAGGCGACGTTCGGGGACGACTACCTGTACTTCTACGAGGCATCCCTCGACGAGGCCCGCACCCAAGCCGATGTAGAGCGGATCCTCGAGGCACTGGATCTGACCCCGGGCTCCAGCATTCTCGACGCACCGTGCGGGCACGGGAGCATCTCCAATCTCCTCGCGGAGCAGGGCTTCGACGTCACCGGCGTCGACGCCACACCGGGGTTCATCGACCTGGCTCGTGAGGACGCGGCGCGGCGAGGAGTGGCCGTGGATTATCGGGTCGGTGACCTCCGCCGGCTCGGAGTCGACGGCCCGTTCGACACCGTGGTCTGCTGGTTCACATCCTTCGGCTACTTCGACGACGCATACAACCGGGCCGTCCTGGCCGAGTTCGCCCGCGTCCTCAAACCGGGGGGAAGGCTGGCCATCGAGGCGGTGCACCACGACGGGTTCGTCCGACGGTTCACCCCGTCCCCTTTCGCCGTACCGGTCTTTCGGGGTGACGACGCCCTCATCGACAGCAGCATCTTCGATCCTGTCAGCGGCCGGGTCCGGACTGAACGCGTGGTCTACCGGGATGGCGAGATGCGGAGAACCCACCACGAGGTGCGCGTCCCCACACTCCCGGAATACTCGGAGTGGCTGCGAGCCGCCGGGTTCTCCACCGTCGAGTCGGACAGGGCGCTTCCCCACCGACCATCGACGACATGCGGGTCGTGGTGGTGGCCCGGCGATGAGAACGGCCCGAGCAACGCGGTGGAGAGCAGGAGTCGGTGAGGATCGGATGGCCGGGTGTTCACCTAAGTCTTGACCAGGGAGAACGCCAGCATCCCAAAAGCAGGATTTCAAATTTTCGGTGGTCCCGTTACACCCCAGGTCAGAGGGGGCTTCATCTTGACTCAGGCCTCTGGGTGTCTGAGAAAGTACTCAGGCATCCCTGGGTGGACGACGCCGATTCATGGAATACACTTGCAACAATGTCGGAGAGCGAGAGCAACCCGATTGCTGGTGGTACCGCCCACGGCCGGTTACGCCCGTTTGTCCTTACGCTCGCGGCAACTCTGATACTCGTCGTCGCCGCCACTCTCGCGGCGAAAGCCTCGAACTCCGGCTCCACGTTCTGCACAGGGACGCCACCTTCGTGCGTCCACTGGGCGTGGAATTCGAATGGCTACAACCCAGTGGGCTTCTATGGGGTCGATACCGGCTTCAAGAACGCGATGATTGACAGAATGGCCAATGCCTTCACCAATACGGACATGGAACTCCCCAATATGGGGAACGCATCACCCAACATCGGAACGCTCGTTCAACAGGTCAATAGCCCAGCGGTCAACAGAGTCGGGTGGGCAGACTGTATGTATGGCCAGTCGGGCCTCTATCCGAATACGCGATGCGAGCTCACGACGGTAATAGTCAATAAGGCCAAGATAAATACGACCTTAAACAATAATTACGCCAAGGCGGTGGCGTGTCACGAACTGGGTCACGCGGTTGGCTTGAGGCATGAAGCAGGCGCCAGTGCTCCCTTCTCGTGCATGGTCAATCCGCCCGTTCAAGAGAAGCGCAATCTTAGCGATCACGACAAGCAAACATTACGGAATCGTTACTCATGAGCCGCTCACACCTGAAGATTCTTTTGGCCACAGTCTTGGCTTCGATACTGCTGACAGGGTGTTCCTCCGCCAGCGATTACTTCGGCGACGGGATGATCGAGGTGGAAATCTTCGACTCGGTGGCAACAATGGCGAGGGCAAGCGATTTGGTAGTAGCGGCCACCGTTTCGGACGTCGTGGTTTCCGATTACACCGAAGAGTGGGGTATCGAGATTCAGCATTTCGCCGAGATCGTCTTGGATGTCAGTCGGACGTTTGGGCAACGGAAGAGCTTCGGCGCACCTGTTGATGATCGTGTCTCCTTCTTGACGTATCTCGGTGCTGAGGATATCGACCATACTTTGGAGCACCTTCGGGAGGCCCTGCCGGGTGGAGAGACAAGATGGTTCCTCAGATCAGTGGAGACAGATGATCGGGAGTTTTACATCCTGGTCAATAGCGCTGGGGCAGTGACACCGTCCCAAGATGGCTCATACATGACCGCAGCGTTCTACCAGAGATCATCTGAACTAGCTCACGCGGGGAGATTGGAAGAAGTTGAGAGTCACCGCGCCCTTCTGGCTGAGATCACCAAGATGCGGCCGGCGGATGTCGATTCGAATCTGAAAGATGCCGCGCAGGGCCCTCGCGATCTGGGTCATGTCGTTCCGCCCGAATCAAGGCCATGAGTTGAGCCCGAGCCGAAGCCCGCAGAGAGCGGACGGCCCGTCGCCGGGAAGAGTTCGGCGGCCCGGCAGGTCCCCCGTCCTTTAGCGAAGAGGGCGAACGAGACGCAAAGGCCATTCAAGACGTCTTTCGTCTCCCTACGCTCCAAGACGTTGCGCGGATTGCCATCGCGTATGCCACTAGAAGGGAAGTCGAGTTGCGCGTGTCAGAGTTGAAGGAGCGTAGGAACACTCTGAAGGGGTCGGAGCTTGATCAGAGTGGCGCGATTAGTTCGGTCTTGCGGCTCTACTACCCGGGGCGAGAAAAACTCGAGACGCAGAGGAACTTGAGTCTCGAGTACTTGATGAACGAGGGTGTTCGACTCTTGCAAGCAGCGATCGACGATGGCTGCATCACCTCGTTGGCCAACTTGGTGCCTGAAGCAGAGGCATTGCACTGACCTGGCAGGTCCCGCGGCGACCGCGATCTTTTCCGGTTCAGTGCCCCTTCAAGGGCAGCAGCTCTTCTCTCTCTGCTGGGACTGGCAGTAGGTCTACTCCTAACTCGAGGGCCCAGGAGAGGATGTCGGTAAGGCCGGCCCAGGTCTCCCCACGGATCTTTCGGCCCAGAGTCTCCGCTGAGACCCCAAGACGGTCGGCGAGTTCTGACTGAGATACCCCTTGTTCGGTGAGCGTTCGGCGGAGTGCCAGGACTACTTGGTGGATGTAGAAGGCGGTGACCATCTTGGACCGTGCTGGCGGGTCAGTAGGAGTTTGAGGCCAGGAGGCGTTGGAGTAGAGAGGTGGGTTCAGCGCATCCCGAGAGCGTCCGGCGGACGTGAGAGGGCGCTCGAAGACCCCGGTTACCAAGCTCATAGACCCCAGAAACACAAAAAGCCCGGGCGGGCCATTGCTGGCGCCGACCGGGCTCTACTTTCGTGAACGGTTCACCGGAGTTTGGTGAACAACATATGGCGGAGGGGGTGGGATTCGAACCCACGAGGAGGTGCAACCCCCTACGGCATTTCGAGTGCCGCGCACTAGACCGGACTATGCGACCCCTCCAATATTCACTTGTCGTCAGCAGTGCTGACCGCGGAGGGAGTGGGATTTGAACCCACGAGGGGGCGCAAACCCCCAACGGCATTTCCAGTGCCGCGCACTAGACCGGACTATGCGATCCCTCCTGGTGACCCGTTCGGGCATGGTTCAGAAGCCGAACGAGCGTCTGAATGAACAAGGATAATGCCCCCTGATGAGTGATCCATTCCCGACCGATCCGTACGTACCCGCCATGGAGCGCGCCCTCGACCTGGCCCGTGAGGCGGGTGAGGCGGGCGACGTCCCCGTCGGGGCGGTGCTGCTCGACGGTTCCGGTGAGATCGTCGCCGCCGATCGGAACCGCCGGGAGGAGCTGAAGGATCCAATCGCCCACGCCGAGATGCTCGTGATGTCCGCCCGGGCCCGGGCGGTCGACGACTGGCGGCTTCTCGACCACACACTGGTGGTCACCCTCGAGCCGTGCGTCATGTGCTCCGGGGCCGCGGTCTGGGCACGGCTCGCCCGCATCGTGTACGGAGCCGCCGACCCCAAGGCCGGGGGCGCCTGGTCGCTGTACAACATCCCCCAGGACAAACGCCTCAACCACCGGATCGAGATGGCCGAGGGGCTTCTCGCCCAGGAGTCCACCGCCTTGCTGTCAGGCTTCTTCGCGCGCAACCGCTAGGGCTGCCGCCACCGACCGCCGGTCCCACTCCATGTAGACGAGGGCGCCGGCCACCAGGACGGCACCGGTGAGCGAGAACGAGAGCAGGTAGCCCGAAAGGTCGATCACGAGACCGACCAGAGGCGCACCCACCAGGAGCGCCACGTCGAACAAGGCGGTGAAGATCGCCATCGCCGAGCCGCGCTCCGACTCCCTCGCCCGGTTGACCACCTCAGCCGACATGAGCGGGAAGGCCGCGCCGTGAGCCATACCCGTCATCCCGGCGGCCACCACCAGCACGGCGATGTTGTTGGCGATGGCCATCATCCCCAGCCCCAGGCCGTAGAGAGCCAGCGACGAGACGAGCATCGGCCGATGGGGGATCCGGTCATAGAGACGGCCGCCGATGATCCGGGTGACCGCGGCGATCAGGCCGTAGGCGGCGAAGAAGATGCCGGTGGTGCCCACGCCCCGGTCGCCGACGTAGGTGCGGGTGAAGGTGAACACCGCCTCCATCCCGATGGCGAAGAGGAGCGTCGCCAGCCACAGCGGGAGCAGGTTCTTCTGGGCGAAGGCGGCGAAGAAGCTCCGCCTGGGCTCCGGGGTGCGGATCGGGAGTGTGGGCATGGTCCAGAAGACGCCCCACGAGACGGCCATGAACAACGCCGCACCGACGAACAGCCCTGCATAGCCGAACCAGTCGATGACGACATCGCCGAAGAACCCGCCGCCGGCGATCGGGATCAGGCCGGACAGGCCGTAGATGGCGAGCCCCTGGGTGCGTGTCCGGATCGGGATCGAGTCGGCGGCGTACGTGAGGATCGTGGCGAACAGAGCCAGTTGGAGGACCCGCTGGGCGATGAACAGTGCCCACAGGTACGGGCCCCACACCTCGGTCGTCGCCAGGACCAGGACCACGATGGCGTTGCCGGCGCCGGCCCACAGCATCACCGTCCGGCGATGCGTCAGGTCGAGGATCCGGCCCAGCAGCGGCCGCATCAGCAGCGACGCCACGGCGCACACCGAGTAGAGGAGACCGATCCGCCCCTCCGTCGCCCCGAGGTTGGAGAAGTAGCCGGGGGCGTGGATCAGGAACGCGAAGCAGAGTTCCTGGAAGAGCGCAGCGACGAAGAGCCGCGGGAATGTGTCGCCGAAACGCCGGAGGGACATGACCGAGCGACGGTAACCGCTCCGGGAGGGCACACGATCGCGGTTGATCGTGACCCCGCCGTCGAGACACGGTGGGCGCCGGCGACGACGTTCGTGGACTCGGGTCGGGCGACCCCCGACACCCGGAGCAAACCTCTTAGGGCTGCTTCCTTCCGGACCTGACCCGGTTCGCGGCGCTCCGCCGCCAGGGACCCGGCCGTCAACATCCCGGTTCCGTCGTCAGGGGTCGAAACCCCCGGCGTGTCGTGCCCCTCGGGCGGGGGATTCAGCCCCGCATGAAGAGGATTTCGGGTTCAGGGCACCCCTAGCGCCCCGCCTACACGATCAGGGCGAAGGGTACCCGGTCCCCGCCTTTGTCCTCCAGCCGCCACCCCCTCTCCCCCGTGGAGCGGCAGCGGAACGGGGGAGTACCCGAAAGGGGGAGGGGGCGCGAGCGAAGCGAGCCAGGAAAGCCAGGGGGGAGTCCTGCGTCCGGCCGGGACGCGCCCCCTCGGCACTTCGTGCCACTCCCCCATTTCGCTGACCGCTACATGGGGGAGAAATCCCGTTATGTGGGCTTGCGCAACTGGACTCCGTAGACGAACCCGAACAGACCGGAGCGCCACACGTCCTCCAGCACCAGCGGGCCGCCGGAGAACATCGCCTCGGGCTGGGGCAGCGAGTCGAGACTGCGGTGCAGGTACCAGTACTCCCCGGGTGCACCGGCGAAGAGCAGGCCGACGAGGGGCAGGACGATCGCCGTCCCGAGACGGTGGATCGCCCGCATCAGACGGTTCCGGGGCCGGCCCAGGTCGATGACCACCGCCACACCGCCGGGCTCGAGCACCCGGGCGATCTCCTCGAGCGTGAGAGCCACCGACGTCAGGTTCCGGAACACGTAGGCGCTGAACACCCCGCCGAAGCTCCCGTCGGCGAACGGCAACGCCTCGCCGTAGCCAACCACCCGGGCGGGCACGGGGCTCAGCGCCAGCATCTCGGGGACGGGATCGAGCCCGACCACCGGCCGGCCCTCGAAGTCGGTCGCCCCGGTGCCACAGCCCAGGTCGAGCACCAGACCCGGACCGAGACGACGCACGCCCTCGCGACGCCACGCCCGCTCCCGACCCAGCGAGAGGACCGCGTTGATCCGGTCGTAGCGGCGGGCGATCTTGGCGAAGACCCGGTCGGGCTGGGTCACGGCTCGATCGAGTCGAAGCCCGTGTACTTCTGCAACGCCTCCGGGATGCGCACCGACCCGTCGGGCTGCTGGTGGTTCTCCAGGATGGCGAGGATCGTCCGGCCGATCGCGCAGGCGGTCCCGTTGAGCGTGTGGGCCACCTCGTTGCCCGCCTCCCCGCGGATCCTGACCCGGAGCCGTCGGGCCTGGAAGTCGGTAGTGTTGGAGCACGACGTGATCTCCCGGTACCGGCCCTCGCTCGGGAACCAGGCCTCGATGTCGTACTTCTTGGCGGCCGAGGCGCCGAGGTCGCCCGCGGCGATGTTCACCACCCGGTACGGCAACTCCAACTCCTGGACCAGCTTCTCCTCGACCGAGAGCATCTGGTCGTGGATCTCCCGTGAGTCTTCGGGGTCGGCGAACACGAACATCTCCACCTTGTCGAACTGGTGGACCCGGAAGATGCCGGCGGTGTCCTTGCCGTAAGTGCCCGCCTCCCTGCGGAAGCAGGTGGAGAACCCGGCGTACTTCAGCGGGAGGTCACCGGGATCGAGGATCTCGTCCATGTGATAGGCGGCGAGGGGGACCTCGGCGGTGCCCACCAGGAACAGCTCGTCCTTGGGCACCTCGTAGACCTGCTCCCTCGCCTCGGGGAAGAACCCGGTCCCCTCGAGGGCGGCTTCCTTGACCAGGACGGGCGGGATCATCGGGGTGAAGCCCTCGGCCACCAGGTGGTCCATCGCCCATCGGACCAGGGCGAACTCGAGCAGGGCGCCCTTGCCCTTGATGTAGCCGAACCGCGAGCCCGACACCTTGGCGGCGCGCTCGGTGTCGATGATGTCCAGGGTCGCCCCCAGCGTCGCGTGGTCGGTGCCCGAGGGCGCCCCCTCCCCGTGACGGCGGATCTCGACCGAGTCGTCTTCGGTGAAACCGTCGGCGGCGTCCTCGGCGACGAGGTTGGGGACCTCGAGCCAGGCGAGACGGAACTCCTCACCGAGACGGTCGGCCTCAGCCGTCTTGGCCTTCACCTGCTCGGCGAGATCGGCGACCGCGTCGATCGCCTTCTGCTTGGCGTCGCCATCCAGAGTGGCGATCTCCCGACCGGCCTCTTTCTGCCGGGCCCGGAGCTCCTCGGCCTCCCGCAGGGCGGTGCGATGCCGCGCGTCGAGGTCGATCAGGGTGTCGAGGTCGATGGATGACCCGCGTCGCTGCAGCGACTTACGGATCCGGTCGGGGTCATCACGGAGGAGACGGGGATCGAGCATGTGGCTCCGATGGTACCGACAGCCTCACTCGGCGCCGACATGGAACTGAACGGCGATCCGGTTGTCCGTGAGGTCCAGATCGGGTGTGTCCACGGTGATCTCGGCGACGACCTCGTAGACCCCGCCGGGCTCCACCGTGACGGGGTCGAAGGTCAGGGTCACCTGCCGCTCGGGTGCCAGGGGCTCGACGGGAAGCTGTAGCTGCACCGGCTCGGGGCCCCCGCCCACGGTGAGGATCAACGTCTCGGCCTCGGTGGTGATGTTGCCCACGTTGGTCACCACCACCGAGAAGACGACCTGATCGGTGACGGGCACCACCACCTGGTCCTGGGCGTCCACGTGCCATTCCGGGTCGGAGAGCAGCGAGCTCACCTTGATCCCCGGTCGGAGACCGAGCGTGTTGGTCTCCGCTCGCGCAGCACCGATGTATCCCAGCGCCACGTCGAGGGCCGCCCCGCCGGTCGGGGTCATCGCGATCTCCGGGAAGGGGCGGAGCGGGTCGGGAACGTCGTCGGTCTCCACGTCCAGCAACAGCTCCGCCCAGACCTCGTCCCCCACCTGGAGCATGGAGAGAGCCACGACGAGTTGGTCGACGGGGGCGGGGTCGTTCGGGTTGTCCGCGGCCTGGAGCAGGGCAACCGACATCCCCGACACCCCCTCGCGCCATGCGTTGACTGCCTGTCGATACAGGGCCCGCACGGGGAGAACCGCCCGGTTGGGCGGCTCCTCGGCGAGAACCTCCGCAGCGGCATCGAGATCCTCGATCAGACCGTCCATGGCGGTGGTGAACTCGACGCGGCTGATCGTGGCGAGACGGGAGATCACCCCCGTGAGAGCCACCGGACCGTCGGCGAGCAGCGAGGCCCGCTCACTGAGACGGTCCAGGTAGTCGATCTGTGCCCGGGTCTCGGCTCCGGCTGCCGTGATGACGATCCCGAGAACAACCAGACCCGCCACCAGGAGCGGGAGGATGAGCCTTCCCACCAGACGCCGGCGGGGGCGGGAGGGAATTTCGAAAGTCAAGGCGCCTCAAAGTACACACGGTTGCCAGGGGTACGGCAACTGGGACGGCCGACCGGCCGGGGGGGAGGCTCCGGGTGGGCGAGGGGGGACTTGAACCCCCACGATCTTGCGATCACAGGAACCTGAATCCTGCGCGTCTGCCAATTCCGCCACTCGCCCGGGGAATCGTCGTCAATCGTACCGCTCGCCGGGGGGTTCGGGAAAGTCGCCGACCCGCCGCCAACCCGTAACCTGACGCAGGATGAACCTGGTTCGCGGCCTGGAGCGTCGTCTCGAACGACTCCTCGAAGGCGTCGCCGGTCGCGTCTTCTCGGGCCGCCTCCACCCGTCCGAGATCGCCGGCCGTCTCGCCCGGGAGGCCGACTTCGCCCGCTTCGACCACGAGACCGGCCCGGCCACGGCCAATCAGTACACCCTCCTGGTCAACCCCAAGGATCTCGATGCCGACCCCGTCGAGCTGGAGCAGTCACTCACCGAAGAGCTCCTCCGCTACACCACCGACCAGGGCCTCCGCCTGGAGGGCCCCTGCAGGGTGCGCATCGAGGGCTCCGATCGGGTGGCCCCCGGCAGCCTGGTCTGTCATGCCGAGGTGGTGCCGGGGCGGATCCCGGCCTGGGCCAAGCTGATCTCAGCCAACATCACCCTCGAGGTCGGCCACAACCGAGCGCTGGTCGGCCGTGGCGAGGAGGCGGACGTACGGATCCCCCTCCAGTCCGTGAGCCGTCGGCACGCCGTCATCTGGAGGGAGGGAGGCCGCGCCTTCATCGTCGATCTGGGATCATCCAACGGGACGATGCTGGACGGCAGGCGGGTTGGCGAGGAGCCGGTGGCGATGGATCACGGGTCGATGGTCGTGCTCGCCGAGCAGTCCTTCCGCTGGATGGAAGAGCGAGATGCCTGATCTCATCCTGACACTGCTCCGGATCATCTTCCTGGGGCTCGTCTATCTCTTCGTCTGGCAGATCGCCCGTGCCATCGGTTCCCACCTCAGCATCTCGGTCCGTCGTCAACGCCGGGAGGGGCGCCGCATCCTCTTTGTCCGCTCCGAGAGCCTCGCCGGACAGGAGATCGAGATCACCAACGTGACCGTGCTGGGCAGGTCGGAAGAGGCAGACGTTGTCCTCGACGATCCCTACGCTTCCGAGTTCCACATGCGCCTGGTGGCGGCGGAGAACGGGATAACCCTGCATGATCTGGGAAGCACCAACGGCACCTACGTCAACGGGCGCCGGGTGACCGCGCCGGTCGGGCTTCGACGAGGCGACACGATCCAGGTGGGCAAGACGGTTATGGAGGTCAGGTGAGGTTCATCTGGTCGGCGGCCAGTCATCAAGGCATGGTCCGGCAGAACAATGAGGATGCGCTCTACCCCGAGTCGGCCGGTGAGTCCGCCGAGACCGTGACCCTGATGGTCGCCGACGGGATGGGCGGCCACGTCGCCGGGGAGGTCGCGTCGCGTCTCGCCGTCAACGCCGCCGCGGCTACCGACCTGCCGCCGGCCGATCGGGTCGCGGCCGGCAACCGGGCGATCCGGGAGGAAGTGGCCCGGGAGCCCAGCCTCGAGGGCATGGGCACCACCATGACCCTCGTCACCCTCGAACCCGAAGGCACCGCACGCTTCGCTCACGTCGGTGACAGCCGCGCCTATCTCTACCGGGACGGGAAGCTACGCCAGGTGACCCGGGATCACACGGTGGCCGCCGAGTACGTAGCCCAGGGGCGGATCGCACCCGAGGAGGCCGCATCCCACCCCCAGCGTCACATGCTCACCCGGACGCTGGGACTGACCCGATTCGTCAACGTCGACGAGTTCGAGCTCGAACTGGAAGAGGGGGACCGTCTGCTGCTCTGCTCGGACGGGCTGACGGAGATGGTCTCCGACCCCCAGATCGCCGAAGTCCTCGAGGGAAAGGGCGTCGAGGAGGCGGCGTGGCGGCTCATCGAGCTGGCCAACGCCGCAGGAGGGCTGGACAACATCTCGGTGATCGTCATCGAAACACTGGACTGACATGACCCGAAAGGCCGAGCTGGCCAGCATCGTCACCGCCTCGGCTCTCGCATCCTTCGGTGTGACCCTGGTCAACTTCGCCAGGGACGCCGGCATCGACGTCCAGGTGGGTGTCACCTTCCTGGTCTTCGTGATCGCCTTCGGGGGCCTCTCGCTCGCAGCACAACGCTGGGCGCCGAAGGCCACCCCCCTGCTGCTCCCCCTGGTCGTGGCGATCACGGGGCTCGGCTTCATGACGGTGTACTCGCTGTCGGCGACCAGGGCCGGCCTGCAGAGGTGGTGGATCCTCATCGGCGCCGCCATGGCGGGGGTCGTCCTCTGGCTCCTGGCGGGGCGGGGCACCTCACTGCTGCGTCGCTACCGCAACCTCCTGCTACTGGTGTCGGTCGGCCTGCTCCTGCTGCCCAACCTGCCGACCGGATGGGGGTTCCCCCTCCGCGGCCTGGAACAGGGAGGGTCCAGGCTCTGGGTGACCCTCGACGTCGGCTTCATCTCCATCGGCTTCCAGCCCGCCGAGCTGGCCAAACTCGGCCTGGTCATCTTCTTCGCCGGCTACCTCGCCGACCATCAGCGCGCCCTGCGCGAGGCCCATCGCCGCATCGGTCCGTTCCGCTTCCCCGAGCCCCGCCAACTGGTGCCGCTCCTCGTGGCCTGGGGCGCCTCCGTGGTGATCCTCATCTGGCAGCGAGACCTCGGCGCCTCGATCCTTCTCTTCGCCGGGTTCGTCCTGCTCCTCTACGCGGCCACCGGCACGTCCGGATACCTGGCCACGGGCGGGCTGCTCACCCTCGTCGCCGGATTCGCCGCCTACTTCGCCTTCGACCACGTGCAGCGACGGGTGATCGCCTGGCTCTCGCCCTTCGAGCACTACGCCGATGAGGGCTACCAGATCGCCCAGGGAGTGTTCGCCCTGGCGACCGGGAGTCTCGCCGGATCCGGGCCGGGCCTGGGGAGACCCGACCTGATCCCGAACGCCTCTACCGACTTCATCTTCGCCGCCGTGGGCGAAGAGCTCGGTTTCGCCGGCTCCGTCGTGGTCATCGCCCTCTACGCCCTGTTCGTCTCGGTCGGGTTGGGGATCGCCTTCCGCAGCAGGGACACCTTCCGCAAGCTGCTGGCCGCCGGGCTGACGCTGACCTTCGGCGTTCAGGTGTTCCTCATCGTCGGCGGGGTACTCCGCATCGTCCCCCTCACGGGGATCACGCTCCCGTTCATGTCGTACGGGGGCTCGGCCTTAGTCGGGAACCTCATCCTGGCTGCGCTGCTGCTCCGGATCAGTCACGAGGAAGCGCCATGAACGGCCCGATCCGCCGCCTCGCCATCGGGCTCTTCCTCGCCTTCTCGGCGCTCTTGCTGTCGGTCACCTGGCTCCAGGTGATCCGGGCGGACGACCTCAAGAACGACACCCGCAACCCGAGACCCGCACTTCTCGCCAGGGGCAAGGAGCGGGGAGTGATCATCACCGCCGACGGGACCGTCGTCGCACGCTCGGTTCAGGAGGAAAACAGCCGCGACTTCAGGCGGGAGTACCCCGAGGGCCCGGCGTTCGCCCATCTGGTGGGCTACTCGTCGTTCCTCGTGGGCGAGTCGGGTCTCGAAGCCGCGTACTCCCCCCAGCTCCGCACCCGCCGGGACGTGACGATCAGCGACATCATCGCCGCCTTCTTCGGCGCCGACCTCTCCCCGAAGAACCTGGAGCTGACGGTCGACGCCCGGATCCAGAGGGCTGCCTCCGACGCTCTCGCCGAGTTCACGGGGGCGGTCATCGTGCTCGACGTCGAGACCGGAGCGGTCCTCGCCTCCTACTCGAACCCGTCCTTCGACCCGGAGGCGCTGGTGGGCGACGACGCCACCGGCAATTGGGAGGAACTCGGCGCCGACCCCACCCGACCTCTCAACGACCGGGCGACACGAGAGCTCTACGCACCGGGCTCGACCTTCAAGGTCGTGGTGGCAGCTGCCGCGATGGACACGGGGGTCGCCGGACCGGCCACGATGTTCGCCGATCCCCGGGAGTTCCAGCTCCCCGGCTCGTCGGCGACGATCTCCAACTTCGACGGCCGGGTCTGCGGCGACGGCAACGCCGTCCAGCTGCGGCGCGCCTTCGTCCGGAGCTGCAACACCATCTTCGCCGACCTCGCCATCCAGGTTGGCGCGGCCAACATCGGGCTCACCGCGGAGGGCCTCGGCTGGAACCGGAGGATCGACTTCCCGTGGAGCCTGCCCGAGGCCGCCTTCCGCACCGAGGAGCTCGCCAACGACGCGGCGGCACTCGGTCAGAGCGGCATCGGGGAACGCGACGTGCGCGCCACGCCGTTGCATATGGCGATGGTGGCGGCAGCTGTTGCCAACGACGGGGTGGCGGTGACGCCGTACCTGGTCCAGCGTGTGTTCGACGCCGATGGTGTCACGGTCGAAGAGGCCGAACCGACGCCGATCGGCCGCGCCATGGCCTCCGAGACAGCCGCTCAGCTCCGCGAGCTGATGACCCAGGTGGTCATCGAGGGGACGGGGAGGAGAGCGGCCGTCCCGGGCATCCAGGTGGCAGGGAAAACCGGCACCGCCACCGGTGCACGGGGCTTCTCCAACGCCTGGTTCATCGGTTTCGCTCCCGCCGAAGCACCCCGCATCGCCTTTGCAGTGCTGGTCGAAGGCAACGAACTGACGGGCGAGGACGCCACCGGAGGGACCCTCGCGGCCCCGATCGCCGCCCGCATCGTCGAGGCGTGGCGGGAAACCAACAACTGAGTTGAGGCGTCCTACTTCCTACAATCGCGTGACCGCATGCAAACCCCCACGGCACTGACCGACCGTTATCAGATCACGTCCCACCTCGCCCGCGGGGGTATGGCAGACGTATACGAGGGCCAGGACACCCTGCTCAACCGGCGTGTCGCCATCAAGGTCCTCCACTCCCAGTACTCGTCAGACGAAGCATTCGTCAAGCGGTTCCGCCGCGAAGCGCAGGCCGCGGCCAACCTGAGCCACCCCAACATCGTCGGCATCTTCGACTGGGGCCAGGCCCAGAACACCTACTTCATCGTGATGGAGATCGTCGAGGGCCGATCACTGCGCGACGTCCTCAAGTCCGAGGGGGCCCTCCTCCCGCGCCGGGCCATCGAGATCGCCGCCGAGACCGCCGCCGCCCTGTCCGTGGCCCACCGTGCCGGGCTGGTCCATCGGGACGTCAAGCCCGGGAACATCCTGCTGGCCCGTGACGGGACCGTGAAGGTGACCGACTTCGGCATCGCCCGCGCCTGGGACGACAGCCAGGAACTGACCCGCACCGGCGCCGTCATCGGCACCGCCACCTACTTCAGCCCCGAACAAGCCCAGGGCGCGCCCGCTGATGCCCGGAGCGACGTGTACGCCCTCGGCGTCGTGCTCTACGAGATGCTCACGGGTCGTCCGCCGTTCCTCGGCGACAGCCCGATGTCGGTGGCCTTCCAGCACGTGTCCGCAGAGGCACCGGCCCCCTCGTCGCTGAACGCCGATGTCTCCCGTGACCTCGACAACGTGGTGATGAAGGCGCTGCGCAAGGACCCCGCAGCCCGCTACCAGTCGGCCGAGGAGATGCGCCAGGACCTCCTGTCGGTGCTCGCCGGCGAGCCGATCTCCGCGGAGATCCCGCTCCCCGCGGTGGCCGCGGCCGGCGCCGAGGACGGGACCCGCCTTCTTCCCACCATGCCTCCGCCCACGGCGCTCCCCGACGAGGTCTACCGCCAGATCGAGGAGGAGCCGCCGTCGCAAGTGCCGTTCATCGTCACGGCGTTCGCCCTGCTCGCCGCCCTCGGGATCCTCGTGTTCCTGCTGTTCCAGTACGCCAGAGGCGCCGGCGAGGCAGAGGTCCTCGTCCCCGATGTCACCGGCCAGACTCAGGAGATGGCGGCGCAGACGCTGCGCGCCGAGGGTTTCGTGCCGGTCCTGATCCCGGAGACGAACGAGGAGATCGAAGCCGGACTCGTCATCCGCACCAATCCGGCCGCCGGTGAGGAGGCCCCGGAGGGTTCCAGCGTCACCGTCTACGTGTCGTCCGGTCCCGCCGAGGTCCCGGTGCCCCCGGTGGTGGGCCAACCCCTCGATGTCGCCCGTCAGATGATCGAGTCGGCCGGCCTCACCGTGGGCCAGGTCACACCGAGAGCCGACGCAACCCGGGAAGAGGGAGTGGTCCTCGAGCAGTCACCGCCTGGCGGTGTCCGCGTCGGCCAGGGTGCGCCCATCAACCTGGTCGTCTCCAGTGGCCCGGAGAGCGTCGTGATCCCCGACGTGGTTGGCAAGTCGGAGCGTGACGCCGTGGCCGAGATCACCGGTGCCGGTCTCCAGTACCGGGTCCAGGACGAGTACTCGGAGGAGGTCGCCGAGGGCATCGTCATCAGGACCGACCCGGTCGCCGGCACCGAAGGCATCATCGGCGACACCGTCCTCATCGTCGTCTCCCAGGGACCGCCACCCGTCCAGGTGCCCGACGTCCGAGGCATGACCGAGGCTCAAGCCCGGGCTGCGGTCGAGGGCCAGGGGTTGGTGTTCAACGTGACGGCAGGTCGTCAGCCGGTGACCGACCCTGCCCAGGATGGTGTGGTGGTGAGCCAGGTGCCCAACCCCGGTCTGACCGTTGACAAGGGCAGCACGGTCACCGTGACACTCGGTCAGTACCAGGCACCTCCGACCACCACGACCACGCCGACCACCACGACCACGCCGACCACCACGGTGCCGGAAGACTGACGATCCCCTAGTGATAGTTGGTGGTCATCGCGAAGCCGACGGCAATAGCGATCAGGCCACCGAACATCACGAGCTGATCCAACTCGAACACGAAGCGGAGCAGGACCAGGATGACCCCCACGATCATCAGGCCGGCCATGGTCACCACGTACCAGGTCGGGCTCGGTTCCTTGGCCTTCGATGCGGCAGCCTGGGCCGCAGGTGAGAGCGGCCGGCTCTTGGACTTGCGACGTTTCGACTCAGGCATGCGACGGCGACGCTAGCGCAAACGACCTGGCCCGCGGAAACGACTTACACCGGTGTGATTCTCCACAGGCTGTGGGTAATTCCGTGGATAACTACAAGCGTGTAAGTACCGGGTACTGAGTACCTGGTACCGGGTACCGGGCGACTGCCACGTGTCTCCCCGTTCACTATCTCGCTTCGCTCGCGCCCCCTCCCCCTTCGGGGTGCTCCCCCACTCCGCTGACCGCTCCGTGGGGGAGAAATCCAATGACGAAGTCAAGGGCGCCAGACCGGGACCATCTCCTCCCGGCAGTGCTTCGGGGGCTTGTCCTCGGCCAGATTGACCCGCTTCATGGTGACCTCGGCGCCACACACCGAACAGCGGTAGTCCTGGTCGGTGACGACCACGTCGGACGGGTCCACCTCGGGTGGGCTCGTCGAGAGCATCCGAATCAGCACCATCGCCACCGACCAGATGACCACGGCCATGCCCAGGGCCAGGAGGACGTCGAGGACGCTCATTCGGCGCCCGTGCCGCCCCGGGGCCGGTGCGTCACACCCGCTCGATGATCGTGGCGTTGGCCATGCCACCGCCCTCGCACATCGTCTGGAGGCCGTACCTGCCGCCGGTCCGCTCCAGCTCGTTGAGCAGGGTGGTCATGAGGCGTGCACCCGAGGCCCCGAGGGGATGACCGAGTGCGATGGCACCACCATTGACGTTGGTGCGCTCCCACAGGGCGGCCGGATCGGACCCACCGTGCTCCATCCGCCACGCGGCGATGACCGAGGCGAAGGCCTCGTTGACCTCGAAGAGATCGATGTCGTCGATGGAGAGCCCCGACCGATCCAGAGCCTTCTCGGTGGCGGGGATCGGGCCAGTGAGCATGATCACCGGGTCGACACCGGCCATCACCATGGTCCGGATGATCGCCCGCGGCCTGTAGCCGAGCTTCTCGGCGGTGTCCTCGCCCATGATGAGGAGGGCGGCGGCACCGTCGGAGATCTGGGAGGAGTTGCCCGCCGTCACCTTCCCCTCCGACTGGAAGGCCGGCTGCAGCGATCCCAGCTTCTCGAGACTGGTGTCCTCACGGATCCCCTCGTCCCGGTTCACCGTCCTGGTCTTCCCCTCTTCGTCGGTGACCTCGACGGGAACGATCTGGGTCTCGAAGCGGCCCTCCGCCGTGGCGCGGGCGGCCCGCTGATGCGACTCGAGTGAGATCTGATCGAGTTCCTCGCGGGAGATGTTCCACTTCTCGGCGATCATCTCGGCGGAGATCCCCTGCGGCACCAGGCCGTTGGCATAGCGCTCCATCATCCTGGGCCCGAACGGGAGGCCGGGGCCGTTCTGGACCGACGAGCCCATGGGCACCCTGCTCATGGACTCGACACCGGCGGCGATGACGATGTCCTGGACGCCGGCCATGACGGCCTGGGCCGCGAAGTGGACCGACTGCTGTGAGGAGCCGCACTGGCGGTCGATGCTGACACCGGGGACCGACTCGGGGAACCCGGCGGCGAGGAGGGCGTTGCGACCGACGTTGTAGCCCTGCTCACCCACCTGGCCGACGGCGCCCATGATCACGTCGTCCACGAGCGACGGATCGAGGTCGTTCCGCTCCACGAGAGCCTGGAGGGGGATGGCGGCCAGATCGACGGCGTGAATGTCCTTGAGGACCCCGTTGCGACGCCCGACGGGGGTCCGCACGGCGTCGACGATTACGGCATTTCTCATGACGCTCCTTTCTCATCCGAGCCTATCAAGGAGCCCCCCTCAAACCCACAGGCTCAGTAAGCCCGCGGCGACCGGTGCCCCGGCTCAGATAGCGAGGTCCCGACCCCGGCCCGTGCCATGATCCAGGGTCACAGGTCCGGCGCACGACGGGAGGAGAATCGATGACCGACCTGATCTACACCGCCTTCGTTTCGATCGACGGGGTCGTCGAGGGCCCGGGCGGAGAGCCCGGCTACCGCAACAGTGGCTGGACCTTCGACGGCATCGACTTCGTGCCCGAGGCCTACGAGCTGAAGGGGCGGGAGCAGCAGGAAGCGGGAGCGTTGATGTTGGGTCGGGTCAGCTATCAGGCCTTCAGCCCGGTCTGGCCGACGATGACCGAAGAGTTCCCGCTCTACAACGCCATGCCCAAGTTCGTGGTCTCGACCACCCTCACCGAGGACGATCTGGTGGACAACTGGGGTGAGACCACCATCCTCCGCTCGCTCGACGACGTCGCCCGGGTCAAAGAAGAGTTCGACGGTGGGCCGATCAGCGTCCACGGGTCGGCGACTCTCGCCAGGAACCTCGCCGACGCCGGGCTCATCGACCGCTACCACCTGCTCGTCTTCCCGGTGGTGCTGGGCGCCGGAAAGCGCATGTGGAGCGAGACCGACAAGGACAAGCAGCCGCTCCGCCTCATCGAGAGCGAGAGCTACTCGAACGGGATCCAGAAGCTGATCTATGAGGTGGTGCGCTGACGGTGGAGACGATGGGATTCGAACCCACGACCCCCGGCTTGCAAAGCCGGTGCTCTTCCAGCTGAGCTACGTCCCCTGGACCCCTAATGGTACAGGGGGTCCGCATTGGCGAGACGGGCCTCGAACTGCTCATCCGTAGTCATAGATGGTGGACCCACCCACGGCCGGTCTCCCTCACCTGCCTCCCACAGTGCGACCATCGCTCTTCAACGACCCCGGGACAGGCCCCGGCGAAAACCCGGTGAGGGTGTGCCCGGGGCGGGGATATCATCCCCGGCTTCAAGGAGGAGACACCGTGTCCAAGAAGTTCACCGTCCTGCTCGTGCTCGGCGCCCTGGTCATAGCGGCCTGCGGCGATGCCGCGGAGACGACCACCACGGCCGGAGGCGAGGCCTGCGGCCCCGAACATCCTGCCCTCCACGAACAGGGCAAGCTCACGGTCGCCACCGGCGACGTCGTGTTCCCGCCATGGATGCTCGATGACGACCCCGCCGGCGGCGAGGGATTCGAGAACGCGATCGTCTACGAGCTTGCCGAGGAGCTGGGCTTCGAGCGTGACGACGTGGTGTGGGTCCGCACGACCTTCGACGAGGCGCTGGTGGCCGGCGACAAGCCGTACGACTTCAACATCCAGCAGTTCTCCATCACCCCGGACCGTGCACAGGTGTTCGACTTCTCCGACCCTTACTACGTCGAGGAGAAGGCCCTGGTCGCCTTCCCGGAGACCCTGCCCGGTGAGGTCTCGACGCTCGAGGACATCAAGGGCCTCAAGTACGGGGCGATGATCGGGACGACCGACCTCGACTACATCGAGAACGTGATCGGCGCCACCGACGTCCAGGTGTTCGACGAGTTGGCCGACGTCTTCCTGGCCATGGAGGGCAAGCAGATCCAGGCCACGGTGGTCGGGCTTCCCACGGCTCTGTTCGCCACGGCGGTGCAGGTACCCGATGCGACGATCGCCGGCATCCTGCCCGACTCCGAGGGCGAGGACGGTCTGGGGATGCTGTTCGAGAAGGGCCACGGCTTCGTGTCCTGCGTCAACGAGGCGCTGGCCACTCTCGATGCGGCCGGCCGTCTCGACGCACTGGCGACCGAGTGGCTCGCCTCGGGTGGTGAGATCCCGCGACTGACCAAATGACCGAGCCTGATGTGCCGGCGCCACCACCGCCGGCTCATCAGCGGCTGACGCCACGCGAGCGATGGACACCGGTTGCGGTGTCCATCGTGAGCACCGTCGTCGTCTTCGGGCTGGCGGCGCTGTGGATCACATCGTCCGCGCACTGGCCGCGTCTCAGGGACCAGTTCTTCTCCTGGAGCCACATCGAGGAGTCTTTCCCGGACGTCCTCCAGGGGTTCTGGATCAACATGCGCGTCTGGATCATCTCGATGATCCTGATCATGCTGATCTCGCTGCTGTTCGCGGCCCTGCGGGCGTTGCGAGGACCGTGGTTCGCCCCGTTCCGGGTGTTCGCCGTGCTCTACATCGACCTGTTCCGCGGCATCCCCGCCGTCCTGTTGATGCTCCTCTTCGGGCTCGGGATCCCCGCCCTCCAGCTCCCCGGCGTTCCGGACGCCGCGCTGTTCTGGGGAACGGTGGCCCTCGTGGTCAGCTATGTGGCCTACACCACCGAGGTCTACCGCTCCGGCATCGACGCGGTGCACGACTCCCAGCGGGCCGCCGCCAAGGCGCTGGGTCTCACCCAGTGGCAGACCCTCCGCCACGCCATCCTCCCCCAGGCGGTCCGCAACGTCGTGCCCGCTCTCCTGAACCTGGCGGTGGCCCTGCAGAAGGACGTCGCGCTCCTCTCGATCATCGGAGTCCGTGACGCGGTCCGGGAGGCCCGGATCTTCACGGCACGGACCTTCAACTACTCCAGCCTCATCGCCGCCGCGATCCTGTTCCTGATCGCCAGCATCCCGATGGCACGGTTCGCCGACTGGGTGACCCGTCGCGACCAGGAGCGTCGTCTCCAGAGGACCATGTGATGCGTCGGATCGAGGTCCAGGACCTGACCAAGTACTACGGAGACAAACTGGTCCTCCACGGGATCGACATGGGTGTCGGCGAGCACGAGGTAGTCGTGCTCATCGGGCCCTCCGGGTCGGGCAAGTCCACCCTGCTGCGTTGCATCGGCCGCCTGGTCCCGTACGACTACGGGAAGATCTTCCTCGACGGGGTGCCCATCGACGACCCTGCGTTGGCAGGAAACGAGCTGCCGAAGCGCGTTGGTGTCGTCTTCCAGTCGTACAACCTCTTCCCCCATCTCGACGTCCTCGACAACATCACCCTGGCGCCGCGCAAGGTGCACGGGATCGACCGGGACGTCGCCGAGGCGCGGGCCCTCGAGGAGCTGGAGAAGCTGGGGATCGCCGACCTCGCCGACTCGTACCCCGACAAGCTGTCGTCCGGACAGCAGCAGCGCGTCGCCATCGTCCGTGCCCTCGTCAACGACCCCGAGGTCCTGTTGCTCGACGAGATCACCGCGGCCCTCGACCCGGAGCTCGTCGGGGGGGTCCTGTCCGTCATCCGCGACTTGAAAGAACAGGGGATGACGATGGTGATCGTCACCCACGAGATGGGCTTCGCTCGGGACGTGGCCGACCGGGTCTACTTCCTCGACCAGGCCCGCATCCTCGAGGAGGGCCCACCCGACCGGGTGCTCGGAGACCCCGAGCATCCCCGCACCCGTCAGTTCCTCCAGCGGATCATCGAGGCCGGGCGCCTCTGATTCGGACCGTCGTCCTGTCACCTGCCACCCGTAGGCTTCGTTACCGATGCGACTGATCCTCAACGTCCTCTGGCTCCTGCTCGCCGGTGTGGAACTGGCCCTCACCTACGCGGCGATCGGCCTGGTCCTGTGCTTCACCATCATCGGGATCCCGTTCGGAGTGCAGTTGTTCAAACTCGCCGGTTTCGCCCTGTGGCCGTTCGGACGCGCCTCGGTACCCGACCCGACTGCGGGCGCCTTCTCGTCGGCGGGCAACATCGTCTGGGTGATCTTCGTGGGCTGGTGGCTCGCTCTGGCGCACCTCGTACTGGGGCTCCTGCTCTGCCTCACCATCATCGGCATCCCGCTCGGGGTCGCCGTCTTCAAGATGACGCCTCTCGCCTTCACGCCGTTCGGGCGCCGGGTGGTCACTCTGGACACGGACCCGGTCCCCCCTGGCTCCTACACCGTCACGGTTCGATCGGGGTGAACACGGCCCCGGGACGGGGGCGGACGTTACGGATCGTGAAGACCACATGCGCATCCTCTTCGTCGTAGACAAAGGTGTGCACCGGTGAGGAGAGCAGATCTTCCAGCGTGATGTCGTGGGTGAGGTTCACCCGCCACCATGTCTGCTCGACGCCGCATTGCCGTCCGTCTCCGGTGGCCATGATCTCCATCCGGATGCGGACCACGTCCGACCAGGCAGGCGGGTACCCGTCCACGTTCCGGATCAGGCGACTGTGCGCGTCGACCGTCTGACCTTCCCGGCGACACCTGATCGGCTGCCCGGGGGCGAAGAGTGTCACCGAGCCACCGTCGATCCGCAGATCGAGACTGTTCGGCCTGATGTTGTCGCCGACCCGGTGGATCGTCACCTCGGCCGTGAACTCGTGGATCGGGAACCTGGCCAGCTGCACCCCTCCGAAACCCCGGACCGGAGTCGGGACCCCGTCGATCTCGGCGCGCCAGTCCAACTCGTTGCCGTCCTCGTCGACTGCGACGAAGGAGAGCGAGTAGTACCCGCCCCAGCACGTCTCGTCCCAGCGGAAGCTGTGGACGCTGCGGTACTCCTCGGTGGTGTAGGACTCGTGCTCCCGGCAGTCGTATCCGCTCAGTGAGTAGGGCGTCATTCCGATGATCCGGACCGGACGGTCGAACTCGAGCCTCGCACTCAGCCCGGGCCGGTCGGTTGGCGAGCGGCGGAACTCACGCAACACGGCGCCGTCGTAGTCGATCTGGGGAGTGGCCGGCCGCTCCCCGGCGTTGCCGCGGAAAGCCCCGGCCCGGTCCACCTGCCAGCCGTCATCCTCTCCCGTGGGTGCTCCCGCAGGGCCGGGATAGAACTCGACGAGCACCCGGAGGATGCCCAGATAGGCCCCCTCGGTGGGCTCATCACAGGATCCGAACAGACCTCCACTGCAGTGCCGGCGACCCGACGGCACGTCGGGTATGGCGACGTCGTACGACGCGACACCCACCTCGGGACAGACCGAGACCCAGAGCATGCTGACACAGGAAGTCGGCGTGTAGACCTCCAGCAATTGCTTGGCCCCGCGGGGTCCCTCCACCTCGATGAAAGTGTGGGTCGGCACCGCCTCGTCACCGCTGTCGAACATTTGCAACGGCTCGGAGAACCGGAACGAACCGGTGGCCAACGGCTCCTCGGGGAGGTGACCGGCCCTCGAGGTGAACCAGTTGGTCGGCCGCAGCTTCACGGAGCGGGCGTCGAGGGCGGTGTCGGCCCTTCCTCCGCTGACCGCCACGCGCACCCGGAGGCGTCGGGGAGCCCTGACCAGGAACGACTCCCGGTAGGTGACGCTGGGGAGGTCGAACGAGCGCCTCGCCGGCGTCGCCGCCCAGCCGCACAGCAGATAGGTCGTGCCCTCCTCGGGGAACAACTGGGCCGTCACGGCCAGGGAGAACCTCGGGTCGTAGGCGGGAGAGCCCGGGGCGCGGGCCATGACGGCGGTTCCCACGTTGCGGAGCCGGTAGTCGTGCGGTGTCCCGTGACGGAGCACCCCGGGCTCCAGGTCGGTGCAGGTCTGATCCGATGCCCGGGTGCCGGTCTTGGGGATCAGAGCGAGATACGCCATCTCCTCGTCCGGGTCATAGGGCAATGAGACGATGCCCTTCTCCTCGTCCCTGGCGTGGAACGACATCGGCGGACGACCGAGTTGGGACTCCGGGCTGGGGATCGTGTCGTAGAGACGCACCGAGGCGGTGGTGCCCATGTCATCCCGGCCATCGATCTCGAAGGTGAAGTGCGCCTCCCTCGGCATGTCGTCGGGCAGCGGGATCTCCGGGCAGTTGTGCACACCGGTGTGCGGGTTGCCCCAGGTGTCCTCGCCGGCGAGACGACGCTCGATCCAGCGATCGACCTCTTCATCTGACGACCGATAGGTGACCTGCCACACCGTCTCCGGCTTCGTCGAGATCCAGTAGCGGATGGTGAAGTCGGCGGGGTTGTTGCTGGCGAAGAGGGGCCGGTAGATGCCGTCGGGGCTGACGCCGAGATCGGGGCACCGCAGCTCGACCGGGGCGTTGATCGAGACGTAGAACTGGCCCATGATCGACAGCGGGTTGGGCGGCGTCCCCTCGTCGATCAGGACGATCGTCCCGCCCACCCCGTCGGGACAGTGCCTCTCGGCATCGGCCGCCTCCGCGTCGGACACGTCGACACAGGGATCCCGGAACACCGGGTCCGGAGAGGTCTCGCCGCCCGCTTCTTCGCCCTCCCCGGGCTCCCCGACCACCGGCTCCTCACCCGGGCCGAAGACGTCGTCGGCGGTGTACTCGGTCGCCCACTCCTCGACGACGTAGGGACGATCGGGATCCGGCGTGCCGATGCCGTCCGCATCGACACCGGCCGGACGGGTCGGCGGCAGGAACGGCTGTCCCTGACCGGACGAATCGGAGCCAGCCGGCTCCTCCCCCTGTTCGACGAGGAGCCGAGCGGGGACCTGCCGGGTGGAGGGCCGCGGCAAACGGATCTCGACATCGCCCGGGTCGGTGTCCGGGTCGGCCGGTATCGCCGTCTCGATCGGGACCAACTCGCGGGTCGCCGAATCCGGATCGTCGTCGCGAAGGAGATCCCCGATGAACAGCCCGGCTGCGAACAGCGCCACCGAGGAGAGGGCAGTGATGATCGTGAGGTTGATTCGCTTCATGTGGATCACCCGAAGAAGCAGTCGTCGAGTCGGACCTGGGTCTGCTTCATGGTCTGGCCGCCCGGACCGCTGGCGGTGATGGTCACCGTGATCATCAGATGACCCGAGGAGACGGTGTTCTCGTCGAAGGGGCCGAGCTCAGCGGCGAAGACGCTCCCGTTCCGGGCCATGGGCACGGAGCCGGAGACGGAGCCGACTTCCCAGCTCATGGTTGCCGCCGTCGCATTGGCTACCTGGACCGAGATCGCCGAGGTCTTCGGACCACCACAGGTCTCGGGGAAGCCGTCCCACTCCTCGATGATCGTGTCCGGGTTCCTCGTTATCTCCCCGATCACAGGCGCCGGTGCTGCCGTGGTGGTGGTGGTGGGGGCCGTGCTCGTGGTGGGGGCCGGAGCGGTCGTGGTCGTGGTGGATGGCACGGTCGTGGTGGTGGTGGTCGTTGTCGTTGTCGTCTCCCCGTCAGGGAGGGTGGTGGTTGTCGTCGTTGTGGTCGTGGTCTCATCCGGGGAGGCGAGGCGGTCGAAACGGCCGACCTCCAGCGAGCACGGAGCGACCGGCACGTCGATGTCGCGATCGGGATCGACGTACTCGCGCTGCACCCACACCCGGGCCTCGAGCCTCTCGGGATCGCGGATCTCGAGCCAGTTCCCCGACTCGTCGACGCCGGTGACGAGGACCCGGTCGCCGTCGTG
>Ga0209075_1000834_pt1 | contig 29687 bp, 30 predicted proteins | sample Stecom2011_FD_187523 | JGI IMG/M metagenome (GOLD analysis project Ga0209075, IMG submission 187523) | Agricultural soil microbial communities from Utah to study Nitrogen management - Steer compost 2011 (SPAdes) (version 2) | ecosystem: Environmental > Terrestrial > Soil > Agricultural land...
AGTGAACTTGCTCATGGCAACAGCTCTATGGCTAATGGTGTTTTTGTTTTGGTTGCTCATTTCTCCAAAGGTGATATTATAGCCGTTGGGCATAAAAATTGGATCGTAGCCAAAACCATTGGTGCCTTGTTTTTCTTGGGTAATTTTGCCTTCTACAACTCCTTCAAAAAGGTGCTCGCTGCCATCTATGATTGCTGCTATAACTGTTCTGAATTGAGCAGTGCGGTTGTCAACTCCTTGTAAAACGGCGATGAGCTTGTTCATATTGTCGTGGGGGTTGCAGTGGGCTCCTGCATAGCGCGATGAGTATACGCCTGGCTGGCCATTTAGCGAGTCTACTTCCAGTCCGGTATCATCGGCAAAGCAATCGTAGCCATACTTGTTTTTAATGTAGCGTGCTTTTATAAGGGCGTTCTCTTGGAGTGTGGTGCCTGTTTCTTCTATTTCTTCAAAACAGTTGATATCCGATAGGCTTAGTATCTCTATTTTGTTGGCGGTTATTTTTTGAATTTCGTCTAGCTTATGTTTGTTGTTGGTGGCAAATACTATTTTTTTCATCTGTTTTATCTTTTTTGTTCTCTTATTCTCTCTTCTCGCTCTTTTTCTCTCTGCCTTAGTTGGGCTTCTCTTCTGCGTTCTCGTTCTCTTAGTTCTTTCTCCCTCTCTTTTAACCTGGTTTCGCGCAGCTTTTCTCTTTCTTTAAGTTGTTGCTCTCTGTTTTTGATGTTTGATGTGGCTCTACTTTGTTTTAATGCCTCTTCGGCTTTCTGCTCGAGTTGGGCTTTGAGCTCTTCTGGGGTAATGCGAGTGTCTACCTTTTCGCGTTCTACAGGCGCTGTTGTTGAGCTATTGTTATTCAAAGGTACAACCTTTTGGGTTAAATTAGCATCTGTATTAAGCTGATTTAACTGGTTCATTAACTCGTTGAGTAGTTTAGATATTTCTGATTTATTTGTGTTGGCATTTTCTATTGGGGTGTATGTTTTTACTCTCACAACTGGTTGGATGGCGTAGATATTAGATGGGTGCCCAGTGGTTTGAGGTATATCGTTGTCTATCAGTTGAATATTGCTATTGATTAATTGAGCGAGTGAGTCGTTATAGAATTTATGTTGTTTGCTGTTATTTGTGACTACTGCCTGATATATTGATGCATTTTTATTGAGCTGTGGGGGTGTTCTTAGGCTTTTTATCTTATCGAAGCTGTTGTATGCATTTTTGTTATCCTCCAGTAGTATATATATCTGACCCAAAAGAAACTGAAGGCGCTTTTTTTGAAGGTATATTTTTTCGTTATTTATTGTTTCTTTTAGATATGGAATTGCCTCTCGAAGCTGTTTGTTTTTTATTAGATAGTTTGCATACTCTTGATTATATAGTTTTTTGAGATTTGTGGGCAGTTGGCGTGATTGCAACAGGTATATCATGTTTTGTGCGTCATACATTCTGTTTAGGGCTACATATGACCGGAGCATCCATAATTGGGTTTCGGAGATAAGGTTGATGTCGTTTGGGTATATGCGTTGAATTTCGGCAAATACCGATAGTGCTTCGTTATAATCGTGGTTCTGAACGTAGGCTTTGCCCATTAGCAGCCACGAGTTTTTTAGGTATGGGTTAAATTCTTCTTGTCTGAGCCATTGCCTATATTCTGCTGAGTGTGCTTTGGATGGGTCTCTAACTGGCTTTGAGGTTATTGAGTGTTCTATTATAGATGTTGTTGTTTTTTCTATTACTACATCGAAGGGGCCGCCGGGTGTAGTTTTATTTGTGGTTACTTCGTTTGGGTGTATTGTGAGTAGGTTAAACCAGTTGACCGACGAGGTTGTATACTGTTCTTCTAATAGCTGGTTATAGGTTTGGAGGGCATTATGATAGATGTTGTAGCGTGTGGTGAGTTGGTGGTAGGCTCGTGTGGCAGATGTATTTCTTCCGTTGGAGCAGCCTAAAGTGAGTGCTGCAGCCATTATGAAAACAAATATTGATCTGATTTTATTATTTACCTTCACTAATAATACTGTTTCTGAGAACTCATTTTGTGAATTCACTTCATCTTAGATAACTCTTAAAACAGTGTTTTATTGTGTTTGTTTTTGCCTCTTAACACTCTGTATTGCCTTAAGTGCTTTTGCAACGAAAAACATTAGTATGAGTACAAATATTATAAATGCTCCGGATGGTACATTGAGGTAGTATGAGAGAATTAGTCCGGCAATACTGCCAAAGAAACTAAATAGTATAGAGAGTAATATTATTTTTGAGTAGTTTACAGTAAACAGGTTGGCAGTCATTTGAGGAACTGTTATGAGTGACATTAGCAAAACTATTCCTACGAGTCGTATGCTCAGAACTATTGTTACTGCAATAAAGAGCATCATTGTGTATTCTATTAGCTGTGTATGAACTCTTCTGGTTTTTGCAAACTCGGTGTCGAACGATACTGATACTATATTATGGAAAAAGAGGGTGAAGAATAGTATTATTAGCGACGATAAAATTATGAGTGAGATTATATCGGTTTGAGTTATTGTTAGGATATTACCAAATAGATATTCGGATAGGTTGGGTGCATACCCCGGGGATAGAAATGTTAGAACAATTCCTAATGCCATGCCAAGCGACCAAAACACTGCAATTGCAGAGTCTTCGCGCACTCCTTGTTTGCGGGATAGCCATTGTATGCCAAAAGCAGAGAGTACTGCAAAAACCATAGCAGATAGTATTGGAGAGAGCGAAAAGTAGAACCCTATGCCTAGCCCTCCAAATGAAGCATGGGTTATTCCACCACTGATGAATACCAGTCGCCTCGACACCACATAGGTGCCAATAATACCGCAAGCTATGCTCGCAAAAAGACTCCCGATAATTGCATTTCGGAAAAAGGTATATTCTAATAATTCAAGGATATTCATCTATTGTAATGCTTTCAGGCGTGCATCTTTTGCACCCTTAGCTCGTTTACAAACATAAGTACTTCGTCTTTTAGCTGATCGGGAACAGATATACTTCTCATTTGAAGACTTCTTACCCATCGTGGCTTCTCTTCATCTAGAATTGTGTAGAATACATCTCTGAATTCTTCAACCTCGCTCTCTTTGAAATTAGATGAGTCGCGGTATGAATATTTGTCGAGTTCTTCATCATCAAAATACTCTGGCTTTTCTGCAAATGCTGCAATTAAGCTATCTTTCTCGCATATCTCATGAGCTCCACAGCAGCCTTCGCTTAGGTCAACTGCAGGTGGGGGTGTTTCGCGTTCTACTGTATTTCCTTTTTTGCGCTGTACGTAATTTGTGATGGCTAGTGCCATTGCAAAAAATATGATAATGCCTATAAATAAAAATAATGGTTGCATAACTTATTTAGTTTCTTCTATTTTAAATCCTGCTTGTTTTAAATCGTTCCAAAACAGTGGGTACGACTTTGATACAACCTGGGGCTCGTTTATTTTTATCGACTTCAAAACTATTGCTCCAGGTGCAAACGACATTGCCATCCTGTGGTCTTCATATGTGTCTATCGAAGGTTCAGACACAGGGTCGCAACGCTCACCATCCCATTCAAGCATGCCAATTTCGGTTTCTCTGAGCACATATCCCAGTTTCTTAAATTCGTTTATCATTGCCTGAACACGGTCGGTCTCCTTTATTTTCAGACTTTGTATGCCTGAGAATAAGAAGGGTATATTTTTAAAACAACAAGTAGCAGCAAATGTTTGAGCCAGATCGGGCTCGTTAACAAAATTATGGAAAAACTTCTTTGTTTTCTTCTTACTGCTTTTAATAATTACTCCATCAGCAATAAACTCGGTGGTTACACCAAGGTCGCTAAACAGGTTGATTACATTTGAATCGCCTTGCAGGCTCTCCTTTACTAGGCCTTTTAGAGTGATCTCGGAGCCAGGGATAAGTGAAGCAATCTCGTACCAGTAGGATGCAGACGACCAGTCGGACTCAACCACTATATCTGTTGCCTTATACATCTGAGGTTTAACCGAAATTACATTTCCTTCCCATTTAGTTTTAACACCACATTTGGCCATTAACCCTATTGTGAGTTGGATGTATGGTTTTGAAACAATCTCTTTCTCGATGTGCATAACCAGTCCGTTTTCCATTAGAGGTCCCACCATAAGTAGAGCAGATATGAATTGAGAGCTAATATTTCCGGATAGATATACTTCTCCTCCTTTTAGCTGCCTGCCTCTTATTTTGAGTGGAGGGTATCCATCCTTCTGGAGATACTCAATCTCGCCTCCCAGTGCAATTAGTGTCTCTACTAGTGGGTGTATGGGCCGACTGTGCATCCGCTCTGTTCCTTTTATAATCCATTCGCCTTTCATGCCTGCCAGAAATGCAGTTAGAAATCGCATTGCTGTGCCTGCAGCTTTTATATCAAATTGATTTGAGTTGGAGTTGAAAGCATCTATGATAACCTTGGTATCTTCGCAATCGGAAAGATTTTTGATGGGTGTGGTACTTAAACTTAATGCGTTTAGTATCAGAGCCCTGTTGCTAATACTTTTTGAAGACGGTAGCTGAATTGTTGTATTTATCGACTCCGGCGGAGAAATTATATATTTGAGTTGCATTTTAAACTAGGGAATTTTACACAAAAATAATACTTTAAATGGTATGTTGGTTGAAAGAAGCCTACTTTTACTTAGTTTATGGACATTTAAATATTTTTTTACGGTCGTTAGTTCAGCAAGTTATGCTAAGCAATTTAACCAATAATGCCATAAATAAAAATTGCAAGTATTGCCGTTGGTGCTATATAGCGTAACAGGAAGATATATATTTTGAGAAACCTGATTCCTAATTTAATTGTGCCATCGTTTGTGAGCTGAGCAGCTACAACTTGCTTATCGAGATACCAACCAACAAATAAACTTATAAACAGTCCACCTGCTGGAAGCATATATTTTGCCGAACTTACATCGAGGAGATTGAAGAAATCTGTTGAGTATGAAGATATAATTCCTAGAATAATGACTCCTGTTGTTACCAAAAGAGTGCTTTTCTTACGTGACATTCTATACTCTTCGCTAATATAAACCGTTACTACCTCCATAAGCGAAATTGTGGATGTGAGTGCGGCCAAAGCAAGTAGGCAGAAAAATATTGCCGACCATATTACAGAGCCGGGCATTTGATTAAATAGTTCGGGTATTGTAATGAATAGCAATCCGGGGCCTCCGGTAACTAACTCGTCAACAATTGAATTAGGATTAGCTGTTAGTGCAAATGCAGCAGGAAATATTATTATGCCTGCAATTATGGCTACAAGTGCGTCTAAGATTGATACTTGCAGGGATGTGCGTGTAAGATTTATTCCTTTGTTGAAATAAGAGCCGTAGGTTATAAGACAGCCCATTCCTATAGAGAGTGAGAAGAAAGCCTGACCCATTGCATCGAGGAATATGGTGGACTTTACATTATCGAAATTGGGTTTGAAAAGAAAATCTAGTCCGGCACTTGCTCCGGGTAGAGAGATGGCTCTTATTGCTAAAATTATAAGCATAAGAAACAGCATGGGCATAAATATCTTCGACGACTTCTCGATGCCTTTACGTACACCCGAAAGAATAAAATATGCAGATAGTAAGGTGAACACTATCATCCAAGATGCTTGCTTTAAAGGGTTGGCTAGCAGGTTGCCGAAGTGAATGGCAAAGTCGTCTACCGAAAGCAGGTTTCCGGTTAAAGACTGAATTAGATATACAAGTGTCCATCCGCATACAACCATATAGAATCCTAGTATCACAAAACCAGTAAGTACCCCCATACGGCCAACCCATTTCCACGGTGTGCCTGGGGCAAGTTTATGAAATGCGCCGGCTGTATTAGCGCGTGCCGATCTGCCAATAATAAATTCGCTCATCATTACGGGTATGCCAAAAAATAGAATACATGCAATGTAGATGAATATAAATATTGCTCCTCCTCCATCTGCGGTTTGACTTGGGAAACGCCAAATATTGCCTAACCCAACAGCAGAGCCGGCTGCTGCAGCTACAACACCTATCTTTGAAGCAAAGGTAATCCTTTTGTCTGCCATCTTTTCTATAGGTTAGATTCTCCACTCGACACCTGTTTTGGTGTCTTTTATCTCTACGCCAGACGACTTCAATTCGTCGCGAATCTTATCCGAAGTATTCCAATCTTTGTTTTCGCGTGCTGTTTTGCGTATGTCAAGTATTAATCGCATTAAGCCCTCTATAACATCGCTTCCGGTTATGTTTTTGGTTTCGTCAACCAGTCCAAGTACTTCAAATATAAAGCTATGCATTAGCTCTTTTAGCTTATCTAAATCGTTGCTGTTGATCGACTCAGTTTTGTCGTTGCATGAGTTAATTACTCTTACAGCATCAAAGAGATGAGCAATTAAAACGGGACTGCTAAAATCATCGTCCATGGCACCATAAAAGTTCTCTTCGAGGGCAGCAATATTAACAGTTGAATTTTCTGAAGGTTGAATTTTATCGAGCGTAGAGAGACTTTCCATCAGCTTTTTGTAGCCCTTCTCTGCTGCTTGCAGAGCCTCGTTTGAGAAGTCGAGTGTATTACGGTAGTGCGACTGAAGCATGAAGAACCTAACAGTCATTGGTGAGTATCCTCTTTCTAGCAGGGGGTGATTTCCTGTAAACAGTTCGTGGGGCAAAAAGCCATTTCCTGCCGTTTTAGACATACGCACTCCGTTAACGGTAAGCATATTTGTGTGCAACCAATATTTGGCCGGAGCCGAATGATTGCAAGCTTCAGACTGTGCAATTTCGTTAGTGTGATGGGTTGCCTGTAGGTCCATGCCCCCTCCATGAATATCAAATGTTGTTCCCAGGTACTTATTGCTCATAGCCGAACATTCTATGTGCCATCCAGGGAAACCTCTTCCCCATGGTGAGGGCCACTGCATGAGTGTTTCGGGCTTTGCTGAGATCCACAAGGCAAAATCGAGGCGACCTCTTTTTTGGTCCTGACCGCTTAGTTCGCGTGTTCCTTCGAGCAGATCTTCTAATTTTCGGTTTGTAAGAACCCCATAGTCATGCTGTTTACTATATTTTTCTACATCAAAATATACAGTGCCGTTTACTTCATATGCATATCCGGCATCTATGATTTTTTGAATCATCTCTATCTGCTCGATAATATGGCCTGTGGCAGTGGGCTCTATGCTAGGTGGAAGTGTATTAAAAAGAGAAAGTACTTCGTGAAACCCAATTGTGTACTTCTGAACTATTTCCATAGGCTCTAGCTGCTCTAGCTTTGCTCTCTTAGCAAATTTATCATCACCCTCATCCATATCACCTTCGAGATGCCCTGCATCTGTAATATTACGTACATATCGTACTTTATAACCCAAATGAAGCAGGTATCTGTATATTAAGTCGAATGATATAAAGGTGCGGCAGTTGCCTAGGTGAACATCGCTATATACTGTAGGGCCACATACGTACATCCCTACCATTGGCGGGTGTAGTGGCGAGAATTTCTCTTTTTTTCTGAAAAGCGTATTGTAGATAACAAGATTATCTCGTTTTATTCCTTCCATATTATTTGTAAGTTTTTAGTGCAAAGACAAAAGTACAAATTTTAGTGGTAACTGCTACAAAATGGATAAAAAAGAGAAAAGTATGTAATATTATGCTTAAGTTTTCGAATATTTTAATACTTTTGCGTTTCTATTCATTAACAAATCTTCAAATTATATTTTATGTCACGAAAAATTATTTTCTTTCTCGTTGCCTTCTGTATAACTAGCACCGCTTTGAAGGCTCAGAATCTTCAACTTCATTTTGATCCTAGAAACTCACTTTATGGAGAATCATCTGGGTCGGGAATCAATTATCTGACTGCTACATTCGAAATGTATAAGCCCGATAAATGGGGTAACACATTTATGTTTGCAGACGTTGACTTAAACTTCAATAAAAATAATCCGGGACTTCTTTATACAGAGATTGCAAGGGAGTTTTTGATTGGCGACCTGCCTATACTGCCTCATATTGAGTATAATGGGGGGTTGGGACTAGTTAAAGGTACTGGCTACGGCTTTTCTATTCCTGCAGCATATCTTGCAGGGGCGGCATACCCATTTCAGTTAGGTTCGTTTTTTATGAATACTTATGTGGCATATAAATTAAATGCTTTTGATGAGGTTAGCCACGATGCACAATGGACGGTTACCTGGAATGCAACTTTTGCTAATGGTAAACTTTCACTTGGTGGTTTTATGGATCTATGGTCTGAGGATGCATCATTTACAGAAGGACCAACAGCCGATGGCAAGAAGCTTGTTTTCCTTAGTGAACCACAAATTTGGTATAATGTAACTCCTAATTTTTCTCTAGGTAGCGAGATTGAACTCAGTTACAACTTCGTAAATAAGTTTGCAGAAAGTAAATTTTTTGCAATACCAACGTTGGCGACTAAATGGAATTTTTAACATTTAATCTCAAATAGATATGTTTGAAAAATTATTTAAACTAAAAGAGCATAAAACAAATGTAAGAACTGAGATGGTTGCAGGGATAATTACTTTCCTTACTATGTCTTATATTCTTGTTGTAAATCCTAATATATTGAGTGCTTCGGGTATGGATCGTTCGGCTCTGTTTACAGCAACCGCAATGGCAGCTATACTTGGAACTCTGTTTATGGCTTTTATACCCAACCTGCCTATTGCACAGGCTCCAGGTATGGGACTGAACTCGTTTTTTGCGTTTTCGGTGGTGCTGGGTCTTGGTTATAGCTGGCAGATGGCTCTTACAGCAGTGTTTATACAGGGTATCATTTTTGTTATTCTTACATTTTTTAATGTTAGAGAGCTTATTGTGAAGAGTATTCCTAACACAATAAAGTATGCTATTCCGGTTGGTATTGGTCTTTTTATTACCTTTCTGGGGCTGCAAAATGCTGGGATTATTGTAAGAGACGAAAACACAATGATAACTCTTGGCGCAATGTCAAACCCTCATGTATGGGTAGCGTTGTTGGGTTTAATTCTTACTGCTGTTCTTTATTATAAAAGAGTACACGGTGCTTTTCTTATAGGTATTGCTTCAGCAACTATTTTTGCTGTTATTTTGGGTCTTGTAGATTTACCTCAAGGTAGTTTGGTTGCATTACCACCAGATGTGTCTCCTGTATTCTTAAAGTTTGAGTGGGGCAACATGTTTACTTTTGATATGTTGGTTGTTGTGTTTACATTTCTTTTTGTAAACCTTTTTGATACAATTGGAACTTTGCTGGGTGTTGCATCTAAAATTGGTATTGCCGATAAGAATGGTAGTTTTCCACAAATAAAGAAAGCTCTTTTTGCTGACGCACTTGGTACTACTTTTGGTGCTATATTAGGTACTAGCACCGTAACCTCGTACGTTGAGAGTGCATCTGGTGTTGCTGTTGGTGGTAGAACGGGTTTAACTGCTCTTTCAACAGCAATTATGTTTGCTCTTGCGCTTTTCCTTGCACCCATCTTTTTAATGGTGCCTGCATCGGCTACTGCTCCTGCTTTGATACTTGTAGGTTTGTTTATGATTACTTCTGTTGTTAAAATCAACTTCGATGATATGTCTGAAGCACTTCCGGCATTCCTTACAATGGTTATGATGCCATTTGCATTTAGTATTGCACAGGGAATTATATTTGGTATGTTGTCGTTTGTATTTATTAAAGCATTGAGTGGCAAATGGAAGCATATATCAGTTACTATGTGGGTAATTTTTGTGCTGTTTATTGTTAAAATGGTGCTAGATGGAATGAGTGTTCTGTAGTGGTTTAGCATTTGTGTTTTTCGGATGTTTTGACTACTTTTGCACTCTTATACAATTAATTATCTAAGAAATAACAATATAATTTTATGGCAACTACCGCTGATTTCAGAAACGGCATGTGCATCGACATGGATGGACAATATTATTTTATAACAGAGTTTCTTCATGTTAAACCCGGCAAAGGTGCTGCTTTTGTTAGAACAAAACTAAAGAATGTAACTACTGGCCGTGTGATTGATAAAACTTTTAACTCTGGTGTTAAAGTTGATGAAGTACGTATTGAGCGTCGCCCTTTTCAATATCTTTATAAAGATGATATGGGGTATAACTTCATGAATACAGAAACATTTGATCAGATTCCTATTCCAGGTGAACAGATAGAGGGTGTTCAGTTTTTGAAAGAGGGTGATATTGTTGAGGTTCAGGTTCACGCCGAGAGTGGAACTATTCTTACGGCCGAAATGCCAGCTCATGTTGTACTAGAAGTAACATACACCGAGCCAGGAATAAAGGGTGATACTGCAACTAATGCTTTGAAGCCAGCTACTCTAGAAACAGGAGCTGAGGTTCGTGTACCACTATTTATTAATACTGGTGAGAAAATAAAGATTGACACCAGAAATGGCTCGTATGTTGAGCGTGCCAAATAAATAAAGGTTGAGGGTATAGGTTTTTTTTGCTATATTTGCTCTATATCAGTTAACCATTATGAGCAAATTAAGTATTAAACAGTGGGCAGAAGCAGATCGACCAAGAGAAAAATTATTGTTGAAAGGTGTTTCATCACTCTCAGATTCTGAGCTTATTGCCATTCTTATAGGATCGGGAAACAGCGAAGAGACTGCAGTGGAACTTAGTAAACGTATTCTTAAGAAGTCGGAAAACAATCTTAATATATTAGCTAGATTGGGAGTGTCTGATCTGGTTAATAATTTTAAGGGAATAGGAGAGGCTAAAGCAATTACAATAATTGCTGCTCTTGAACTTGGCAGAAGAAGAAAAACAATTGAGAGTACTGAGAGGAGGACAATTACCTCCTCTCGTATTGCTTATGAAGAGTTTATTCCTATGCTATCCGACTTAAATCACGAAGAGACTTGGGCGATACTAACAGACAGGTCTAATAAGATTGTTTCTAGATTTAAGGTAAGCAGTGGTGGTATATCTGGAACGGTTGTTGATATCCGTCTTATACTTCGTGAAGCCGTTAATAAGTATGCTTCGGGGATATTTCTGGGGCATAATCATCCTTCGGAAAATTGTAGACCTAGCCCGCAAGATGAACAAATTACAAAGAAGCTAAAAGAGGCAGCACGATGGATGGATATTGTGCTTTTAGACCATATCATTGTATGCGGAAACAGGTACTTTAGCTTTGCGGATGAAGGAATCATATGACTTATATAAACAATTTGGTTGTTTTAAGGTTTAATAAAAAAACAAGATGAATATGAACGAAGAATTACAAGCTTTACAGGATAAAATAGTGGATGCACTCCGAACTGTTTATGATCCGGAGATTCCAGTAAATATATATGACTTAGGGATGATTTACGACGTAGATGTTGATGCAGAAAACAATGTAATCATAGAAATGACATTTACGTCGCCTGCATGTCCTGCTGCCGACTTTATTTTGATGGATGTTCAAATGAAGGTTGAGGCTGTAGAAGAGGTGAATAATGTAGATTTGAATCTTACTTTTGATCCGCCTTGGGATCAGTCGATGATGAGTGAAGAGGCCTTGTTGGAGCTGGGGATGATGTAGATGGTCAAAAAGGTATATTTTGTTGCTGATGCACATTTAGGTGCTAAATCACATACCAATTCAATTGATATAGAGCGAAAGCTTTGCAGATGGTTAGATCATGTGAAGCTCAACGCCCATTCTATATATCTGATGGGTGATATCTTTGATTATTGGTTTGAGTATAAACATGTTGTGCCTAAAGGTTTTACGCGTCTGCTTGGTAAACTGTCTGAATTAACAGATTCGGGAGTTGAGATTCATTTTTTTATAGGTAACCACGATTTATGGCTTACAGACTATCTTGCGGTTGAGTGTGGCTTAATACTTCACTTTGAGCCATATATAGCAGATATATTTGGTAGTAAATTTTTTCTGGCTCACGGAGATGGATTGGGTGATGAATCTAAAATGTTTATTTTCTTACGAAAAGTTTTTCATAGTAAGTTTCTTCGAAAATGCTTTTCGGCGATACATCCCGGACTGACTATTCCCTTGGCCCATGCCTGGTCTAACAGTAGTCGCGAAAACGGTGGGGTGGCGGATTACCTTGGTGAGGATAAAGAATATTTGGTGAGGTATGCAAAAAATAAGATCCTAGAGGATCCAGATATAGACTACTTTGTATTTGGTCATCGTCATATACTTCTAAATTTACCTATTGCAGATAGTAGCAATGTGGTTATTCTGGGCGACTGGATATCTCTGTTTTCGTACGCTGAGTATGATGGGAGTTCTATTAAACTGAAGCTGTGGGAGGACTAAAATATTTGGTTCCCTATCTCTTCTTCTATCTTTCTATCTTTCTATCTTTCTCTCAATCTCTTTCTCATTCTCGTTCTCTCTTTCTCTCTTTATATCTATCTATATATCTCTCTCTTAAACTCTCTAATCAATGTAATTGTTTGAAAAAATCCCATATTAAAATTCCAGCTGTTACCGATACATTTAAAGAGTGTTTGGTGCCGTATTGAGGAATTTCGATGCATCCGTCAGATGAGTTAATTACTTCCTGCATCACACCATGAACTTCGTGACCCAAGATAATTGCATACTTTTTATTTTTGTCTATCTGCAAAGATTCGAGACTTTTACTGTTCTCTGTTTGCTCTATAGAGTAAATTATATAACCCTCTGCTTTGAGCCTGTTTAAGGCAGTGAGAGTGTCCTCAAAGTATCTCCAATTGACAGAGTCTTCGGCCCCTAATGCTGTTTTATGTATCTCGGTATTTGGAGGTGTTGCAGTGATACCACAAAGGATAATTTCTTCTACTAAAAATGCATCACTTGTTCTGAATACAGAGCCTATGTTGTTTTGGCTTCTTACATTATCGAGAACCACAACTAATGGTATCTTTTCTGTTTCTTTAAACTCATCTATAGTTATCCTGTTGAGCTCTTCCAGTTTCAGTTTACGCCGTTTCATCTTTTTTTATTTAAATACTAATCTTACCATAAACCATAAATGGTGGATAAAAGTTGAGATATGACCATAATGGTTTGCCATTATTCTGTAACGTTCAATTAAAGATGCTTTTCGGTTAGCTGTTGTTACACCTTCATTTAAATAGTTGATTAGAATCTTATGTGTGTTATAAATATTAGTAGACTTTTTCATTAATCGAATAGACCAGTCGAAGTCTGATGAAAATCTATAACTAGTATCATACTCCTCAACTTGTTCTCGTTTTACAAAAAATGCCTGGTGACAAACAACCATTCCCTGTTTGAAACTTTTCCAATTCAGATTATCAGGTGCTTTTAGCCTACGCATATGAAGGAAAGCTCCTTTATTATCTACAATTGCAGTTTCGCCATATAATATATCTGGTAATTGGGTTGCACGATTTACTGAATACATAACAGTTTCAACTGTATTGGCTGCAAAAAAGGTGTCACCAGCATTCAGAAAACAAATATAATCGCCAGTTGCCATTCTAATGCCTTTATTCATAGCGTCATATAAGCCATTGTCGGGCTCACTTATCCATTTCATCTTATCATTTTCGAATCTGCGAATAAGATCTAATGTTTTGTCAGAAGAGTTGCCATCAACTATAATATGCTCTATATCAGCATAAGTCTGCTCGTTGACACTCTTTAGAGTCTGCTCTAGTGTCTTTTCTGCATTATATGTGATGGTTACTATGGATAACTTTTTCATTTTTCGGCATAAATAGCAATAAACGGAGATAAAAACTTGCCTTTCACCGGAAAGAGCTTTATTAAATAGCTAAATAATTTGACCCATTTTCTATTGCTTTGGTTCTCTGGTTTGGGTTCTAGCCACAGCATAGGCTTTCCGATATATTCTACAGAGAAGCTTTTCAGTCTTAAAGACTGCATTATCTCTTTCAGAAACTTTATATCCATGGCTTTTAAATTGTGAGAGTTAAGATTCTGCTTATCAAATTTATGCTGAATCTTACCATTTAAGCCCAAGAAATTGGGAATAAGTATAAGTGTTTTACCATTCTTTGATAATAGGTTGATATGCCTGCTTATTACATCCTTAGTATCTTCGAAATGCTCAACAAAGCCGTATGAAAAGGCAATATCATATTTCTTATCCGAATTATAATCAAAAAAATCGCTCTCTATATATTTAATAGTTCCTTCTGGTAGGTTGTTTTTTGTTTCAAAGTTCCTAATGATTTCTTTGTTGATATAAAAATCGAGAATAGTAATATCTTTTACGCCACGTTGGTAAAATGCTGCTGCAAACAGACCTGGAAAGCCACCTATTTCGATAAAATTATTACCCTTTGTTAGTAAGGGCATATATTTCTCAAACACCAGCTTTTGAGGTATACTATCGTACTGATAATTGCTCCAATAATTATCCCAGAATTCTTTGTCGGTTATTTTGTTATCCTCTTGCATTCTTATAGATTTCAATATATTGCCTTGCTACGATTTCGTTACTGTAATTTTCAACTACCTTTTTACGAGCATATTCTTTTAACTGATTTATATCGTTATTAAAAAGAATCCATGATATCCCTTTTGCAAGATCTTGTGGGTCTTTATATTTTGATATATAGCCGTTTATCAGATGATCTATCATTTGAGGAATGCCACCTGTGTTAAACCCTATGCAAGGTGTGCCACAAGACATAGACTCCATAATAGTGTTTGGGAGATTATCTTGGAGAGAGGGTGAAACAAATAAATCTGCAGCATTATAAAGTGCGGGCATATTTTCTGGTGCAATATAGCCCATGCTTATAACTGGCAGTGCAAACTTCTTTTCTATCTCTTGACTTCTATTTCCTGCAATTAAAAAGATGATATCTTTAGAATGGTTTTTTAATAGATGAGATGCCTCTACCAGGTAGTCTAACCCTTTTCGCTTATCAGACGCCTTTGCTGCAGCGAATAGAATAATTTTTTTATCAAAAGGCAGATTTAGTTCTTTTCTTATAGCACTCTTGCTTAAAGGACGATAAATGTCTGTATTTATTGGGTTGGGAATTGAGCTGATGTAATGACCTGCTGTTAGTGCACTTTTTAGAGCCATTTCTTTTAACCAGTTGCTGCACGCCACAAAGTTTATTTCGCCTTTTGAATAGGCAGACATTTTTCTGCGATATGTAGATCTCGAAAGATCGTTATTAGAACGACCCTTAAGGAGTGGACAGTTGCCACAGCTATCTGTGTAAAAGGTGCAATCTCCGGCGTAATGACAAATGCCGGTAAAGGGCCACATGTCATGCAATGTCCATACTACTTTCTTTCCTGATGAGAGTATTTTTTTTATCTCACCAACTGAAAGCATTCCTTGGTTAATCCAATGCAGGTGCACAATATCGGCCTGCTTAAATTCTTCAGTTTCTGTTATAGGAATACCCCTCTTTGCTATCGAGATTTCAAATAAGTTTTCTATGGAGAACGCATTGGACAGAAATATTTCTCCTCTCTCGTGGTAGAAGTTAAACTTGTTAATGAGATTGTTGCCTGTTTTTAAAACGTTTTTATTATCAGACAGTTTATCACGCACTACCATTTGTGCATTCACTCCACTAGATTTCAATGCATCTAACAGCCTGTATGCAGCTATTGCAGCACCTCCATTTATATCCGAAGTATTTATGATTAGTACATTCATAAAATTATCTGCTTCTCAAATATCGGTTTATTCGTCTTTTAGCTTTTGCAAAAAATGAGTTTGTTTTACTATAATATTTTGAGAACGCTTTTCTAGCTGATCTGTTTTCACCTATTTTTGGGATATCGATATTTAATCTGTTTTTATGGAGTGAGATATAGTGAATTTTGTCTTTACCACTATGAACGCCGGTTCCATCGAAGCCAATATTTTGGACAAGTGATTTACCTGCATTTACAGACAAGATATTATTTAAAAAAAGAGATGCATTCCATCTTATTGCCCAAGAGTCATTCTCTCCATTTACCTGCCTTTGTAGCATTTTGGTATAAGGGTATTTGCCATTAAAATCAAATTTGCGAGTAAGATTGCGCCTTCTAATTTCATTTAAAAGAACCTTCCCATCAGGGTTAAATAATTGCCACGACCTTTTCCAAGTTGCCCAACCCCAGCTACCAACCCATTTAATTAAAAATGCATCGGGTAAATTATTAATAGGATAACAGAACCCATGTATGTGTCCAATTCTATCATCTGCTTCGTACTTATCTAATGCTTCATTCATAAATGTTAGAAACCAAGGTGATGTAATTAAATCATCCTCGAGGACAATGACCTTTCCGAAAGTATCTATTAATTGTGAAACGCCTTGAATAATATTTTTTGCTAATCCATAATTCTGAGTATGTTCAACAATATGAATCTTCTTGAACCCATCGATTGAATGAATAAGTCTTCGAACTTTTAATACATCTTTTTTATCTTCTTCGTTTTTATAACCATCAGAAAAAATGAAGAGTTCGCTTTCTTTACTTAGTTTATTGTTAAGTAGGGCCTCAAGTGTTTGACCTGTATGTGAAGGACGTCTGTAAGTAAAAAGCAAGATGGGTGCGAGAGACATAAGTCAGAAATTTGTTTTTGCTGATAATACGTTTCTTCCCAAGACATGTAACCCTACGTCTTCACCTATATTTATACCTTTTTTTATAAGGGTTTCGCTAATTGTTTTATATGCCAATTCAGGATTATTATTGTCGCCACTTAAATGGCATAGCCAAATATTACGAAACTGAGACGAGAAATTGTTTGCTAAGAAGTCGGCAGTCTGACGATTGCTTAAGTGACCTGTGCCGCATGTAATTCTTTGCTTCAGGTGAGCCGGATAACTTCCGTTTTTTAGCAAATCTTCATCGTAATTGCTTTCGATTATCAGATGATTTGCTTTGCCCATATAGTGTGCAATCTCATCTGTAATACTCCCCACATCTGTTGCAAGTGTCAATCTTTGACCTCCGAACTCAAAGTAATATCCAACATTATCGGTGCTGTCGTGAGGAACCTCAAAAGGAGTGATATGAAAATCTTCAATTTTAAATGTCTTGCCTTTTTCTATGAGTTTTGATGATCCATTTAGGTTTTGATGAATCATGGGATTGTTTCTGATTGCCCTATGAACTTGGTGAGTTGCATAAACCGGGATATGCATTTTTGCCCCTAGTTGTCCAACAGATTTTATATGGTCATAATGATCGTGAGTAATTAATATTGCCATAATTGAAGATAATTCTACTCCATGTTCGGCAAGACGCTTTTTTATTACACGAGGTCCAAGCCCCACATCAATTAAAATACCATAATAAGAGTTTCCTAGATAGTAGCAGTTACCACAACTGCCACTGCTAAGACTAAAGAATGAAAATCGTTCGGACTGAAAAAGTTTGTACTGCATAATTGACACAAAGATAGCAAGTTTTTGAGAAATGATAGATATTTATATCCTTAGTGCTGATAATGTTTCTATAGTAAGATTATATCTTGTAATCATATCCTCAACTACTTGTGCGGCAGAAGTAATTTGTTTTATATCAGAGGCTATTTGGCCAATCTCTAATTCTCCGTCTTTAAGATCACCTTCAAATATTCCTTTTTTAGAACGACCGCGACCCAATAATTCGCGCAACTCTTCTGCAGTTGAGCCTTTATCTTCTAACTCCTTTACTTGTTGGTAAAATTCGTTTTTGATAAGTCTCACAGGTGTTACTTTTTTAAGTGAGACTGTTGTATCTCCTTCGTTAAGTGTTATACATTTTTGTTTGAATTCATCACTAGCAGAACTTTCTTCGGTAAGTGCAAATCGTGTGCCCACCTGTACTCCTTCGGCTCCCAATGCAAACACAGCAGCCATTGATTCACCAGATGATATGCCACCAGCAGCAATTAGAGGAATGTCAACTGCTTTTCTTACTTGAGGAATGAGTGTTAGGGTTGTTGTTTCTTCGCGACCATTATGTCCGCCTGCCTCAAAGCCTTCTGCTACAATCGCATCTACACCTGCTTCAACCGATTTTAGTGCGAATTTTGAGCTTGAAACAACATGTACAACTATTATTCCTGCTTCCTTTAACTTAGTTGTCCAAGTTTTAGGATTTCCTGCTGAGGTAAAAACAATTGGCACTTTTTCTTCCATTATTATACCCATAATTTCTTCTATTTGAGGGTACATAAGTGGTACATTAACACCAAATGGTTTATTTGTTGCTGATTTGCATTTCTTTATATGTTCGAGTAGTGTGTTTGGATGCATTGATCCTGCACCAATTAATCCTAACCCTCCGGCATTGCTTACTGCAGATGCAAGCTTCCAGCCACTGCACCATACCATACCAGCTTGTATAATGGGGTATTTGATCCCAAAAAGGGAGCATATTCTGTTCTGTGTCATTTTATAATAATTATAGATTTTATCTAAGTTCTAAATTCTGAATCTGATTTAATTACTCACTTAAGATTAGAATTATTGTGTGCAAAGATAACATTATATCCATTTTAATGTATCACTTATTTTAAATTGAATTTTTTTAGTAGCTTTGTATAAACAACTATAAAAGTATCATTAATTATATGAATGTTCTAATTCTCGGATCGGGTGGTCGTGAACATGCGATGGCGTGGAAAATTCGCAATAGTAGCTATTTGAATAATCTATATATAGCCCCTGGAAATGCAGGTACTGCGTTGTTGGGGACTAATGTGCCAATTGATGTGGCAGATTTTAACTCGTTGAAAAACTACTCACTTAAACATGATATTGATATGATTGTTGTGGGGCCAGAGGTTCCACTTGTTGAAGGGATATACGATTTTTTTCGTGATGATGAGGATATTTGTCATATTGCAGTTATAGGGCCTTCAAAAGAGGGAGCCCAGCTTGAAGGCAGTAAGGACTTTGCAAAAAATTTTATGAACCGTCACGGTATTCCAACAGCTCAATTTAAGACTGTTACACTTAATAATATTGATGAGGGTAATGATTTTCTAGATAGCTTAACAGCCCCATATGTATTAAAGGCAGATGGTCTTGCTGCTGGTAAAGGTGTGCTTATTATTGACGACATTAACTATGCCAAGCAGATGCTTGCAGAAATGCTAAACGGTAAGTTTGGTAATGCAAGTAAAAGTGTAGTTATTGAGGAGTTTCTTAAAGGTATTGAGTGCTCTGTTTTTGTTTTAACCGATGGTACTTCGTATAAAATTTTACCTGTAGCCAAAGATTATAAACGAATTGGCGAAGGTGATACAGGGCTAAATACGGGCGGTATGGGAGCTGTTTCTCCAGTTGCGTTTGCAGATGAGGCTTTTATGGAGAAAGTAAGATCACGTATTGTAGAGCCTACTGTTGAAGGATTAAAAAAAGAGAATATTGATTATAAAGGATTTATCTTTTTGGGATTAATAAATGTTGAAGGCGAACCTAAAGTTATTGAGTATAACGTTAGAATGGGTGATCCGGAGAGCGAAGTTGTAATTCCTCTTATAAAGTCAGATCTACTCGAACTCTTTATTGGTGTTACAACTGAGACCCTCGACCAAAGAGCTCTTGCAGTTGATAGCAGATATGCGGTTACGGTAATGATGGTTTCTGGTGGATATCCTGATGATTATCAAAAAGCTAAAACAATTGAAGGCTTAGATACTGTTTTGGATAGTAATATCTTTCATGCTGGCACTACTCTGGTTGATGGAAAAGTTATTACAGCAGGGGGGCGTGTATTATCTGTAACATCATTTGGAACAAGCATGAATGAAGCATTGCAAACTTCATATAAAAATATTAATAAGATAAACTTCGAAAATAGCTATTATAGAAAGGATATCGGCTTCGATCTATAACCAAAAACAAAAGAGTAATACATGCATTATGTAGTTAAAACCTTTCGCTCTAATATAGTGGAAGGTCGGTTTACTTCCCTCATCGTATCTGTTGTTGTTATAGGGATGAGGATAATGATGTTTGTGAATGATGGACTGCCAGATTTGTCGATTAAAAGTGACAATTTTTTATGGCAATATATTTCTCAGTTTTTCTCAAAGCCAGAGATATCACTTGCAGCATCAACTTTATCTGTTTTCATAATTGCATGGCTAATTTCATCTCTTAATAATCGATTTGGGTTATTAAGATCACGATCAAATTTGCCGTTTATATTTCCTATCTTCTTTTTAAGTTTACACCCCTATTTTTTACTAATGACAGGTGAATATATTGCAATAATATTTATACTTCTGTCTTTTTTTCCTTTACTTGAATCATATCAAAAGCCCGACTCATATTTATACTCATTTCGATCATCTGTTTTAATTGCAACTGCATCTCTGTTTCAAATATTTGCTATTATTCTTATACCTCTGTTATGGAGAGGAGAGAGATCGATGAGGGGGCCACAAATACGTTCTCTTCTCTCATCACTTTTTGGGGTGGTATTAGTATATGTATCGGTCTTCTCATATTATTTTATCTTTGACGATACCATCAGTTTTACACAGCCATTTAATATATTTATCAATATTTCTATAAACGAAATACCACGGTTCACTATCTTCGAATGGGTGATAGGAGCATTTATATTGATGGTTTTTGTATTGAATATGATATTTTCGGTAAATACATATGGTAGAGACAAAGTTCTGACTCTTAATTTCATGCAGTTTATTGTGTTTCTCCAAATATTTCTCTTGCTACTTCAAGTGGTTTATTGGGGGATATCTCTTTTCTTTCTTACCCTTTCTATTACACTTATCTCATATCTATCGGCATATTTCTATACTAAAAACAATTCAAGAAATCATCTATATCTAGTTTATTTTATGATTCTAATTATGATTGTGATATATTTATCTCATAATATTGCTATTCTGGATATAGTATCTTGATCTTATAAGTTTATTTAGCAGTAGTCTGTAAAAAGCTCGCTGGCATGTTTTGTTATTAAACAATATCCTCTTTTTTTATGTTTATATATTACATCAACTGGTTTTCAGTCTGATACTATTTTGCTCTAATAATGATAAGATTAAAAAAAAGAAAAATCATGAGAAAGATTGCCCAACAGGGACTATTACTATTTACACTTATGTTGCTCCTTCAGGGTTGTGGTGCTTCGCGGAGCGCAGCAGAAAAAGAACAAATAGCAGCAGAAATTACAAATGCAGTAAATACTTCTGATTTTACCTTCAAGGCAACTTATGCACACCCTACCGGTTTTAGATCCAGATACCTTTCACCCTACTATCAAGTTGATGTCTCTCCTGATACTGTTGATGTTTATCTGCCTTATTTTGGCAGAGCTTATAAGGCTCCAATGAGCCCAAATGAAGGTGGTTACAGATTCACAAGTGTTGATTTTGATTATAAAGTAGAACCGGGTAAAAGAGAAGGGAGTTGGAATGTTTTAATTTCTGTAAATGATCTTGACAGAAGCGTATTATTTAATTTTGATATATGGGAAAACGAGACTTCCCGCCTTAGTATAATAGATACCGATAGGCAAGGAATCTCGTTTCAGGGAAATATTGTAACAAACAAAAGTGAATAGAGTAGTTATATAGCCACTATTGTAGTTTTTGTTTTATGCTTTCGGGCAAATAGAACGTATCGTTTTTATCGATATACACAACAACTGAACCGATATCGAAGTTCTTACCGTTTAGCTTTCCTACGGATGAGAATGCTTTAACTTCAAGATTGTTTTTCCCATTTCTTACTTTGAAAACTGGAAATTTAGAATCACTTTTATCGATTGAGTATTTTAAGCCATCAAATAGCTCACTGTGTTTTACAAATAACTTATCGGATAGCTCCTGCAGAGAAGTTTCAATTCCCGAAACCTTCTGTAAGTACTTGTTTACATCTTGGTTGCTTATATGACCTTTTGGAACATCACCTAGAGGGTGATATGCTGCCATAATCACTTCCTCGCCGGTGTGGCCACCAGTTGTAAAACCAAAACACATATGTGAATTTAGAATATTTGTTATATTATGAGCAAGATTTCTGCTAGTACCCTTTTTTGTGTAGTCGGTTTCGCGATAATTTTTGGATGACTGAAGCATTTCGAGTTCCTCGTCAGTAATATCGATACCTGTATATTCTCTGAATTCGCTTCTGAAATTTTCAGGCTCTGTATTTATCAATATAGATTCTAGTCCGTTTGCACTTAGCTTAATTCCAGACACTGTTTCAAAAAGATCTTCCATAGATAATTTGTCGTATCCAGGGCAATTATTGGTTCCTATTGTAAACCCACTGTTACCGTGATCAGATAAAATTAATACTGCAGTATTGCCATCATTTATTGCATACTCCATTGCTACGCCTACTGCTTCATCAAAAGCAAGGTATTCATCTATAATAGTAGCGGCATCATTAGCATGTGCCGCCCAATCTATCTGACTTCCCTCAACCATTAAAAAGAAGCCGTTTTCTTTTTTTGATAATAAATCGATTGCCTTTTCAGTCATCTCAGCAATAGAGGGATACTTATCGGGGTTTCTATCGATATTGTATGGTAAAGCTCTATTGGCAAACAGAGCCCATACCTTTCCTTCTCCGTTATAATTTAAGAATTCACTTTTATCATCTTTAATTAATGTAGTACCATTGTTACTAAAATGCTGTTCAATATCATCTGTAATAATACTATTGCCTCCACCAAACATTACATCTAAATTTTGATATGCGATTTGTGGAGCTATTGCATCATAATTTCCGCGAGAGTAGTAGTGTGCCGAGAAGTCTGCAGGTGTAGCGTGTGGAAATTCACATGTAACTACCAATCCAACAGATTTATTTTTCAATATCTTCGAAGCTTCTAAAATAGAAGTTGCAGGTTGAAAAGCACGAGAGGCATCCACCTCAAATATATCGTTATCTGAGACCTCAGGATGTATTGCCACATTTCCCGATTGCTGTAATACCCCGGTTGCATAAGTTGAGCCAGTAGGCGCAGAATCTCCAATAGGAGCATTTGACGAAAATGTGGTTACAGTTCCAGTTATATAGGGGTCGATCATAAGTCCGTCACCCATATTGTTATAGTGTTTAAACCATCTGGCAGCAGAGTAAACACCTATAGACGTGCCATCGGGAATCATTACAATAACATTTTTAACAGGTCTTACCTCTTCCGATTTCACATTTAGCGAAAGCAAAAGAGAGGCAGATATCAATATTGCAAATATGTTAAGCTTTTTCATAAGATTTTAAATGTTTATATTTTCAACGACAAAGTTACAAAATAACAAACTACTATTTCATTTTGTTTTGGGAGTTCATTAAATAGTAACATTTTTCACAATAATGAAATGCCTAATTTTCATTATATTTGTATTTCAGTAATAATAGATATATAACAGAAAGAATAAAATGAGTAAAGAAAAACCTCTGATACTTATAACAAACGATGATGGATATCAGGCAAAAGGAATAAAAGAACTTACCGAAGCTATGAAAGGACTGGGAGAGATAATTGTATTTGCTCCAGATTCTCATCAATCAGGTATGTCAAGCGCAATAACAACTTCTTACCCAATACGTGCCAGAGTTTATCATCAAGAAGAAGATCTCACTGCATACATGTGCAGCGGAACACCAGTAGATTGCGTGAAACTTGCTCTAAATATGTTTGTAGACCGTAAGCCCGATCTTGTTGTTTCGGGAATTAATCATGGCTCAAACGCAGGGATAAGTGTGCTATACTCTGGCACTGTGGCTGCTGCTATAGAAGGATGTGTTTTTGAAGTTCCTTCTTTAGCATTTTCTTTATGCGACTTTACACCCAATGCCGATTTTACTGCTACAAAAGATGTGGCGAGAAAGTTAGCCGAGAAAGTGTTAAAAGAGGGACTGCCAAAAGGGGTTTGCTTAAATGTAAATGTTCCGGTTGGCGAAGTTAAGGGTGTTAGAATAACAACTCAAACTCAGGGTAAATGGGTAAATGAATATCATCGCTCAAAAGATGGAGTTAATAGAGATGTGTTTTGGATGACCGGTAATTTTGAAAATTGGGAAACCGAAAATGATAGAAATGATGAGTGGGCATTAGCAAATGGATACGCAGCAGCTGTTCCGGTTAAAATAGATATGACAGCTTATGATTTGATTTCTGAATTTAGAGAGTGGGAATTGTGACACGGCTTTTTTTTTATAGTTTCATAAATAATGCGATAATATGTAATTAAATTAAATGAATAGATATGAAGTATTATATTGTTGCAGGTGAAGCTTCGGGTGATTTGCATGCATCCAATTTGATGAAGTCTCTGAAGAGACTAGATATAAATGCCGAATTCCGTTTTTTTGGTGGTGATTTAATGAAGTCGGTTGGTGGTACTCTAGTAAAACATTACCGTGAGCTTGCATTTATGGGTATTATCCCTGTAATTCTCAATTCACGCACAATTCTTAAAAATCTCTCACTTTGCAAAAAAGACATAGAACAGTATAATCCAGATGTAGTTATCTTAGTTGATTATCCCGGTTTTAATCTTAATATTGCTAAGTATGTAAAAACTAATCTCAAAACCCCTGTTCATTATTATATATCGCCCAAAGTATGGGCTTGGAAAGAGTATAGAGTGAAATCATTTAAAAAATATGTAGATGAAATGCTTTGTATTCTTCCTTTTGAAGTGGATTTCTTTAAGAAACATAATTACCAAGTACATTATGTAGGGAATCCCACTGTAGATGCTATTGAAGCTAGAGATTATAAAGAGGAATCTTTTGATAGTTTTGTAAAGTCCAATAATCTACCCCACAAACCAATTATTGCATTATTAGCAGGAAGCCGTAAACAGGAGATAAAAGGCAATTTAAATACAATGATGGAGGCCGTTAAAGGCTACTCAGAAGGTTATCAGTTTATTGTTGCAGGTGCACCTGGTATTGATGACAATTTCTATAAAGAGAATATTGTATCAAAGGGCGAGGTTACTGTACTAACAGGGCAAACATATCGTATATTGGCACAGTCGGATGCAGCACTAGTAACATCAGGTACTGCCACTCTTGAAACTGCACTTCTAAATGTACCTCAGGTTGTGTGCTACAGGATGCCAGTTCCTAAACTTTCACAATGGGCGTTCAGGAATATTTTGCATATTCCTTATATTTCACTTGTTAACCTAATATGTAATTTTGAGGTTGTTAAGGAACTCTTTGCTGCGTCATTTACTGTTGATAATATACGCACCGAACTAAAGCAGATATTGCATGTACAAAATTATAGACAGAATATGTTGAGCAATTATGATGAGATGCGACAAATACTTGGTAAATCTGGAGCATCTGACAATGCTGCTGAGATCATCTATAAAAAACTACAAAATAATTCATAACAACACTCCTCTAAAAAATGTACGATATAATACTTTATATTCTATCTTTTTTACTTACTTTGTGAGAGAAGGTGTTTTTATTGATTCTTAAATAAAATGAAAAATAATATGAAAGTAGGTATTCTTACTTCAGGTGGAGATGCTCCTGGTATCAATGCAACAATTCGTGGTGTTGGTAAAACAGCAATAAATGCATATGGTATGCAGGTAATAGGAATTCAAAATGGTTTCTCGGGCTTGCTTTACAAGGATATTGTGGAACTAACTGATGCTACTCTTTCAGGAATTCTTAATTTAGGTGGAACAATACTGGGAACTGCACGAGAGAAGGTGTTTCGTAAAATGATAAATTCGCCCGATGAAAAGGATAGAGAAAAAATAAAAGATGCATATAATGAACTTGGGCTAGACTGTTTGGTATGCATAGGAGGAAATGGAACACAGCGAACAACCTCTATGCTTTCTGATTTAGGTCTTAATGTTATAGGTGTACCAAAAACCATCGATAACGACGTATATGGAACAGATATAACCTTCGGCTTTGATACAGCAGTTAATATTGCTACAGATGCTATCGATAAGCTTCACTCTACAGCAAGTTCGCATCGTAGAGTAATGGTTATTGAGCTGATGGGGCATCACGCAGGTTGGATAACACTTTATGCCGGTATGGCAGGTGGCGCAGACATAATTATTCTTCCCGAACTTGGATACAACATGAAGGTTGTTATCGATAAAATTAATAGTCGAATGGAAATTGGTAAAGCCTATTCTATAGTTGCAGTTGCCGAAGGAGTTGAACTGCCTACTAAAGAAAGGCCAGCAACATACTTTTCTCGTGAAATTCAAGAACAGACAGGTTATGAAACCCGAGAAACAGTTTTGGGCTATATTCAACGTGGAGGATCACCATCACCAAGTGATAGAATTTTAGGAACCTTGCTAGGAGGTCACGCAGCAAAACTCATTAGCGAAAAGAAATTCGGAAGAATGGTTGCAAAGTTAGGAAACACTATTTCCGATGTGCCTCTGTCGGAGGTTGAGGGTAAACTAAGAGTTGTTTCTCCCGAAACAGATTTGGTTGTTCAAGGTAAACGAATGGGTATTTCTTTTGGGGTATGGTAAAATAACTAGGGGGAGGGGTTTTGCAGTTGCAACACCCCTTTTTTTAACCTAAATTGGTATCGGTATCTGTAGTATCCTGTTTTGATGAGTCTATTAGGATATCTTGCAGTTCGTTGCTTTCACGTAATTTCTTAATTGCCATCTTTGCAGCTTTCTGATGTGACTCTTTCTTTGAGTAACCTTTACCTGAACCAATTTCTACTTCAGCTACCTTCACACATGAGATAAATATAGGGTTATTCTGAGCATCATATGATGAGTCAGTAACTTCAAAACGTACATCAACTCTGTTTTTTTGTCCCCACTCAATTAATCTCGATTTAAAATCAACTTCACTTTTGAGTACTTTGTCGATGTTGATATGTTCCTTTATAAGTGTTTCGAAAACAAATTTTTTGGCTACACGATAACCTTGATCTAAGTATATAGCGCCAATAAGTGCTTCAAGAGCATCGCCGTAAATATTTGTATTATGAGCTAAATTGCGAGTTGAGGAGACAATTATTTTATCTAAGCCTAGTTCGATTGCTATTTTATTTAAGGTATCTCTTTGAACTATTCTAGAACGAGTGCTGGTTAGGAACCCCTCTTTTTTAGTAACAAATTTTTTATACAGTATATCAGCTACAATTGCATCCAATATAGCATCACCCAAGAATTCCAGTCGCTCGTTATTTACCCATTTACCTTTTTCAGAACGGATAGAAGATGAGCGGTGAGTCATGGCTTCTTTATAGAGCTCTATTCTATCAGGATAGAACCCCAATACATTATAGAACGAAAGGTAAGGCTCTTTCCCAAAATTTGGAATCGCCTTAATCCTTTTAACTAATCTTCTTAACACACTATTTGTTGTATTGCTTGAGTATTACACTAGCGTTGTGTCCCCCAAAGCCAAAAGTGTTAGATAATGCAGCTCTTATCTTCCTTTTTTGAGCTTTATTGAAAGTAAAGTTTAAATCATAATCGATCTCCGGATCATCATCTCCTTCTTCATGATTAATGGTAGGAGGTACTATTTGATCTCTTAAAGATAAAATACAAAAGAGAGCTTCTAGTGCACCTGCTCCACCCAGAAGGTGTCCGGTCATAGATTTTGTGGAACTGATATTAAGCTTATAGCTATGATCGCCAAAAACATCTAAAATTGCTTTTGATTCAGAAATATCTCCTACCGGAGTAGATGTTCCATGAACGTTGATATAGTCGAGATCTTCAGGGTTTAAGTTGGCATCTTCCATTGCATTACGCATAACAAGCTTAGCACCTAATCCTTCGGGATGAGAAGCTGTTATATGATATGCATCAGCAGACATTCCGCCACCTGCAACTTCAGCGTATATTTTAGCGCCTCTTGCAAGAGCATGCTCTAGTTCCTCAAGAATGAGCACTGTACCCCCCTCTCCAATCACAAAGCCATCGCGACTCGCACTAAACGGTCTTGAAGCACTTTCAGGTGAATCGTTACGAGTTGATAAGGCATGCATTGCATTAAACCCTCCAACAGCTGCTGCACTAATAGTTGCTTCAGCTCCTCCAGTAACAATTACATTGGCTTTGTTTAATCTTATTAGGTTGAATGCGTCAATTATTGAATTAGTTGACGAAGCACATGCTGATACGGTAGCATAATTTGGACCCCTCAGTCCATAAATCATAGAGATATGCCCTGCAGCAATATCTGCTATCATTTTCGGAATGAAGAAAGGATTAAATCTTGGTCCTTTTTCTATGTTAACATAGTATGCACCTACTTCATCTTCAAAAGTTCTTATCCCACCTATACCTGCAGAAAATATAACACCAATTCGATCTCTATTTTCATTGTCCAAATCTAATCCCGAGTCTTCCATTGCCTCTTTAGCTGCATGTAAGGCAAAATGTGAATAACGGTCATATTTTCTAGCTTCCTTACGTTCAAAAAGACCGTTAGGATCGAAGTCTTTTACTTCGCAGCCAAATTTTGTTTTGAAAAGAGAAACATCGAAATGAGTAATAGGTCCGGCACCACTTTTTCCGGCTAAAGCATTTGTCCACGTTGTTTCAACGTCGTTGCCTAGCGGATTGATGGTTCCCAGACCTGTTACTACAACTCTTTTTAATTCCATGAATGGATTATTTCGCGTGTTGTTCTACATACGATACAGCATCGCCAACAGAAGAGATCTTTTCTGCTTGATCATCTGGAATTGAGATATTGAATTCTTTTTCGAACTCCATAATCAATTCTACTGTGTCAAGTGAATCAGCTCCTAAATCATTAGTGAAGCTTGCAGTTTCTGTAACTTCAGATTCTTCAACACCTAATTTATCGACAATGATTGATTTTACTCTTTGTGCTACTTCAGACATAACTTTCGATATTAATTAATAAATAAAATATTATTCTTAAATTTGCGATTGCAAAGTAACACAATTTTTCTCTAATTGTGCAAACTTTCACTCACTAAAATCAAAAAAAGTGCACAAAAACAGTTATATTGTGCAAAATATATGACTTTTCGATGATAAATATAGCCATTTTTGCTTCAGGTAATGGAAGTAATGCCGAAAATATTGTAAACTATTTTTCCACTAATAAGGAAATAAAAGTTGCTATGATAATTTCAAACAGGTCTGATGCATATGTACATGTTCGTGCCAATAAGCTTGGAATTCCATCTTTTACATTTAATAAAAGCGATTTTGATGATGGCTCTGTTGTGTTAAATAAAATGGCTGAGTATGAGATAGGTTTTATTGTACTTGCAGGATTTTTACTCAAGGTTCCTCAATCTATAATGGACACATTCCCCAATCGGATCATAAATATACATCCTGCACTACTTCCCAAATACGGAGGAAAAGGTATGTATGGCGATAATGTACATAATTCTGTAAAAAATGCAGGAGAGGTAGAAACTGGTATAACTATTCATTATATAAATGAGAATTACGATGAGGGAGATATTATTTTTCAAGCAAAATGCGATGTCTCCGATTCAGATTCCCCGAATGATATTGCAAATAAAGTGCATTTACTAGAACAGGAGCATTTTCCGAAAATAATTGAAGAGACAGTGAAAAATAATTTGCAGAATATATCGAAATATTAAAAATAATAGTATCTTTGCACTCCGTTACGCGGCTGTGGCGTAATTGGTAGCCGCGCTAGACTTAGGATCTAGTGTCGAGAGACGTGGGGGTTCGAGTCCCTTCAGCCGCACAATAAAACAGATACTACTCCTTTAAGAGCAATCTTAAGGGAGTTTTTTTTG
>Ga0209075_1000835_pt1 | contig 29687 bp, 24 predicted proteins | sample Stecom2011_FD_187523 | JGI IMG/M metagenome (GOLD analysis project Ga0209075, IMG submission 187523) | Agricultural soil microbial communities from Utah to study Nitrogen management - Steer compost 2011 (SPAdes) (version 2) | ecosystem: Environmental > Terrestrial > Soil > Agricultural land...
TGCAGTTTATCCCAGGCCGGTGCTTTGCCTACACTGTTCCCACTGCCTGTTCATCGTCAACGAGGATATCGCCATGAAATCACGCGCCGCCGTCGCCCTGGAAGCGGGCAAGCCCCTCGAGCTGGTCGAGATCGACGTCGAGGGCCCCAAGGCCGGCGAGGTGCTGGTGAAGATGGCCGCCACCAGCGTCTGCCATACCGATGCCTATACGCTGTCCGGTGCCGACCCGGAGGGCAACTTCCCGGCGGTGCTGGGCCATGAGGGCGCCGGCATCGTTCAGGAGGTGGGTGAGGGGGTGACCAGCGTGCGTCCCGGCGACCACGTCATCCCGCTCTATACCGCCGAGTGCGGCAAGTGCAAGTTCTGCCTCTCCGGCAAGACCAACCTGTGCGGCGCCGTGCGCGCCACCCAGGGCAAGGGCCTGATGCCCGACGGCACCAGCCGCTTCTCGCTGGACGGCAAGATGCTGCACCACTACATGGGCACCTCCACCTTCAGCGAGTACACCGTGCTCCCCGAGGTGTCGCTCGCGGTGGTCTCCAAGGAGGCGCCGCTGGACAAGATCTGCCTGCTGGGCTGCGGCGTGACCACCGGCATCGGCGCGGTGATGAACACCGCCAAGGTCGAGCCGGGCTCTACCGTGGCCGTCTTCGGCCTCGGCGCCATCGGCCTGGCCGTGATCCAGGGGGCGGTGATGGCCAAGGCGAGCCGGATCATCGCCATCGACGTCAACCCGGAGAAGTTCAAGCTGGCCGAGCAGTTCGGTGCCACCGACTTCGTCAACCCCAAGGAGTACAGCGACCCGATTCAGCAGGTGATCGTCGACCTGACCGACGGCGGCGTCGACTACTCCTTCGAGTGCATCGGCAACGTCAACGTCATGCGCTCGGCGCTGGAGTGCTGCCACAAGGGGTGGGGCGAGTCGATCATCATCGGCGTGGCCGGTGCCGGCGAGGAGATCTCCACCCGTCCGTTCCAGCTGGTCACCGGCCGGGTCTGGAAGGGCTCCGCCTTCGGCGGCGTCAAGGGGCGCTCGGAGCTGCCGGGCTACGTGGAGCAGTACATGAAGGGCGAGATCAACATCGACGACTTCATCACCCACGACATGCCCTTCGAGAAGATCAACGAGGCCTTCGACCTGCTGCACCGGGGTGAGAGCATCCGTACCGTTCTTCACTACTGACGCGCCAGGCGTCGTATCGCCCTTGACCCCCTTGCGGAGCGGCCGGGAAAGGCATCCCGGCCGCCAGGAGACCTCATCATGACCATGACCGAGAACCTGGAGCTGGTATCGGCCAACAAGAGCTTCGGCGGCTGGCACAAGCGCTATCGCCACCGCTCCCGGGCGCTGGACTGCGAGATGGTCTTCGCCATCTACCTGCCGCCCCAGGCCGAGACCGAGCGGGTGCCCCTGCTGTGGTGGCTCTCCGGGCTCACCTGCACCGACGAGAACTTCATGCAGAAGGCCGGTGCCCACCGCCTCGCCGCGGAGCTGGGCATCGCCATCGTCTGCCCCGATACCAGCCCCAGGGGCACCGACCTGCCCGGGGAGCACGACAGCTACGACTTCGGTTCCGGCGCCGGCTTCTACGTCAATGCCACCCGGGAGCCCTGGAAGAAGCACTACCGCATGTACGACTACGTCACCGAGGAGCTCCCCTCGGTGGTGCGCCAGCACTTCCCGGTGAACGGCCGCGAGTCGATCAGCGGCCACTCCATGGGCGGCCACGGGGCGCTGATCATGGCGCTGCGCCGGCCCGGCCACTACCGCTCGGTGTCGGCCTTCGCGCCCATCGTCAATCCCACGGAGTGCCCCTGGGGCCAGAAGGCCTTCGAGGGCTACCTGGGCGAGGATCGCGGCAAGTGGACCCAGTACGACGCCTGCGAGCTGGTGGCCCGGGGCGCCTCCAGCCAGCCGCTCTTCATCGACCAGGGCGAGGCCGACGACTTCCTCGAGGAGCAGCTCAGGCCCGAGCGGCTCGAGGCGGTGTGTGCCGAGCACGACCACCCGCTGACCCTGCGTCGCCAGCCCGGCTACGACCACAGCTACTACTTCATCGCCTCCTTCATCGAGGACCACCTGCGCTACCACGCCGAGCGGCTGCACAGGAAGCGCTAGCGCGTTGAGGATGCCCCGCTCGCTTGCCTCCCTTGCCGCCGAACGAGCCCGTATACTGGCCGCCTGGCGTCGGGTTCGCGGGGGCGAGTGACAGTGGGTCGAGCGATAATGGGACGAGGAATGATCAGGGCCTGGGGGCGCCGACTGTGGGGCTGGCTGTGGCGGGCGCTGCTGGGGTTCGTGGCGCTCTCGGTGCTCCTGGTGCTGCTGTTCCGGGAGGCGCCTGTGTTCGGCTCCATGGTGATGGTGGAGCGCAAGGTGCAGTCCTGGATCGCCCGGGAGCCCATCGATATCCGCCATCAGTGGCAGCCCTGGGCGGCGCTCTCCGACCACGCCAAGCTGGCGGTGATCGCCGCCGAGGACCAGCGCTTCCCCGAGCACCGCGGCTTCGACCTGGTGGAGATGCGCCGCGCCTGGGAGTCCAATCGTGCCGGCGGCCGGCTGCGCGGGGCCAGCACCCTGAGCCAGCAGACCGCCAAGAACCTCTTCCTGTGGACCGGGCGCAGCTGGGCGCGCAAGGGGCTGGAGGCCTGGTTCACCCTGCTGATCGAGGCCCTGTGGCCCAAGCAGCGCATTCTCGAGGTCTATCTGAACATCGCCGAGTGGGACAGCGGCGTGTTCGGCCTGGAGGCCGCGGCCCGGCACTATTTCGGGGTCTCGGCCAGCCAGCTGAGTGCCGTCCAGGCCAGCCGCCTGGCGGCGATCCTGCCCAACCCGCGGGGCTGGGATGCGGCGCGTCCCGGCCCCCACGTGGAGCGGCGCAGCGCCTGGATCCGCCAGCAGATGGACAACCTGGGCGGAGCGGCCTATCTGGAAAGGCTCTAGTCTAGAGGCCAGGCTGAAGGCGTCAGTCCACAAGCCGGGCCGAAGGCGCCAGCCCGGGGAAGCCCAGCGCTCCGCCCGCCCAGACCCTCAGGAGTCCGCCATGACCGAAACGACCGCCACGCCTAAGCGCCGCCTTCGCGGCAAGACCCGCGGCCGTGAACTGGCGCCGGTGGCCCTGGCCGCCCTGCGCATGCTGCTGGGCGACGAGCGCGAGGCGCCGGAGCTGCGCCGCCGCGACCGGCTCATCGAGCACCTGCACGCCATCCAGGACGCCCACGGCCATCTCTCCCTGGTGGAACTCAGGGCACTGGCCGCCTACATGAACCTGCCCATGGCGGCCATCTACGAAACCGCCACCTTCTACGCCCACTTCGACGTGGTCCACGACGGCGAGGCGCCGCCGCCGGAGGTGACCGTGCGGGTCTGCGATTCGCTCCCCTGCCGGCTGGCCGGCGCCGAGGCCCTGCACGAGCGGCTGGCGGCGGGCTTCGATCCGGGGGCGGTGCGGGTGGTGCGCGCCCCCTGCATGGGGCGCTGCGACACGGCCCCGGTGGCCGAGGTGGGGCACCATCACGTGCGCTACGCCACCCCGGAGGGGGTCGAGGCGGTGGTCGACACCGGCCACACCCATCCCGAGGCGATCCTCTGGCAGCGCCTGGACGACTACCGCGCCGCCGGCGGCTATCGGCTCCTCGAGGCGTGCCGGGCCGGTGAAGTGGACGTCGAGGCGCTGATCGCCGAGCTCGAGCGCGCCGGCCTGCGCGGCCTGGGCGGCGCCGGCTTTCCCACCTTCAAGAAGTGGCAGGCGGTGCGTGCCGAGCCCGGCCCCCGCTATGCGGTGATCAACGCCGACGAGGGCGAGCCCGGCACCTTCAAGGATCGCCACTACCTGGAGCAGGCGCCGCACCGCTTCCTGGAGGGCGCTCTGGTCAGCGCCTGGGCGGTGGAGGCCAGCGCCCTCTACCTCTACCTGCGCGACGAGTACCCGGGGCTGCACCGGGTGCTCACCGAGGCGCTCGCCGAGCTCGAGGCGGCGGGGCTTGTCGAACCCGGCTTCGTGATCCTGCGCCGCGGCGCCGGGGCCTATATCTGCGGCGAGGAGTCGGCGCTGATCGAGTCCCTGGAGGGCAAGCCCGGCAAGCCGCGCCACCGCCCCCCCTTCGTGGCCCAGCAGGGGCTCTTCGGACGGCCCACCCTGGTCAACAACGTCGAGACGGTCTACTGGATCCCCCTGATCCACGAGAAGGGCGCCGACTGGTTCGCCGGCCAGGGGCGCCACGGGCGCCGCGGGCTGCGCAGCTTCTCGGTCTCCGGCCGGGTGGCGCGCCCCGGCGTGCACCTGGCGCCGGCGGGGATCACCCTGGCCGAGCTGGTCGAGGAGCACTGCGGCGGCATGGCCGAGGGGCATCGCCTGGTGGGCTACCTGCCCGGCGGCGCCTCCGGGGGAATTCTCCCGGCCGGCAAGGCGGATATCCCCCTGGACTTCGATACCCTTCAGGAGCACGGCTGCTTCATCGGCTCGGCGGCGATCATCGTGCTCTCGGACCAGGATGACCTGAAGGCGGTGGCGACCAACCTGCTGGCCTTCTTCGCCGACGAGTCCTGCGGCCAGTGCACGCCCTGCCGGGTGGGCACCGAGAAGATGCTCGCTCTGCTGGAGCGGGACGAGTGGGATGGCGAACAGCTGGAGCGCCTCGCCCGGGTGATGATGAATGCCTCCATCTGCGGCCTGGGCCAGGCGGCGCCCAACCCGGTGCTGAGCCTGCTGCGGGACTTCCGCGGCGAGCTCGCGGCCCGGAACCTGATTGCGAAAGGGTAGGGAGGCAGAGATGAACGACCCGAGCGTGAACGACAGCTTTACCCTGACCCTGGACGGCGTCGAGGTGAGCGCCCGTCCCGGCGAGACCCTCTGGCAGGTCGCCAGGCGTGCCGGCGAGACCATTCCCCACCTCTGCTTCAGGGACGCCCCGGGCTATCGGGCCGACGGCAACTGCCGCGCCTGCATGGTGGAGATCGAGGGCGAGCGGGTGCTGGCGGCGAGCTGCCTCCGCGAGGCGGCCCCCGGCATGGTGGTGAGGAGCGCCAGCTCCGAGCGCGCCCGGGAGGCCCGGGAAGGCGTCATGGAGCTGCTGCTCGCCGACCAGCCCGAGCGGGAGGCGAGCCCCGACCGCGCCAGCCACTTCTGGGCCATGGCCGAGACGCTGGCCATCGATGCTGCGGCGGTGGGCGAGCGGCTGCCCGCCCGGGCGGAGCGCGCCGCGCCCACGGTGCACCATGTGCGCCCCCGGGAGCAGCAGCGCTTCCAGGACGCCTCCCACACCGCGATGAACGTTAACCTGGACGCCTGCATCGAGTGCGGCCTCTGCGTGCGCGCCTGCCGCGAGGTGCAGGGCAACGACGTCATCGGCCTGGCCCATCGCGGCGCGGCGGCGAAGATCGTCTTCGACTTCGACGACCCCATGGGGGAGAGCACCTGCGTGGCCTGCGGCGAGTGCGTCCAGGCCTGCCCCACCGGGGCGCTGATGCCCGCCACCCTGATCGACGAGCAGGGCCGCGGCGACTCCGCGGCGGCCGACCGCACCGTGGATTCGGTCTGCCCCTACTGCGGGGTGGGCTGCCAGCTCACCTACCACGTCAAGGGTGAAGAGATCCTGTTCGTGGAGGGCAGGAACGGCCCCGCCAACCAGAACCGGCTCTGCGTCAAGGGGCGCTTCGGCTTCGACTACCCCAACCATTCCGCGCGGCTCACCCGGCCGCTGATCCGCCGCCAGGGCGTGCCCAAGGGGCTCGACCCCGACTTCGACCCGGCCCGGCCGCTCACCCACTTCCGGGAGGCAAGCTGGGAGGAGGCGCTGGAGATGGCCGCCCGAGGCCTCGTCGACCTCAAGGCGGCCCACGGCCCCGGGGCGCTGGCCGGCTTCGGCAGCGCCAAGTGCTCCAACGAGGAGGCCTGGCTCTTCCAGAAGCTGGTGCGCGTGGGCTTCGGCTCCAACCACGTGGACCACTGTACAAGGCTCTGCCACGCCAGCTCCGTGGCGGCGCTGATGGAGTGCCTCGGCTCCGGCGCGGTGACGGCGTCATTCATGCAGGCCCTCGAGGCCGACGTGGTGATCCTCACCGGCTGCAACCCGGCGGTGAACCACCCGGTGGCGGCCACCTACTTCAAGCAGGCGGCGAGAAACGGCACCCGGCTGATCATCCTCGACCCCCGGGGCCAGGCCCTGGACGCCTACGCCTGGCGCAGCGTGCGCTTCTCCCCCGGCGGCGACGTGGCGCTCTACAACGCCATGCTCAATGTCGTCATCAGCGAAGGCCTGTATGACGAGGCCTATATCGCGGCGCATACCGAGGGCTTCGAGGCGCTCAAGCAAAGCGTGGTGGACATGACCCCCGAAGCCATGAGTGGCCTGTGCGGCGTGGCCCCCGAGACCATCCGCGAGATCGCCCGGGCCTACGCCACCGCCGAGCGGGCGATGATCTTCTGGGGCATGGGCATCTCCCAGCACGTCCACGGCACCGACAACGCCCGCTGCCTGATCTCCCTGGCGCTGGCCTGCGGCCAGACCGGCCGCCCCGGCACCGGCCTGCACCCGCTGCGCGGCCAGAACAACGTCCAGGGGGCCTCGGACGCCGGCCTGATCCCCATGGTGCTGCCCGACTACCAGCCGGTGGGCGATGCCCAGCTGCGCGCCGCCTTCGAGGAGCTGTGGAACAGCGAGCTCGACCCCGAGCCGGGGCTCACCGTGGTGGAGATCATGGACGCCATCCTGGCCGGCCAGATCCGCGGCATGTATATCCTCGGCGAGAACCCGGCCATGTCCGACCCGGACCTCCATCACGCCCGCCAGGCCCTGGCCGCCCTGGAGCACCTGGTGGTGCAGGACCTCTTCGTCACCGAGACCGCCCAGTTCGCCGACGTCATCCTGCCGGCCACCGCCTGGCCTGAGAAGGACGGCACGGTGACCAACACCAACCGCCAGGTGCAGCTGGGCCGCGCCGCCGTGGCGCCGCCGGGAGAGGCGAAGCCCGACTGGTGGATCATCCAGGAGATCGCCCGGCGCTTCGGCCTGGCCTGGGACTACGCCCACCCTCGCGAGGTGTTCGCCGAGATGAAGCGGGGCATGCACTCCCTCGATCATATCGCCTGGGAGCGCCTGGAGCGGGAGGGCTCGGTGACCTACCCCTGCCCGGCCGACGATGCTCCGGGCCAGGACGTGGTCTTCTCCGACGCCTTCCCCCGGGCCGGCGGTCGGGCGAGGTTCTCGCCAACCCGGCCGCTGCCGCCGGACGAGCCGGTGGATGAGGCCTATCCCACGGTGCTGACCACCGGGCGCCAGCTGGAGCACTGGCACACCGGTGCCATGACGCGCCGCGCCAGCGTGCTCGACGCCCTCGAGCCCGAGGCGACCGCCAGCCTCTCCCCCGGGGAGCTCAACCGCCTCGGGGTGGCGCCGGGGGAGGCGATCACCATCGCCACCCGGCGCGGCGCGATCACCCTGGCGGCCCGGGTCGACCCGGGCATGCCCGACGGCATGGTCTTCGTGCCCTTCGCCTACGTGGAGGCGGCGGCCAACCTGCTCACCAACCCGGCCCTGGACCCCTTCGGCAAGATCCCCGAGTTCAAGTACGCGGCCTGCCGCCTGTCGCGGGCTGCCCCTTGACCACCAGCACCACCCCGGCGATGGCGACGGCCATGCCGGCAAGCGAGATGGGCGGCAGCGCCTCGCCGAAGAGCCACCAGGCCTGCAGGGCGGTCACCGGCGGCACCAGATAGAAGAGGCTCGCCACCCGGGACGCCTCGCCGCGCTTGATCAGCGCCATCAGCAGCAGGATGGCGCTGATCGACAGCACCAGCACCAGCCAGCCCAGGGTGAGGGCGAAGGTGGGCGTCCAGGTCACCGAGCGCTCCTCGAAGAGCAGGGCGCCCAGGCCCAGCACGACCCCCGCCGCCAGGTACTGCACCACGGTGCCGGAGAGCAGCGGCATGCCGGTGCAGTGGCGCTTCTGGTAGAGGGTACCGCCGGAGATGCCCAGCAGGGCCACCAGGATGGCCAGCAGGGCGCCGGCGCCGAAGCCCTGGAAGAGTGCCTCACCCGGGTCCAGCTTGCCGCCCAGCACCAGGACCACGCCGACCAGCCCCAGCACCAGCCCCAGCCACTGGCGCCCGCCCAGCCGCTCGCCCAGCAGCGGCCCGGCGAGCCCGGCGGTGAGCAGCGGCTGCAGACCCACCAGCAGCGAGGCGAGCCCCGCCGGCATGCCCAGGTAGATGCCGTAGAAGACCCCGCCCAGGTAGGCGCCGTGCACCAGCAGACCGGAGACGGCGATATGCCCCCACAGCCGCGCACCCCGGGGCCACTCCCCGGAGAGCCAGTGGGCCAGGGGGATCAGCAGCGCCAGGGTCAGCGCGAAGCGGATGAACAGGAAGGTGAAGGGCTCGGCGTAGGGCAGGCCGAACTTGGCACCGATGAAGCCGGTGCTCCACAGCACCACGAACAGCAGCGGCATGGCGGCGAGCCAGAGGCTGGCGGTACGGGAGTCGGCGGTAGGGAAGGCCATGGCGAACATCCGTGTCGTCGTTGAGGGAGCCCCTGACCATACTGCGCTGCTCGGGTTTCGCCTAGTCCCCGTGCAGGAGGCGTCGGCTCGCTGGGAGAATGAATGTCATTCCCATTGTGCCGGTCTGTGCCGAGCGCGCCAGCGGCGGGCCCTGTGCCGAAGCGTCCGCTCAGGTGTCTCCTGATGGCTACGGATGTAGTCTTTTACACACCCTATGTTGCGAACTTTTACACGAAAATTCTGAACGCGGGCCGCACGCTGCCGTCACAGTCCCCACATACACGCAACGCCTTCCTGGAGGTATTCATGAAACGGATGACTGCTCTGTTCTCTGCCGCCCTGCTCAGCGCCGGCCTGATGTCCGCTACCGCCCACGCCCAGCAGGATCCCGCGGCCGCCCCCGAGCAGCCCCAGGCCACCGCCCCGGCCATGGACTTCTCCGACGAGCAGCTCCAGCAGTTTGCCGACGCCTCCCAGGAGATCGCCGTGATCTCCCAGGAGTACACCGAGCGTCTGCACTCCGCCGAGGACGAGGCCTCCCAGCAGGAAGTTCGCATGGAAGCCAACGACAAGATGGTCGAGGTGGTCGAGGATAGCGGCCTCGATGTGGATACCTTCAACGCCATCGGCCAGGCGATCCAGCAGGATCCCGAGCTGATGCAGCGCGTCCAGGAGATGGCCCAGTCGTAAGGTCGAGCTCCTCCTGAAGCCGACTCCCATCGGCAGCTGACGGCCACCCTTCGGGGTGGCCGTTCGCGTTGGGGGGCAGGGTGCTGCGAGCGCTTTACAGCGCCCCGGCGAACTCCCAGACTTGGCGGGACATGACCGACCAGGGGGAGCGTGACGCATGGAAGTCGAACTGCTGGAAATTCGCCAGCACATGGGGCGCTTCCCGCCCTTCGATGCCCTCTCCGACGAGCTCCTCGACGAGATCGCCGGCCAGGTGGAGGTGGCCTACTTCCAGGCCGGCAGCGACATCCTGCTGCTCGACCAGGAGATCCACGAGCTCGGCTATATCCGCAGCGGCGCCGTGGAGGTCTACCGCCGCAGCGGCGAGCTCTACAACCGCCTGGGCGAGGGCGACATCTTCGGCCACTTCAGCCTGCTGCGTAACCACCGGGCGCGCTTCCCCGCCAGGGCGCTGGAAGACACCCTGGTCTATTTCATCCCCGATGCGCTCTTCCAGCGGCTCTGCGAGGAGGACGAGCACTTCGCCGACTTCGTGGAGCTGGAGCGGCCCCGCCTCGAATCGGCGGTGGAGCATCAGAAGAAGCAGAACGACATGATGATCACCCGGGTACGCAAGCTGCTGACCCGCTACCCGGTGATGGTGGAGGCGAGCACCACCGTCCAGCAGGCCGCCCGTCAGATCAGCGACTCCGGCGCCTCGGCGGTGCTGGTGCTCGACGCCCCCGGCGACAACCCCCGCTACACCTTCCGGGACAGCGAGGAGCGCGCCTGGCAGGTGTGCGGCATCCTCACCGACAGCGACTTCCGGCGCATGATCGCCGAGGGCCGCGGCCCCGAGACGCCGGTGGGGGAGGTGGTGGACCACCACCTGGTGGCGATCCAGTCCGACGAGTCGGTGCACGAGGCGATGCTCACCATGCTGCGCAACAATATCCACCACCTGCCGGTGGTGTATCGGCGCCATCCGGTGGGCATCGTGCACCTCTCCGACATCATCCGCTACGAGACCCACTCCAGCCTCTACCTGGTCAGCAACATCTTCAACCAGTCCTCGGCGGAGGGGCTCGCCCGGCTGGCCCCGGACGTGCGTGCCGCCTTCGTGCGCATGGTGGAGGATGGCGCCGATTCGCGCATGATCGGCAGCGCGCTCTCCACCATTGGGCGCAGCTTCACCCGCCGCCTGCTGGAGCTGGCCGAGGAGGCCCTGGGCCCGCCGCCGGTGCCCTACTGCTTCATGGCCATGGGCTCCATGGCGCGCAACGAGCAGTCCATCGTCACCGACCAGGATAACGCCCTGGTGCTGGATGACGCCTTCGACCCCGAGGCCCACGACGCCTACTTCCTGGCGATGGCGAAGATCGTCAGCGACGGCCTCCACGCCTGCGGCTACACCTACTGCACCGGCGACATCATGGCCACCAACCCCCGCTGGCGGCAGCCGCTGTCGGTGTGGAAGGGCTACTTCGAGGACTGGATCCGCGACCCCACGCCGGAACGGCTGCTGCACAGCTCCATCTTCTTCGACCTGGATGTCGTCCACGGCGAGAACGTCTTCGTCGAGCAGCTCCAGGACCTGGTGGCGGAGCAGGCGCCGAAGAGCCCGCTCTTCCTGGCGGCCATGGCCCGCAACGCCCTGAACCGCACGCCGCCGCTGGGCTTCTTCCGCACCTTCGTGATGGAGAAGGACGGCAAGCAGAATAACTCCATCAACCTCAAGCGCCGCGGCACCGCGCCGCTCACCGACCTGATCCGCGTCCACGCCCTGGCCTGCGGCTCCCGGGCCCAGAACAGCTTCGCCCGCCTGGACGACATCGATCGCACCCAGCTGCTGGCGCCGGGGGTCAGCGAGAAGCTGCGCTACGCCCTGGAGTTCCTCTCCATGGCGCGGATCCACCACCAGGTGATCGACTTGCAGCAGGAGCGCACGCCGGACAACAACATCGAGCCGGAGAACGTCAGCGACAGCGAGCGGCACACCCTCAAGGACGCCTTCCAGGTGCTGAGCAACGCCCAGAAGTTCCTCAAGTTCCGCTACCCGGTCCCCGCCGGGGCCATGTCGCGCAAGTCGCGAGGAGGCCGCTGATGCGCCTCCTGCGCCCGGCGCAGCCTGCCGCGCCGGGCTGGCCCGACTACCTGGCCGACCGCGCCGAGCGGGCCCGGCATCCGCTGCTCCGGGACTACTTCGCCGCGGGCTGCCCCGACCCGGCCACCCCCGTCGGCGAGGTGCCGATGGCGGCCCTGGATATCGAGACCACCGGCCTCGACCCGCGCCGCCACGCCATCGTCAGCGTCGGGGTGGTGCCCTTCACCCTGGCGCGGATCCCGCTCAGGGAGCGTCGCTACTGGGTGCTCAAGCCGGCCCGGGAGCTCACCGAGCAGTCGGTGACCCTGCACCGCATCACCCATACCGAGGTGGAGAGCGCCCCCGATCTCGCCGAGATCCTGCCCGAGCTGCTGGCGCTGCTGAAGGGGCGTCTCACCGTGGTGCACTATCGCAACATCGAGCGGCCCTTCCTGGACTCCGGCATCCAGGCCCGGCTGGGGGAGGGGCTGCGCTTCCCGATGATCGACACCATGTCCCTGGAGGCGCGGAGGCACCGCCAGTTCCTCTGGGCCCGCTTCCGCCGCTGGCTGGGCCGCCCGCCGGTCTCCATCCGCCTGCACAACAGCCGGGCGCGCTACGGCCTGCCGGCCTACCAGGGGCACCACGCCCTGGTGGACGCCCTGGCCACCGCCGAGCTGCTCCAGGCCCAGGTGGCCCACCACTACTCGGCGGACACCCCGGTCGGGGAACTCTGGAGCTGAACCCAGCGAGGCGACCCAACGCAGAAAGGCGACCCGAAGGTCGCCTTTCTGCTTTTCCGTGTTGCCTTGCCGGGCGCTACTTGGCGCGCGGCTCGCTCATCAGTCCCTTGACGATGGCGTAGCAGCCCACCAGCAGCACCAGGGTGAAGGGCAGGCCGGTGGTCAGTGCCGCCGTCTGCAGCGCGCCGAGGCCGCCACCCAGCAGCAGGGCGATGGCGATGGCACCCTCGATCAGCGCCCAGAACACACGCTGGGGCTTGGGGGCATCGACCTTGCCGCCGGCGGTGATGGAGTCGATCACCAGCGAACCGGAGTCCGACGAGGTGATGAAGAACACGACCACCAGCACGATGCCGACGAAGGAGGTGATGGCGCTCAGCGGCAGGTGCTCCAGCATGGTGAACAGCTGAAGCTCCAGGGCGGCGTCCTGCACCTCGGTGATGCCGGAGCTGATCACCTGGTCGATGGCGGTGGTACCGAAGGCGGTCATCCATACCACCGAGGCCAGGGTGGGTACCACCAGCACGGCGATCAGGAACTCACGCACGGTACGGCCGCGGCTGACGCGGGCGATGAACATGCCGACGAAGGGCGACCAGGCGATCCACCAGGCCCAGTAGAAGGCGGTCCAGCCCTGGCTGAAGTTGGCATCCTCGCGCCCGAAGGGCATCGAGAGCGCCGGCAGGTTCTTCACATAGCCGAGCAGGTTCTCGAGCACGCCGGTGGCGATCATCAGGGTCGGGCCCACGGCGATCACGAACACCAGCAGCAGCAGGGCCAGGCCCATGTTGAGCTGTGACAGGCGTTGCACGCCCTTGTCGACGCCGAGCATGATCGAGCCCAGGGCGACGACGGTGATGCCCAGGATCAGCAGCACCAGCGTGACGTTGTTGTCGGGAATGTCGAACAGGTAGTTGAGACCGGCCGAGGCCTGGGTCGCCCCCAGCCCCAGCGAGGTAGCCAGGCCGAACAGGGTGGCAAACACCGCCAGGATGTCGATCACGTGGCCCGGCCAGCCCCAGATACGCTCACCCAGCACCGGGTAGAAGATCGAGCGCATGGTCAGCGGCAGGCCCTTGTTGAAGGCGAAGATCGCCAGCGACAGGCCCACGATGGCGTAGGCACCCCAGGGGTGCAGGCCCCAGTGGAAGATGGTGGCGGCCATGCCCAGCGAGATGGCGCCCGCCTGGTCACCCTCGGCACCCCCCAGCGGCGACCAGTCGGTGCGCAGGCCATCCTCGCCCAGGCTGATGCCGCCGAAGGCGGCGCCATAGTGGCCCAGCGGCTCGGAGACGCCGTAGAACATCAGGCCGATGCCCATGCCGGCGGCGAACAGCATCGCGAACCAGCCGAGGTAGCCGAAGTCCGGCGTGGCCTTGGCGCCGCCGATGCGGACCTTGCCCATGGGGGTGAAGATCAGCACCAGCGCCAGGATCACGAAGACGTTGGCACCGAGCAGGAACACCCAGCTCAGCTTGGTGGTCAGGAAGCTGAACATGCTGTTGAAGATCGGCTCCATCTGAGCCTGCATGGCCAGCGTCAGGATCACGAACAGCATGATCACGATCGAGGAGAACATGAAGACCTTGCCGTGCAGGTCAACGTCGATCCCCAGCGGTGAAGCGGTGATGTTGTCCTGGCCGATCACGTAGTCCGTGTCGATCAGGTTGGCGGCCCCCTCCGGGGCCGGAATGCCCTCGGAAGCCTCCGGCTTCTCGTTGGCGTTTTCATTATTAGCCATAGCGGCTGTCTCCCTTGCGTTGTCTCGGATTGCGATTCCGTTCCGCTCGGCTCAGCCCTTGCGCGGCCGCACCAGGAACACCGACACATCGGTATTCGTCGCCACCTTGCCGCCGTGGGACGGCATGATCACATCGATATGCTTCGGCAGGTGGGTGGGCATCACCACCAGGTCGGCGCCGACCTTCTCGATGGCCTTGACGAGATCCCGGTCGAGGTCGGCCACGGGGTCCGGGCTTGCGATGGTGTGGGTGCTGACCGGCTGGCCGTGCACCTCGGCACGCCGCTGGGCGAACGCCTCGAGCTTCCGCGCGAACTCCTCCGGGGTGCGGGCGACGCTGCTCGGCGTGGTGGAGGTCACCCCCACGTAGCACACCTCGGCATCGTAGTGCCGGGCCAGGTCGGCCACGGTCTCCAGGGTGGGCTCGATCACCTCGATATGGGCGAGGTCGATCGGCACCATGATCTTTCTGTACATGACGTCGTTTCCCTTTTGGCTGCGATGATCCGACCAAAGGTCGCGTTCTGAAGCGTAGTCCCCCCTCGGGAAGAGGGCTCAACGGCCTTTCACTATACTTGTACCGTAATTGTACGCTGCCCGGGCGCAGGGGGCGAATAGCTATTCCCGGCCAGGCGATTCGGCACAGTACGGGGCGTCAGGGGTGTCATGCAAAAGGGGAGGCACCCGTCGATGCCTCCCCCGGTTCACCGGCCCGCGCAGGCCGCTAGGGACCTCAGCTCTCGCCGAGCCAGGACGCCACGAGGTCCTGGTTCTCCTCGACCCACTGCTTGGCGTTCTCGTAGGGGTCGGAGTCCTCATCCTGGTTCATCAGCATCACCTCGCCCATCTGCTCCGGCGTCCACTCGAAGGCGTCGAGGATGGCATAGGCCTCGGGCATATCGTCGGCCAGGCCCTGGCGAACGATGGTGTGGATCTGCTCGGCACCGCCGTAGACGCCCTGCGGATCCTCGAGGTACTTGAGGTCGAAGCGGGCGAACTTCCAGTGGGGCGTCCAGCCGGTGACGACGATGTCCTCCTCGTTGTCGATGGCGCTGGCCAGGGCGGCGGTCATGGTGGCGCCGCTGCCGCTGCGCAGGCGCAGGTCGAGGCCATAGGTATCGATGACCTCCTCGGTGAGGCCCATCAGGCCGGCACCGGGGTCGATGCCGATGATCTCGCCGTTGAAGGCATCGGCCTGGTCATTGAGATCGCCGATGGTCTCGATATCGCTGTAGGCGGGCACCACCAGGCCGAGCTTGGTGCCGTCCAGGTTGACACCCAGATCCTCGACGTCGTCGCCGACGCGGTCGATGTAGTCGGCGTGGGTGGTAGGCAGCCAGGCGGCCACGATGGCGTCGGCATCGCCGCTGGCCACGGCCTGCCACATGGCGGCGGCGGAGAGCGAGGTCATGTCGACCTCGTAGCCGGCCTGCTCGAGCACGGCGCGGACCACGTTGGTGGAGGCGACCTCGGAGGACCACTCCACGTAGGCCAGGTGAACGGTGCCCTTGTCCTGTGCCTGGGCGGCCCCGGCGGTGAGGGCGGCGCCGGTGGCCAGTGCCAGGCCGGCGAGACGGATGCGACGGTTCAGCGGGTGCTTCTTCATCGTGTTCCCCTTCTCTGGATGTTCAACGGGTTAGCCTGAGGGTGGTGGCCGGCGGTTTCAAGGCCGGCGCTCAACGGTCAGGACTTGCGCTGCTTGCGGAGCGACTGGGTCAGGCGGTCGAGCAGCATGGCCAGGATCACCACGGCGATGCCGGCCTCGAAGCCGTCGCCCGGGCGCAGCCGCTGGATGGCGCGCCACACCTCGCTGCCCAGGCCATCGGCGCCGATCATGGCGGCGATCACCACCATGGAGAGGGCCAGCATGATGGTCTGGTTGATGCCGGCCATCACCGTGGGCAGCGACATCGGCAGCTGCACCTTGAACAGCTTCTGGCGGCGCGTGGCGCCGTAGGCGTCGGCGGCCTCGATCAGTTCGACCGGCACCTGGCGGATGCCCAGGGTCGTGAAGCGGATCGCCGGCGGCATGGAGAAGATCACCGTGGCGAAGATCGCCGACACGGAGCCGATGCCGAAGAACGGGATCGCCGGGATCAGGTAGACGAAGGCGGGCATGGTCTGCATGAAGTCGAGCACCGGCATGATGCCGCGGTAGAGCCGCTCGGAGAGCGCCGCGGCGATGCCCACCGGGATGGCGATGGTCACCGCCACCAGGGTGGCGATCACCACCAGCGTCAGGGTCTCGATCATCGGGTTCCACAGCCCGAGGTTCCAGATCACCGCCAGGCCCGCCACGGCGCCGATGGCCAGGCGCAGGCTGGCCACCTTCCAGCAGATCGCGGCCAGGATCGCCATCAGGCCCCACTCGGGCAGCCACATCAGGGCGTCGTTGAGCCCGTCGATACCGGTCTGGGTGACTCGGGAGATGCCGCGGGTCACCACGGAGTACTCGCTGGTCAGCCAGTCGAGGCCACCCTCGATCCATTTGCCCAGCGGAATGCGCGGAATATCTATCGCCATTACGGTTCTCCTGCCGCTGCGGTGTCGTTGTCGGCCTCTGCCATCGGGGCCAGTTCGGCGGCCTGGGCCAGTTCATCGAGGACGGCGCCCTTGACCACCACGCCCAGCAGCCGCTGGTCGTCGTCCACCACCGCGATGGGAAAGCCCTTCTCGCTGAACATCGCGAAGAGGTTGTGCAGCGGCTCGTCCGGCGTCACGCGGCGGAAGTCCTGGGTCATGACCTCGCGGATGGTCTCCTGCCCCTGCCGGGCGGCCAGCTGGGCGGCGTCCACCTCGAGCAGCCCGTGCAGGCGGCGGTCGCGGCCGGTGACATAGATGGAGTCCAGGTTGTGCTCGTGCATGCGGCGCAGCACGGTGCGCGGGCCGTCGCCCTCCCGGGCGGTGGCCCGCACCGGGCGCATGGCGTGCTCGGCGGTGAGGATGCGGGACTTGTCGACCCCCTCGATGAAGCGGCGGACATAGTCATCGGCGGGGCGGGTGAGGATCTCCTCGGGGGTGCCGATCTGCACGATCTCGCCATCCTTGAGCAGGATGATGCGGTCGCCGATGGTCAGCGCCTCGTCCAGGTCGTGGGTGATGAAGACGGTGGTCTTCTGCATGCGGTTCTGCAGCTCGAGCAGCTCCTGCTGCATGTCGCCGCGGATCAGCGGATCCAGGGCCGAGAAGGCCTCGTCCATCAGCAGCACGCTGGCATCGTTGGCCAGCGCCCGGGCCAGGCCGACGCGCTGCTGCATGCCGCCGGAGAGCTGGTTGGGGTAGGCGTCCTCCCAGCCCTCCAGGCCCACCTGCTTCAGGGCGTGGCGGGCGGTCTCGCTGCGCTCCTCGCGATTCACGCCGCGGATCTCCAGGCCGAACTCGGCATTCTGCTGCACGGTGCGATGGGGAAAGAGGGCGAAGTTCTGGAACACCATGGAGAAGTGGCGGCGGCGGCACTCGAGCAGCGCCTTGGTGTCGAGCGTCGGGATGTCCTCGCCGTCGATGATGATCTCGCCCTCGGTGGGCTCGATCAGCCGGTTGAGGCAGCGGATCAGGGTCGACTTGCCTGAACCTGAGAGCCCCATGATCACCAGCAGCTCGCCTTCGTAGACGTCGAAGTTGATGTTGGAGAGGCCCAGCGTCTGACCGGTCTTCTCGTGGATCTCGGTGCGCGTGAGGCCTTGGTCACGCAGTTCGAGTCCCTTCTTCGGGTTGCTGCCGAAGACCTTGCTCAGGTTGCGAACCCGAATCTTGACGTTTCGGTTCTCGTTCATTGGATTGCCTTCTTTTCAGCCCCTGGCGTAACGCAAGCAGTGCATGAAACACGGTGCCGGCGTCGCACAGATTGGCATGCGGAAGCGTTGACGGTCGCGAAAGGCCCTCTACCCTACTTTTTTTTGAATGATCATTCAAATTAAAACCCGGGGTATCGAAGGCCTGCACGATGGCGCAAGGGTGACCCATGTGTCGAATCTGACCATCCTGCCGGCCTCGGTGAGCCGCGCCGTTCATGCTTCGGTTTATATTTAAGTTTTTGTTTTTTAGTCTTTTATAAGTTTTTTGGCGGGGTCTGGCACGCTGTCTGCTTGGTGTTGGGTGAAGCCCCCATGACTCAGGGAGACAGCGATGACCGACCAACAGTTGAAACGAGATATGCCCCGCAGGACGCGATGGCGCCGACTGACGAACCTCGCCGCGATCGCCGCCCTGGGACTCGGCAGCCTGGCCCTGGCCGGCTGTGGCGACGGCGAGGAGGAGTTGCCGCCGATGGAAGAGCCGGCCGGCGAGGAGTCTTCCTCCATCGGCGGGGAGACCAGCATGGAGCAGGAGTCGAGCATGAACAGTGAAGATCCTGTCATGCAGCAGGATCAGGCTCAGCAGGACCAGACCATGGACCCGGAGTCCAGCATGGACTCAGAGGCGGCTTCCGATGAATCGACTTCCTCTCCGGAGTCATCCGGAAGCCAGGAAAACGACGACCAGAGCGGCAACTGACCGCTATCCCTCATCGGTGACCGGCCTACCGGACAGCCGCCGGTCACCCGCCGGGCACGCCATGCCCGATCCACCCTCGATCTTCATGAAAGAAGGAGGTGCAAGATGATGTCCAAGGAAACCCTCAAGAAGCTCGGTATCTTCGGTGTCTCGTTCGGCCTGATCGCCAGTCCGCTGGCCTTCGGCGACATGCACGAGGACCCTGCCGCCCAGCAGGCGGATCCCGCCGCCGATGACCCGATGGCCGACCCGAACGCCCAGGGTGATCCGGCCGTGCCGGGTGGCGACCCCGCGGCCCAGAGCACCGATTCCGCCGCCGACCCAGCGGCCCAGCAGGCGGATCCCGCGGCGGGTGAGCCGGCCGGCGATCCGAACGCGCAGGGCGACCCGACCCAGGACCCCGGCTTCGGTGACGGCCCCGAGGCGATGCCTGGCACCGACGACCCGGCCGCCGGCGGCGAGGAGGAGTACGAGTACGAAAACGAGGAAGAGGAGGCGCCCTGGGACGAGGAGGGCGACGACGGCGAGGATGAGGAGCAGAGCTGGTAAGTCCACTCGTCCACTCCCCGTACACATGCCATTCCTCGGCCGTGATATCGTGCTCCCCTCCGAACGGCCCGGCATGTGACCCCTGGCCCCTGCTGCGGCGGGGGCCCTTTTTGTCAGGCTACTCCTCCTCGAGGCGGCGGTAGAGGGTGCGCCGGGCGATCCCTAGCACCTCGGCGGTACGCCGCTTGTTGCCGCCCGTGGCCTCCAGCACCTTGCGGATATAGCGCTTCTCCACCTCTTCCAGGCTCGGCCAGTCCGCCCGGGCGGCCGTGCTCGCCAGCGCCCCCTCGGCTCGGGCCTCACGGCAGTGGCGCCGTTGGACTTCGCCCTGGTCGCGGATCCGCTGGGGCAGGTCGGCGTGGCAGAGCTGGCCCGCCTCGGCCAGGGTCACCGCCCGCATGATGGCGTTCTCCAGCTCGCGCACATTGCCCGGGTAGGCATAGCCGAGCAGGGCCTCCAGGGCGGCGGGCTCGATCCGCGCGATCCGCTTGTCCTGCTGGCCGGCATGCTTGTCGATCAGCGCCGGAATCAGCCGTGCAATGTCGCCCTCTCGCTCGCGCAGCGGCGGGATGCGCAGCGAGAAGGTCTCCAGCCGATAGAAGAGGTCGTTGCGGAAGCGGCCGTCCTCGATCTCCTGTTCCAGGTGACGGTGGGTAGCGGCGATGATGCGCACATCCACCGCTTCCTCCCGTTCGGCGCCTACCGGGCGCACGCTCTTCTCCTGCAGAGCCCGCAACAGCTTGGCCTGCAGCGCGACGGGCATCTCGCCGATCTCGTCGAGGAAGAGGCTGCCGCCCCGCGCGGCCTGGAAGAGTCCCTGGCGGGACTCGTCGGCACCGGTGAAGGCGCCCTTCACATGGCCGAAGAACTCGCTCTCCATCAGCTCGGCGGGAATGCTGGCACAGTTCACGGCAACGAAAGGGCCGTCGCGACGCGGGCTCTCGGCATGCACGGCCCGCGCCATCAGCTCCTTGCCGGTGCCGCTCTCGCCGAGCAGCAGCATGGGCGCATCGCTGTCGGCCAGCCGGGCGGCGTCGTGGAACAGCGACTGCATGGCCTCGCTTTCGCCGACGATGCCGTGGAAGCTGTTCGCCGCCCCGCCGCTCGCCAGCCGCGAGGCCAGCCGGCTCTCCAGCACCCGGTAGACCGCCTCGCGCAGCCCCTCCAGGTCCAGCGGCTTGGTCAGGAAGTCGTCGGCACCCTGCTTGAGTGCCTCCACCGCCTGGTCGATGGTGCCGAAGGCGGTGATCACGATGAAGCCCACCGAGCTTCCCTCGCGCCTCAGCCGCTCGAGCAGCTGCATGCCGTCGATGCCCGGCAGGCGCACGTCGCAGATCACCAGGGCCACCTCGCTGTGGCTGAGCGTGGCCAGGGCCTGCTCGGCACTGGTCGCGGTCAGGGTCGGGTAGCCGGCGTCGGCGAGCTCCTCCTCGAGCAGCTCCAGGATGGCCGGATCGTCCTCGACGACCAGCAGGGGCAGTGCAGGCGTGTCGTGCTCCGTGTCTGGCATGGCATGTCCATTCATGGGGTGGTGTCCTCGAGTGGCAGCACAATCTCGAAGCCGGCGCCTCCCAGCGCGCTTCCGAAGGTGCCGATGGAGCCGCCGTGGTCATTGATGATGCGATGGACCATGGAGAGCCCGAGGCCGCTGCCCTGGCCCACGGGCTTGGTGGTGAAGAAGGGGTCGAAGACCCGGGGTCGGTCGGCCTCGGCAATGCCGCAGCCGTCGTCCTCGACGGTCAGGCAGAGGCTGTCGTCGCGACGGCGGGCCGTGAGCCGTATTCGCCGGACACCCTCGGCCTGGGTGGCGTTGCGCAGCAGATTGGTAAGGACCTGGATCAGCTGCTGGCCATTGACCAGCAGCATCAGCGGCGGGTCCGGCAGCACCGGCTCGAGACGAATGTCGCGCGCCTCGAGGTCGGCTTCGACCAGTTGCCGGGCATCGTGGACCAGGTCGTCCAGGGCGAGCCGCTCCTTCTCGACATTGTGCTGGCGCCCCAGGTCCATCAGCTGGCGCACGATCTCGACGATGCGCTGTACCTCGCCACGGATGCGCGTCAGGCGTCGCCGTTCGTCCTCGCCGATGCCATCGCGACGCGCCAGGCGCTGGGCCTGGCCCTCGATCACGGTGAGCGGCGTGCCGACCTCGTGGGCCACCCCGGCGGCCAGCACTCCGAGCTCGGCCAGCTTGCGCGACTTGCGCAGCCGCCGCTCCAGCTCGATCTCGCGCTGCTGCCGAGCCTCGATGTCGGCATCCTTCTCGGCCAGGGCGTCGAGCATGTGGTTGAGGGCCAGGCCGAGACGGCGGAACTCGTCCAGGCCGTGGATCGTCGCCCGTTGGCGGCGCTCGCCGCGGGCGACCCGCTCCATCACCTTGAGCAGCCGTCTCAGCGGGTGCTCGATATGGCGCCGGAACATCCACCAGATGCCCAGCACGATGCCCGCGGCACCGATGCCGAAGGCGACCAGGGCGACCTGGCTGAGAAAGCCGATGTAGTTCTCGATGCCGGTATTGAGGCGGTTGACCTGCAGCACGCCGAGGATATTGCCGTCGGGGGATCTCAGCGGCATCAGTGTCGAGAAGTAGGTCCAGCCGTCCTCCTCGCGATGGTCGCTGTGCATCTCCCCCTCATCGACCACCGCCTGCAGTTCGGAAGCGTCGTAGAGCGCCTCGCCAAGCCCCAGGCCATTGATCTCGTTGCCCTCGATGTCGAAGACATAGGCGCCGTAGATGCGGTTGTAGGAGAAGGCCGACTGCAGGGTCTCCTGCAGCGACTCGGGGCTCTCGCGTGTCAAGGAGTAGCCCAGGGAGGTGCCGATGGCGCGGCTGATGGTCTGGACCTCGGTCTCCAGCTTGGAGCGTACGTTGTCCTCCAGCGACTTGATGGCCACCAGGCTGAAGACCATCAGCACCAGGAAGAGCGGTACGATAACCGTGACGATGATCAGATTGCGCAGGCGCATGGGGGGTCCCAGGGGTCGTCAGGGCCGCGTCCGGTGCGGCCCGTGGCATGGCTAGTCGGCGGGCACCAGGCGGTAGAGCCCGCCGTCGGCGTGGTCGCTGAGCAGGTAGAGGGCGCCGTCCGGGCCCTGGCGCACGTCGCGGATGCGGCCGATCTCGCCGTCGAGGATCACCTCGCTCTCGGCCACCTCGTCGCCCTCCAGCGCCAGGCGCATGAGCCGCTCGCTGCGCAGGCCGCCGGCCAGCAGGTTGCCCTGCCACTCGGGGAACTGCTCGCTTGCCACCTCGGACAGGCCCGAGGGGGCGAAGCGTCCCTCGAAGATGTAACGGGCATCGCGCATGCCGGGCAGCGAGTCCGCGCCGATGGGCTGACGGGTGGCGTAGTCCACCCCCAGGCTCACCTCGGGCCAGCCGTAGTTCACCCCGGGCTCGATGAGATTCAGCTCGTCGCCCCCCAGGGGGCCGTGCTCCGTGGCCCACACCTGCCCCTCGGCGTTGACCACCATGCCCTGGATATTGCGATTGCCGATGCTGTAGAGCGCGTCCAGGGTATCGGCATCCTCCAGGAAGGGGTTGTCCCCCGGCACGCCGCCGGTCTCAGTCAGGCGCAGCACGCTGCCGGCGTGATCGCCGCTGTCCTGGGCCCGGGGCGGGTGGCTGCCGCGGTCGCCGATGCTCATCACCAGGGTGCCGTCGGGCAGCCAGGCCAGGCGCGAGCCGTAGTGGCGGCCGGGGCCGGAGTAGCGGTCCTGGGCGAAGAGCTCCTCGACGTCGGTCAGGGCGCCGTCGACCAGTCGGGCCCGGGAGAGGGTGGTGGCGGTGCCGCCGCTGCCGGCCTGGCTCCAGGTGAAGTAGATCCAGTCCTGCTCGCCGTCGCCCGCGCCGTACTCGGGGTGCAGCACCACGTCGAGCAGGCCGCCCTGGCCGCGGGCGTTGACCTCGGGCACGCCTTCCAGGTGGCGGGACTCGCCATCCTCGCCGACGTGGGCCAGGCGGCCGGGGCGCTCGCTGACCAGGAAGCTGCCGTCGGGGAGCTGGGCCACCGCCCAGGGGTGTTCGAACCCGGTGGCCACGCGCTCCAGGCGCAGGTCGTGGTGCTCGGTCTCGACCCGTTCGATCAGGGTCTCGGCGGCCAGCGCCTGGCCGGAGATGGCAAGGCCGCCCAGCATCAGGGCGGCGGGCAGTCTGCGCAGTGGTGCAGGCATGGTGTTCTCCCCTCGTTGGCTCGCTCATCGGATGATGAGGCATCTACCAGCATAGGGACTTTTCGGGGGCGGGCACGTTCCCTGCCGTGGCATCACGACACCTGCCGGTGGAGCCGCGCTACATCAGCCAGGCCAGCAGCAGCGGCAGATAGAAGAGCGCCATCAGGGTCGAGCAGAACACCAGGCTGGCCACATAGGCGGGCTCGCGGCTGGCCTTCTGGGCGAACAGGTAGTTGAAGACCGCCACCGGCATGCTCATCTGCAGCACCAGGATGCTCTGGGCCAGGGGCGGCAGCCCCAGCAGGGCGCCGATGCCCCAGGCGAGCCCCGCCGCCACCGGGATGCGCACCAGGCTGAAGCCGACCCCGGACTTGAGGCTCCTGATCTGGATGCTGGCCAGGGAGACCCCCAGGGTGATCAGCATCAGCGGCACGGTGAGGCCGGAGATCAGGTCGACGCTGTTGTCGAGCCAGCGCGGCAGGGAGGTGTCGGTGAGCAGCAGCCCCAGGGAGAAGACGATGGCGTAGACGGTGGGCGTGCGCGCCAGGGTCTTCAGGGCGTTGCCCTGGCTGGCCATGACCGAGCCCACGGTGAACTGGAACAGCGAGACCGTGACCATCACCGTGATGCCGAAGGCGAAGCCGGCGCTGCCGAAGGCGTAGAGCACCACCGGTAGGCCCATGTTGCCGGTGTTGGGATACATCATGGGGGCGAGGATCACCCGCCAGTCGCGCCCCAGCAGCCGCGCCATCAGCGGGGTGGCGGCGGCCATGGCAATCATCACCAGGGCGGCGGCGAGCATGGTGCGGCCGACGCTGCCGGCATCGATCTCGGCGCTGGAGAGCGAGGCGATGATCAGCGCCGGGGTGCCGATATTGAAGACCAGGCGGGTGACGAACTCCACCGGGTAGGGGTGGCCCAGGCGCACCCAGGTAAAGCCCAGGCCGGCACCGGCCAGCACCGGGGCCATCACCGCGAAGAGTTCGGCAAGCATGAGGGCGTCCTTGTCTAACGAGAGGCGTAGTCTCGCTCGAGGCTTTTCCGGCGACAGGTCTATGAGGGGGCGCTGTGAATACTTCCCTGTACGCTACCGACGCCATCCATGGCGTAGGACCCCCTCTTCGACCTGTCCCCGGCGCCTCTCGCTGAGCACGGCAGCAGTCGTGGTGAGTCGAAGCGCCTCATTCTCGGCAGGCTCGGGTCGCCTGGCAAGTGCCGGCTCAGGCCGCCTGGCGGGCCACCTGCCACGCCTCGGGGACCGCCTGGCGCAGGAAGTCGAGCAGGGCGGTGACCCGCCGCGGCTGATGGCCGAAGGGGTAAAGCAGGGTGATGGGCAACGGCTCGGGCTGCCACTCCGGCAGGCAGGCCACCAGCTCGCCCGGGTGGTGATGCTCGCGGCGGGCCACCATCCAGTGGGGCAACAGGCCGAGGCCGCGCCCGCGGGCCACGGCGTCCAGCTGCAGCTCCGGCAGGTCCACGCGCAGCCGCGAGGTCGGCGGCTGGAAGTCGAAGCGGCTGCCGTCCCGGTGGTGGAGCGCCACCCCCTCGCGGCTGGCGCCCAGCAGGTCGATCCAGGCGTGAGGGGCGAGCTCCCGGGGGTGCCCCGGCGTCCCGTGGCGGGCCAGGTAGTCGGGGTGGGCGTGCAGGCCCCGGGTCAGCGCGCCCAGGGGCTCCTGGCGCAGCGCCGAGCAGGGCACTTCGCCCAGCCAGACGCTGACGCCCCGGCCGTCCGGCCGGGTGCAGGGTGTTTCGCAGGTGCGCAGGGTGAGCTCCACCTCCGGGTAGCGGGCCAGGAAGGCGTCCAGCACCGGGGCCAGCCAGCTGCGCGTCAGGGCGCAGTGGGCCTCGATGGCCAGCTCGCCGCTCACTTCCTCGCGCAGCTCGTCCAGGGCGGCCTGGCTGCGCTCGGCCAGGGCCAGCATGTCGCGGCAGTAGTCGTGGAAGACCAGGCCGGCCTCGGTGGGAATCAGACGGTTGGCCTGGCGGCGCAGCAGCGGTTGGCCCAGCCGCGCCTCCAGGTGGCTGATGCGCCGGCTCAGCGTCGACTTGGCGAGCCCCAGCTCCCGGGCGCTGCGAGTCAGGCTGCCCGAGGCCATGACGGAGGCGAAGGCGTTGAGTTCATCGAAGTCGTGCATGGAAGCAACCGTGGCAGGTGTCCTTGTCCCCGGCAGTATGCCAGCTAATCATGCGGATGAAAATCATTGTCAATTGCTTCTGCGTCTCATGACCTCCTTTGCCAGGTGCCCGGCGCTGTTGGCACAAGGTATCGGCGCAAAAGATATCGACGCAAAAAGCCCCGGCGGTGCCGGGGCGAGGGTCGGGGTCGAAACCGTGCCGTCAGGCCCTGGTTCCGCCGGGCGATGAGGGCGCCTTAGAAGTCGTAGCTGGCGGAGAGCCAGAAGCTGCGGCCATCCAGGGCCACGCCTTCGGTGGAGCGGCCGGTCTGGGTGAAGCGGTAGGCCTGGTAGGTGTCACCCTGCCACTCGTAGCTGTCGGCCTTGCCGAAGTCCTTGTCGAGCAGGTTATGGATAGCACCGGTGATACGTACATTCTCGGCCAACTGGTAGGAGCTGCGCAGATGGAACAGCTCGTAACCGTCCAGCTTGTTGCCCACCTGCTCGTAGAGCGCCAGGTTCTGGCCCGAGGTGGGCAGGCCGCCGGAGAAGCGCTCCCGCGATGAGTAGTACTCGCCATCCAGGCTGGTGCTCCAGCGGTCGTTGATCTGCCAGGTCAGGCCGGCAGTCAGCTTGTGCTCGGGCGCGTTGGTCAACTGTAGCCCTTCGCTCTCGCCGGACGTGATCTCGGTATCGGTATAGGTGTAGCCGCCGGTCAGGTACCAGGAGGGGGTCAACTCCAGGCGGGCGCTGAACTCGATGCCCTGGGTACGCGCCTCATCGGCATTGATTTGTTGATTATATAGACCATCCGGGACGCCGGGACGTCCGCTGATCGATACGTCCTCTGCCGTCACGATCTTGTCGTCAAACTCGTTGTAGAACAGTGTGGCGCTGGTGGTAAAGCCCCGCTGATTATCGTAGTTGGCGCCTAGCTCGTAGTTGGTGCTCTTTTCAGGTTTCAGGTCAGGGTTACCGATCGTCAAGGTTTCGCCCTGTCCTGTAACGCCATTGATGCCCGGATGCAGGTCGTTGAGTGAAGGCGTACGATAGCCGCGGCTGACACCGCCCTTGAGGGTCCACTGGTCGGTGGTATTCCATACCAGGTAGCCGCGGGGGCTGAAGTGGCCGCCAAAAGCATCGTGATCTTCATAGCGACCGCCCAGAGTCAACGCTAGGTCGTCGCGCAGCCACCACTCATCTTCCACAAATAGGGCCCAGGAAGACTGGTCGAAGGTCTCTGATGCGAGGCCATCGGTGAGTTCAGCATCCTGATATTGGGCGCCGATAGTGGCCATATGGTCGCCCAGCGGCATCACGAATTTGGTGTCGAATACCAGGTTGGTATTTTCCAGTTCCCGAGGGGAGCCGATGATCATGTCGGGGTGGTCAGGATAGGGCTCGCCGATATCGCCACCCGCATTGCTACCAGGGATGGTACGTCCGAGGGTTTCCGTTTCCACATGCATCAAGCTTGATTCGAGCGTGCCGGATGAGAAGCGGCCGGTATGGCCGATGGCGACCTGATCACGCTGGAAACGCAGCTCATCGGCATAGCCACGGATGCGCCCTGTGGGATCGTCCTGAACGCCTAATCGGTCATCGTCGTTGGAGTAAACCTGGCGAGCGCGCTCCATATCCAGCCACAGTTCATGGGTGTCGTCGGGGGTATAGTTGAGCCGCCCACCGATGGAGTAGATACGTGCTTCGGGTGGGCGCGGGTCGCGGCCGGCACTGCCTTCGATCAAGCGCTCGGATGCATCGCGGTCAAACAGGCGGCCGCGTAGCTGCAGCCCCAGGGTGTCCTCGATCAGTGGGCCGGAAGTATACAGGTTGATATTCTGTGAGTTGCCGGCATCGCGATCCTCCTGGAAGGTGGTGTCGACGGCCACCGAACCGCTCCATTCGTCAGCGACCCGCCGGGTAATGACATTGATCACCCCGCCCATGGCATCGGAGCCGTACAGCGTCGACATGGGGCCGCGAATCACCTCGATACGCTCGATGGCAGAGAGCGGCGGCATAAAGCTGGTAGAGGTCTCGCCGAAGCCGTTGGGGGTCACGTCTCCCGAGGCGTTCTGCCGGCGACCGTCGATCAGGATCAGCGTGTAGTCGCTCGGCATCCCCCGGATGGAAACGTTGAGCCCGCCGGTCTTGCCGGTACCCGAGCGAACGTCGACGCCGGGTACGTCGGCAATGGCCTCGGCAACGTTGGAGAAGCGCTTGCGCTCCAGCTCCTCGCGGCTGACCACCGAGATGCTGGCCGGGGCGTCGCGCAGCGCCTGCTCGAAGCCGGCGGCGGTGACCACGATGTTCTCCAGGCGAGCGCCGTCTTCGGACTGGGCCTGGGCGGGGAGGGCGGCAACGGTGGCCACGGCGATGGCGCTGGCCAGCGCCGTGGGCCGGAAGGGGTGGGCTGAGCGAAGCATGGCGTCCTCTTGAATGAGTTTGATTCTCAAATGCAGCGGCGATTCTAGGCCCGAAAGTTCCCCGGCGAACAGTGGCGAGGCCGCAACGCCGCGTTGCCGAAAGCGCAACGCTCGTCGTTGCGCTGTATCGAACGCGGCGTTCCGGCGGGAGGGATATCTCATGGTGATGAGAATCATTACCATGCATGACTTTCACCCTGTCCGGGAGTTCTCCATGCCACGCCAGCCCTCGTCCCCGTTCCTGATGCCGTCCCTTCGCCTGCTGCTTGGTGGGGCCTCTCTGGTCCTGGCACTGGGCGCCCAGGCACACTGCGTCGAGACGGCCAACGGTCCCGTCGAGGTGCCCGAGTCCCCCGAGCGCATCGTCACCCTCTACGAAGGCGCCCTGGATGCCGCCCTGGCCACCGGCCAGCTGCCCGTGGCGGCGGTGACCACCCGCGGCGGCGACGGCGTGGCCCGCTATATCGAGGCCCATCTTGATGTCCACCACCCCGGCACCGAGCTGGCCATCGTCGGCGTGGTGCGGGAGATCAACCTGGAAGCGGTGCTGGCCCAGCGCCCGGACCTGATCCTGGCCGCGCCGCAGCTCAGCGCCGAGCAGTACGCCCTGCTGTCGCGGATCGCTCCCACCGTGGTGCCGGAGGCTCGCCCCCTGGCGGCGGACAACTGGGAGGCCGAGGCGCGCCTCTTCGGCGAGGCCCTCGGTCAGGCCGACGCCATGGAGGCGGCCATCGCCGAGGTCCACGAGCGCAGCGCCGCCCTGGCCGAGGCGCTGGAAGAAGCCGATGCCCTGGGCAGCGCCAACCTGATCCGCTGGATGCCCCAGGGTCCGATGGTGATGTCGGAGCGGCTTTTTACCTCCGGGTTGATCGCCGAGGCCGGCCTGGATCTCAGCGACGCCGGCCTGGTGCGTGATGGCGTGGTGCACAGCGACACCCTGAGCCTGGAGAACCTCTCGCGGCTCGACGGCGACTGGCTCTTCCTGGCCACTCTCAATGAGGAGGGCCAGGAGGCGCTGGACGCGGCTCGCCGCTCCCCCGCCTTCGCCCGCCTGCCCGCGGTGGCCGCCGACCGGGTGGTGCCGGTGGATGGCCAGCTGTGGACCAGCGCCAACGGCCCCCTGGCCGCCCTGGCGATCCTCGACGAGCTTGAAGCGGCGCTGCTGCCCTGATGGCGGGCGTGGTGGCCCCTTTGGCCCTGTACGGTCGGCGCTCCCTGGCCGGGATGACGGCCCTGGCCTGCGTCCTGCTGCTGCTGGCAGTGCTGGCCAGCCTGCTGCTGGGCGCCGGCGACGTTGGCCCGGTCCGGGCCCTGGCCGTGCTGCTGGGGGCGGGGGACGAGGAGGCACGCTTCGTGGTGGGTTCATTGCGCCTGCCCCGCACCCTGATCGGCATCGGAGTGGGGCTGGCGCTGGCGGTCTCCGGAGCGCTGCTCCAGGCGGTATCCCGCAATCCCCTGGCCGAGCCGGGGCTGCTCGGGGTCAGCGCCGGGGCCGCCTTCGCCGTGGGCGTGGCGCTCTGGCTGGGCGCCAGCACCGCCACCCTGCGCGTGGCCGTGGGCCAGCTCGGCGCGCTGCTCGGCTGCGCCGCCGTGCTCAGCGTGGTGCGCCTGCGCGGCCTGGGCAGCGACCCGGTGCGCCTGGTGCTGGCCGGGGCGGCACTCTCGGCGCTGCTCGCCTCGCTCACCGCGCTGCTGCTGTTGTTCGATCAGCGCAGCGCCGACGAGATCCGCTTCTGGGTGATCGGCAGCCTCTCCGGGCGGCGCCTGGAGGACCTGCTGGCGGTGCTGCCGAGCCTCGCCCTGGCCCTGGGCCTGACCCTGTGGCTGGCCCGCCCCCTGGCGGCGCTGGCCCTGGGCGAGCGGGTGGCCGCGGGCCTGGGGCACCATCCCGGCCGGGTGCGCCTGCTGGTGGTCCTGGCGGTGGCGCTGCTGGTGGGTGCCGCCACGGCCATCGCCGGCCCCATCGCCTTCGTGGGCCTGGTGGTGCCCTTCGCCGCCCGGGCCCTGGCCGGGCCCGATATTCGCCGCACCCTCTGGCTCTGCCTGCCGCTGGGCCCGCTGATGGTGCTCGGCGCCGACGTCACCGCCCGCCTGCTGGTCAGCCCCGCGGAGATGCCCCTGGGCGTGCTGACCGCCCTGCTCGGCGCGCCGGTGCTGGTGGCGGTGGTGCGCGCCCGCCGCCTGCCGACGCTCTAGGA
>Ga0209075_1000836_pt1 | contig 29663 bp, 31 predicted proteins | sample Stecom2011_FD_187523 | JGI IMG/M metagenome (GOLD analysis project Ga0209075, IMG submission 187523) | Agricultural soil microbial communities from Utah to study Nitrogen management - Steer compost 2011 (SPAdes) (version 2) | ecosystem: Environmental > Terrestrial > Soil > Agricultural land...
CAAACTTTAGAAAGTTTTGTTTTTCGCATTACGGACGAAAATAATGGTAAAAACCCAATTAGCCATAGAGATATGGGAATGGCTCGTAATATTGCATTTTTAAAAGAAAAATATAAAAGTAACATTATTTTATTTGGCTCAAGTTCTCATTTATTGAAGGATTCTAAAGGAGTTTTTGATGAATTTCGCCAGAACAATCGAATTTGTGGAGATATTTTAAACGATCAATATAAAGAAGATTATTATTATATTGCTTATTCTGCTATTTCGGGTAAAAAGTTTAATGGCTATAGTCCTTTTAAAGATACCAAAGATTTACCAGAGCTTTCTCCAAATTCAGTGGAATATGAATTTCAAAATGCAGATTTGCCAATCTTTTTAAACCAATCATCTTACAAAAAAGATACTGTTTATAGTAGGTTTATGGGGTATCAATTTGTTGAGCTAAATATTTGGAACGTAATGGACGGCTTGGTTTTAATTGATAATGTTCGGCCTTCAAAATGGAAAAATAAGAACGAATATCTTAATAAAAATATAGTGATGAAAAAGTTGTAAATTGGTAGTTGGTAGATAAAACAGGTTATTTACACTCAATGGAACTAAGGCGATTAATGATTTAGAGCTGAGAACATTGCTTTTTAAAAAACTTAAATAAAAATGTCGTTTAACTTAAATTTTTATTTGCATAACCAGTTTTGTATCTTTGCAATAAATAAATTAAAACTATGATTAAAACTGTTATTTTTGATATGGACGGCGTAATTGTAGATACCGAGCCGGTTCACAAATATGCTTATTTCAGACATTTTGAAGAGCTTGGAATTGATGTTACAGAAGAGTTATATGCCACATTCACGGGGAATTCAACAAAAAATGTATATCAAAAAATAAAGGATCAATTTGGAATCAAAGAGGAGGTGGAGCAGCTGGTACAACGTAAGCGTTATTTATTTAACGAAGCTTTTGATAGCAAACCAGATCTGGAATTAATTTCGGGTGTAGAACAGTTGATTAAAGATTTGTATCAAAATAAATTAGAATTGATTTTAGCTTCATCTGCTTCTAAAAGTACGATTTCAAGAGTTTTTAATCGATTTAAACTTGACGACTACTTTTCGTATAAGGTCAGTGGTGAAGACTTTCCGAAATCAAAGCCCGATCCTGCGATTTTTTTACATGCTGCTTCTTTATCCAAAAACGCAAGTGAGGAATGCGTCATTATCGAAGACAGTACCAACGGAGTAAAAGCTGCTTGTGCTGCTGGTATTTATTGCGTGGGATACAACAGCGAAAACTCCAAATTGCAAAACTTGGAAGGTGCAGATGTTTTAATCGATGACTTTCTCAAGGTTGATGCACAATTTATAAAAAACCTAAAGTAATTCATATTCATTTTATAAAAAAGCAGAAGATTTGCCTTCTTAAATAAATTTAACGCATACCTATAACGTGACATAATGCGTCATCCTTGATTCTTTATAGTTTCCTATCTAAAAAAAACAAAAAAAACTACCGCAGGATATTTTTTTTGCGGTAGTGCATTGAGTTTAAGTCTAATCGAAGGAGTTATTTGACTCTTGACTTTAACTCCACTTCCAGTTTATAGACAACAGATTCGGTGTTTGTTGCATCATCTGCATCTTCACAAAGAGCAAAAGTAATTTTCTTTTTATCTTGTTCGACTATTGTCAATCCTTCAAATTTATGTGTATCACTGATTTTTTCAGTAAATAAGAGTTTCATTTTTTTTAGGTCAATCGCACCAATCATGCTGCCTTTGATTTCGCCATCATCGTATGTAGATTCTTCGTCTTCAGCAGTTGCTAAAAAGAATAGGGTATTATTGTGAAGTGTAGCTGCAGAAAAACCCGAGCTAACATCATTAATAGGAGGTAAGTCAAATTTAAAATAATAAATATTGAAGTCGTCTGTAAAATTTCTACCTTGAATCACAAATAGATAATTTGCATTTTCTGGACCGTTTCCTCTGTTTAAGAAATACCAATTATCGTTGTGATGTAGAGCTGCTTCGATATTAAAATCTTGTTCAGAAAGTTCGGAAAAAACTTTCATTTCATCATATAAATCCGTTAAATCCATCGGAGTGGAATATTTTGAGAATTTATTGAAGTAAAACGCGGTATTTCTATTGGGTTTAGAACCGGATCCAAAAGCATACCAAGTGTTGTCCACAATGGTGAGCGCTTCTAAATCATACTTATGATCTTTGTGTTGATGGTGTTCTATGGGCTTATTGTCTAAGCTATGAACCGACAAAGAGTCGTTTTCTATAAAATAATGATAAAGTGCATTTCCAGTATCAGAGACCAAAATTAGTTGGTTATTTTCATACGCAATTCCAGAGGCTGCAGCTATCCCCATGATTTTTAACCACGAGGAAAGTAAAAATTTTTTCATTGTTTCGATTTTTTTTACTAATTTAGAAAAAAAGAATCAGATGAAGCGAAGTTATTTTAAAGTTCCTAAAAAACTTAACCTTAAGGAAACATCAACGGACTACGAAACAGGAAAAACAACCGATGAAATTAAGGCTGCCTTAAAGAAAGTGCGAAAAAAAATTAGTAAACTACAAGATAAAATGTATGCGCACGACAAATACTCGGTTTTGATAGGCATACAAGGAATGGATACGGCGGGAAAAGACAGTATGATTCGTGAGATTTTCAAAGGTTTTAATGCGCGAGGTGTAGTGGTAGAAAGCTTTAAAACACCTTCATACAAAGAGTTGCAACATGATTATATTTGGCGACATTATACCAAATTGCCCGAAAAAGGAAAATTCACTGTTTTTAATCGCACTCATTATGAAAATGTTTTAGTTACAAGAGTACACCCGCATTATTTAAACAACGAACGCAATCCATATATAGACATTGAGCAGTTGTCGGATGATTTTTGGAATCAAAGAATGCAAAACATGGTACAGATGGAAAAACACTGGAGTGATAATGGAATGATAGTGCTTAAATTCTTTTTACATTTAAGTAAAGCCGAACAAAAAAACAGATTGCTAAAGCGAATTGTAAAACCTAAGCATCAGTGGAAATTTTCTCCAGGAGATTTGCGCGAACGAGATTTATGGGAGCGCTATCAGTTTTGTTATGAAGAAGTACTCAAAAATACCGATCACAAAGACGGTAGATGGTACATAGTGCCAAGTGACAATAAGGAGGTGAGTAGGTTGATTGTGGCAACAATTATTTATCAAACTTTAAAACAATATACCGACATCGTTTATCCAGAGCCTGAAAAAGAAATTTTAAACCGTATCAATGAATATAAATCGAAATTGCTGAACGAATAAGTTGATGTAAACCAAGAATTGTTAATTAATAATTAGATTTCGAACTCTTTTATTTTAAACTTGTCTTGACTTTTCGCTTCAATCAAAAAGTCAAGATGAGTTCTTTAAGAAGGTATTGTAAATACTCCTCAAATATGATTAATTACTATGTTGTTTTAGAAATTCCAAATTTTTCAGATAAAACAGCCATCAAAAGGGCTTACCGAAGGTTGTCAAAAAAATACCATCCTGATGTAAATAAAGATCAAAATGCTACGTTTTATTTCCAAAAAATAAATGAAGCTTATGCTTTCTTGATGAATGAAAATAAACGTTTATTATTGAACCAATATTTAAAAACGGTGGGGAACACAGCTTCGAAACAAAAAGAAAATAGCGCGCAACATGTTCATTATCAACCACCCTCGAAACCTGTGATTTATCAATTTTCCACTGATAGAAAGTTTTTTACCTTAGGTGATTATATCTTGATTCAATGGAGTGTAGGAAACTGTAAAGCTATTTATATCAATGTTTTAGGGAAAGTAGAGTCAAATGGTTCTCATTATCTACACATAAAACAATACATGGAGGAGATTGTTATCCTGATGACATTAATCGGCTATGACAATCAAGAGTATAAATACAGAATTCGATTGAAATACCACAATGAAAACCCTGTTATTAAAGCTTTTCATGAAGTTTTAGCAAAAAGTCCCAAGACAAATATTGAACATTTTAAAAAAGAAAATTTCTTTTTAACTCGAGGACGTATCAGCAAAAACACATTTTTGAATAGACAAAAACTTTTGGTAGGATTTTTAATAATTGGTTTGACATTATACAGCTTTTCCATAGCAAAAATTTTGATGTTTTTTGTAGTGCTATTTTCATTTTGGCTGTTATGTGTACAAGCATATAAACGAATACACGATATACAAAAATTAAAGTTTTTTGCTCATCATCTATTGATACCTTTTTACAACATCATTCTCCTTAGGAAATTAATGACCCTTCCAAGTGAAAATGGGCCTTCAGAGTTTGGTTTGATGCCCCAGCAAGAGAAGGTGACTTTCAAAAATTGGCTTGTTCAAAATGTCAGAGCAAAAATAAATCGCCTGAATCTTATTGAAAAGTTGAGTTTTACTGCTTTTTCCTTAATTATAATACTCGGTATATTTCAGACGGCCTTTTATGCAAAAGAAATACCAGTAGTATTGACCTCACATTATGTTGAAACTTCACGTCCAACTCATGCCGGAAACGTATATAAAAAGTATTATCTAGTTTTTGATAAAGGAAAGGTACAAGTGAGTGAAAAAGAGTATCATACAGTTATTTATAATAGACAAAATAGTAAGTTTTTGGTTTCAAAAAATAGAAAGGGAAGAATCCAGCATATTGTGATACACAATAAGAATGCAGCAGTGAAACAAAAATTGAATTTTGAAGTTTTAAACACTTCGAGTCCCATGTTATTGATTTCGTTTATACTGTTTCTTGGTCAACTTTTTGCGTTGCGAACATTGCAAGGTCGCGAAGAAAAACCTTATTCTAATGGATATATGGCCATCGCATTGTTAGTCTATCTATACGTTTTGAACTTGATGATTTAGAAAACAGACAGCTGTAAAAAACCTTACAAGTGTCGGTTTTCATAAGATTAAAATTTAACGGAAGGAGGTACCAATAACGAGAAGTTTCCTTTGTTTCTAATAAAATCTCGAACAATACTTGAACTGATAAACGAAGTGTCTGCCGAAGTCAACAAAAACACTGTTTCAATTCCAGACACCAAACGATTAGCATGCGCAATGGCTTTTTCAAACTCAAAGTCAGCGGGATTTCTCAGACCTCTCAATAAAAAGTCTGCATTTTTTTTCTTACAATATTCTAAGGTTAAACCTTGATAGCTTTCCACAACAATTTTTGCGTCATTTTTAAAAGTATCTTCAATAAATTTCTTTCTTTGTTCAAGGTCAAACATGTATTTTTTTTCAGCATTGGAGCCAATAGCTACAAAAATTTGATCAAACAAAGGCATGGCACGCCTGATGATGTCCACATGTCCGTTGGTAATGGGGTCAAAAGATCCCGGAAAAACTGCTATTTTCATTAATAATTAGTTCTATTTAAGGCTGTTTCTACAGCATTTTCAAATAATTCTTCAAGCGTAATACCTGCTTCTCGAGCTTGTTGAGGAAAGATACTTTCAGATGTCAGTCCAGGCACTGTGTTCATTTCTAATAAAAAAGGTTCTCCATCGACTATAATGAATTCAGAACGCGAAAACCCATCCATATTTAAAATAGTATAAATTTTTCTAATCACATCTTCCACTTTGGCTTTTTCTTCTTCAGAGATTCTCGCAGGTGTAATTTCTTGAGATTTACCTTCGTATTTAGCTTCATAATCAAAAAAATCATTTTCTGAAACAATTTCAGTCATAGGCAAAATCGTGACATCGCCATTGTATTTGAATACACCAACTGAAACCTCAGTGCCTTTTAAATAGCTTTCAATAATGATTTCATTATCTTCTATATACGCATTTTCGATGGCAGATAAAAGTTGAGTCTGTTCTTTTACCATGCTAATACCAAAACTCGAGCCCGATTTATTTGGTTTTACAAAGCAAGGAAGTCCCACTTTTTGAATAATTTGTCCTTCATCTATAGGATCTCCTTCATTTAGATAGTAAGAAATAGCCGTCTTGATACCATAAGGCTTCAACACGGAAAGCAAATCTCTTTTATTAAAAGTTAGAGCTGCTTGATAAAAATTACAAGAAGTATGAGGAAGTTCTAACAATTTAAAGTAGGCTTGCATCAGACCATCTTCCCCCGGACTGCCGTGAATGGAATTAAAAACAACATCAAATTGAAGTTTAGAACCATCAATAACTACAGAAAAATCATTCTTATCTATTGGAAAACGTTTGTTTTGTTCATCTACATAATACCATCCTTCTTGTAAAACATGAATTTTATAAACATTGTATTTGTTTTTATTTAGGTGATTATAAACTACTTCACCGCTTTTTAGAGCTATTTTATATTCACTGGAATACCCTCCCATAATAATTGCTACATTTTTCATCTAATAATGTACATTTATATTTTATTTTTGTAAACTGTATTTTGATACATTAAACAAATTTAAAAAATAAGTTGTAACAATGTTCAATTGACACTAAATAAAAAAGACCATGAGTTTTAAAACCTTTATCACAAGCAAGGGATTCATCATTACAGTTTTTGTAGCTGGATTAATCGTTTTTGGACTGACCTTTGGTAGTCTAAAGTATTTAAATATTTATACCCAACACGGTAAAGAAATTCAAGTTCCAAACTTAACAGAATTGAAAGTAGAAGAGGCCCTAAATAAGATTGGCAATGGATTTGAAATTATTGTCATCGACACGATAGATTTCAATCCTAAAATAGCTCCTTTGACTATTTCTGAGCAAGATCCTGTGGCGGGATATTCGGTTAAACAAGGGAGAAAAATCTACGTGAAAATAAATGCAGCCAGTTATTCATCCGTTCGTTTACCAAATTTAGAAGGAAGAACGTTACGCCACTCTATTGCAATATTAGAATCTTTGCAATTGTTGCAAGGAAGCACCACTTACCAAGAAGATTTTGCGAAAGATGTGGTGTTGAGTGTGCGCCAAGACGGAAGAATTTTGAGAGCTGGAGATAAAGTTTTGAAAAACTCAAAAATAGATTTTATATTGGGTGATGGCTCTTTAAGTTATTTGCCGCCAATAGATAGTTTAGGAGAAATGTACGAATCCATGGCACCAGCAATTGATTCCATTTTTTAATTTTTGCAGCACCAATTATGTCAGAAGATATGGAAGATTTGTATGAGCATTATCGTTTTGAAGCCGGCAAAGGACAATCTCCTTTACGGGTTGACAAGTTTCTAATGAATCTTATCGAAAATGCAACTCGAAATAAAATACAAAAAGCAGCAGAAAATGGTAACATATATGTGAATGACGTTGCTGTAAAAGCTAATTACAAAGTCAAGGCCAACGATATTGTCAGAATTTTAATGGAAGAACCACCTTTTGAAAACGTGATTATTCCCGAAAATATTCCTTTAGATATCGTTTATGAAGACGATGATTTATTAGTGGTCAACAAACCTGCAGGTTTGGTCGTTCATCCTGGACATGGAAACTACACAGGTACATTGGTAAATGCGTTGACATACCATTTTGAAAATTTACCTCTCAACAGCTCAGAACGCCCAGGCTTGGTACATAGAATCGATAAAGACACTACAGGATTGCTTGTGGTTGCTAAAACAGAATGGACGATGAGCGCACTTCAAAAGCAATTTGCCGAAAAAACAACCGAACGTGAGTACGTGGCAATTGTATGGGGAAATGTGATTGAAGAAGAAGGAACCATCAAAAGTTATATTGGCCGCCATAAAGTAGATCGCATGCAAATGGCTGCTTATCCCGACGACAGCAATGGCGCTAAGTATGCGGTAACTCATTATAAAGTTTTAGAACGTTTGGGGTATGTTACTGTAGTTTCTTGTGTGTTGGAAACGGGGCGAACTCATCAAATTCGCGTGCATATGAAATCCATAGGTCATACTTTGTTTAACGACGAACGCTACGGCGGACACCGGATTTTAAAAGGGACCACCTTTACAAAGTATAAACAGTTTGTAGATAATTGTTTTAAAATACTTCCCCGTCAGGCATTGCATGCGCAAACACTTGGGTTTACACACCCTGTAAAAAACGAATGGATGCGTTTTGAAACACCTATTCCACAAGATATAATACAATGTATAGAAAAGTGGCGTACCTATTCTAATAATTACGAGAAGGAAGATTGAAGGTTTGAAATTTTAAATGAGCTTTTAATTAAACATTCATCGATAAGAAAAAATGTTAAAAAAACGAGTATTATACAAAAATAATATTTTTGGCACAGTTAATGATATTAAGTAATTAAACAAAATTAGTTAAACAACATTTAAAAAATAATGATTATGAAAAAGATAACGTTACTCGCAGCAGTATTTATAGGATTTGCTAGCTTGCAAAGCTGTACTTTTGAGGAATATCATGAATCCAATTCTGAAATTTCACAAGTTTTTGAAGTTACAGCACATATAGATAAAATTGAAGACAGATACACAAATTCTGCGACTTGGGATTTCAAACCATCTATTTACGATAGTGATAATGTATTGGTGTATCGATGGGAAGGGAATGCATGGAGAATTTTACCAGTTTCTTATGCATTGAATAGCGAAGGAGATCAAATTTATTACGATTACGATTTCACTCGTTATGATGTAAAAGTTTACGCAAGTACTAACTTTGATTTTGATTTGTTGTCCAATGTCGAATACAGTACGTTTATACGCAATCAGACCTTAAGAATTGTAGTTATTCCTGGAGGTTTTGCGAAAACAGATTATAGTGACTATAACGCTACAATAAAGATGTTTGGATTGGAGAATGCCCCTGTAAAATCATTAGCTCCTAAAAAATAATCAACTTTTTTTCACAACACCCCTAAAAAAATAGGGGTGTTGTGATTTTAAAAAATATTTTTTTATAATTTTGCCCTATCTAAATCATAGAAATTAATAGTTATGGCATCATTACGTTTCGAGGCTTTAAAGTTAGTAAGCAATCGCAAAGAAGTCCCAGTTTCCGAATCAGGTAAAAAATCTGAAATTTTTGGTAGCAATGTTTTTAACGACAAAGCTATGCGTCAACACCTCACTCCCGAAGCATACAAAACTGTAAGGGCAGCTATTGATAAAGGAGTTAAAATCGACCGTAAAATGGCCGACTATATCGCATTGGGGATGAAAGAATGGGCGATGGGAAAAGGGGTTACACATTACACTCATTGGTTTCAACCACTTACAGGAACCACAGCAGAAAAACACGATGCTTTTTTTGAAACATCTTTTGATGGTTCAGATCCGGTAGAGAAATTTAGTGGGTCTTTATTGGTTCAACAAGAACCGGATGCCTCTTCTTTTCCAAACGGAGGAATTAGAAACACGTTTGAAGCTCGCGGTTATACTGCTTGGGACCCTACCTCTCCAGCGTTTATTTTTGGAACAACACTTTGTATTCCAACGGTTTTTGTTTCTTATACTGGTGAAGCTTTGGACAACAAAGCTCCTTTGTTGAGAGCTTTGGCAGCAATAGACGAAGCAGCAACCGAAGTAGCTCGTTTTTTTGATAAAAATGTTAAGAAAGTAACTGCTACTTTAGGGTGGGAACAAGAATATTTTCTGATTGATGAAGCTTTGGCAGCTTCACGTCCTGATATTTTACAAACTGGCAGAACCTTATTAGGTCATGTTTCAGCGAAAGGCCAACAGCTTGAAGATCATTATTTTGGTTCAATTCCTTCTAGGGTTTTAAATTATATGAGAGATTTAGAACATAAATGTATGTTGTTGGGAATCCCAGTAAAGACACGTCATAATGAAGTGGCACCTAATCAATTTGAATTAGCACCAATTTTTGAAGAAACCAATTTGGCAGTAGATCATAATTCTTTACTAATGGACGTGATGCAAAAAGTTGCCGAACGTCATTATTTTAAAGTGCTTTTTCATGAAAAGCCGTTCAAAGGAGTGAATGGTTCCGGAAAACACAACAACTGGTCTTTGGCAACGGATACGGGAGTTAATCTCTTATCTCCAGGAAAAACTCCAACAAGCAACTTGCAATTTTTGACATTTTTCATCAATACGATTAAAGCGGTTGCTGACTACGAAGAATTGATGAGAGCATCGATTGCGTCGGCTTCAAATGATCATCGTCTGGGAGCAAATGAAGCACCGCCGGCAATAATATCAATCTTCATTGGACAGCAATTGACAAAAGTTTTACAAGAATTAGAAGAAATTCCAAACGGAAAATTATCACCAGAAGAAAAAACAGATCTAAAATTAAATGTAGTTGGAAAAATTCCAGATGTTTTACTTGATAACACAGACCGGAATAGGACTTCTCCGTTTGCTTTTACTGGAAATAAGTTTGAATTTCGTGCGGTTGGTTCCACAGCGAATTGTGCTAATGCCATGACGACTCTGAATTCTATTGTAGCAAAGCAACTTACTGACTTTAAAAATGAAGTTGAGAATTTAATAGAAACAAAAGGATTAAAAAAAGATGAAGCTATATTTAATCTGTTGCGTGAATATGTTAAAAGCACCAAAAATATCTTATTTGAAGGAGATGGTTACAGCAAAGAGTGGGAGGAAGAAGCGGCTCGGAGAGGACTTTCTAACCATAAAACTACTCCGGATGCTTTGAAAGCTAAAATTTCTCAAAAATCTTTGAATTTGTTCTCGTCAGTAAACGTGATGAATAATACAGAAGTAAAAGCACGTTATGAAATTGAATTGGAAGAATATATTAAGAAAATTCAAATTGAAGCTCGTGTTTTGGGAGATATAGTCCGAAATCACATTATTCCAACTGTATTTAAATACCAAAACTTATTGATTGAAAACATTAAAGGTTTTAAAGAATTATTTGGTGCTGATTATGAACAGTATGCAGGAGAACAAATCATTATTTTAAAGAAAGTTTCAATGCATGTGAACGAGTTGAATGCGAAGCTTCACGAAATGATGGACGAACGTAAAAAAGCCAATGTTTTGGAAACTGTTGAGGCGAAATCAAAAGCTTATTGCGACCATGTAAAGCCTTATTTTGATGAAATTCGCTATCATTCAGACAAATTGGAATTAATGGTTGATAACGAACTTTGGACTTTGACTAAATACAGAGAATTGCTTTTTACAAGGTAATAAATAACTTTCCCTTCTGTTTTCATAAGTGGAAGGGAAAATATTTTAATACACCACAGTGTCAATCACTTCAAATTCTGTTACTTGTTCTGGATTGTAATGGTAGCGGATCAAAACCTCGCCTGCAAACGAATCGCTGTAAAAATCTACAATCAACCATTTATGATTGATAACCGACAATCGATTGACTTTTGAGATTCCACCTAAATTTTGTGGCAATAATGGATTACCGCCTTCTTGCTTATTCAGTACTGTAAAGTCCTGAATTACCTGTGCCATAACATCTTCAATGATAGTGGGTCTAAATTCTTTATGAGCATTTTCATTTTTATCAATCGAAAAATAAGCAGCTTCGGCGTAAAGTTTTTTATATAAATTCAATGAATCTTGCAATAGAGCTTGTTGAACGAGCTCCTTGCCTGAATCTTGCTTTTTATCACAAGATGCCAACAAAGCTGCACATAAAGTTAAACTAAATAGAATCGTTTTTGACATTTTCATGAGTGCTAATATCAATTTTTATAGGTTGATACTTTTGAATTGAATCTTCTGCGGACTTCAATTTTTGTTCCAGTTTTTGAATTTGTTCCTCTTTCGCTTTCAATATTTTGGTGTCATTTGCATATTGAAAAACATTGATAAGAAATGAAAACAAAAATAAGTATAAATAAATTCTTTTCATTATAAATCTAAAATTAATTCGTCATAGGCTAAAAAAACATTCTCAGGCAAACTGTTTTGAACTTCATCATGAAAGCCCAATTGAAATCCGATGTGTGTCAAATAGGCCTTTTTGGGTTGAATGCGTTCAATGTGTCGCAATGCTTCTTCTAAATTGTTGTGTGTGGGATGTTCTTGTATTCTCAATGCACTTATTACCAATACATCTAGGTCGTTTAAGCGTTGATAAGTTGCTTCATCCAGTGTTTTTACATCTGTCAAATAGGCGAAATTTTTCATTCTATAGCCGAGAATCGGAAGCGAACCATGTTGGACTAATAAAGGTTGAATTTTTTTATTTTTTATTTTAAAATCAACATAAGGTTCGATTTCATTAATTTCTACCGAAGGAGCGCCTGGGTATCTGTTATCGGTTTCAAAAATATAGTCAAATCGTCGTTTTAAACTTTCAATAACTCTAGATTGGCCATAAATTGGCATGGATTTACTTTCCATAAAACAATAAGGTCTAATGTCGTCTAAACCAGCTGTGTGATCAGCATGTTCATGGGTAAAAAGAAGCGCATCTAAACGCTCATTATCAATGCGAAGCATCTGCTGCCTAAAATCTGGACCGCAATCAATTCCAAAAGTAGTATTGCCCCATTCAATTAAAATAGAGGAGCGTAACCTTTTGTCTTTGGGGTTATTGCTAAGGCAAACGGGATGTTTAATTCCTATCACAGGAATTCCTTGAGAAGTACCGGTGCCTAAAAAGTATATTTTCACAGAGATTCTTTTTTACAAAAATAGTATAATATAAATGATTTTTCGTATTTTTATCAACAAACAAAAACATTGCAATGAACAATTTTTTTAAAGAAGATTTGAAGTTAGAAGGTGATCGTAATATTCAACACACACCAGCAATTTCAGACAAAACTTTACGAATAAACCTCAATAAGAACATTTACGGATCTTTTGCGGAAATAGGGGCAGGGCAGGAGACTGCACGTCATTTTTTTAGAGCTGGTGCAGCTTCTCGAACAATTGCGAAAGCGATGTCTGCTTATGACAAACAATTTAGTGATGCAATTTACTCAGTGGAACCTGATGGGCGTTATGTCACTGAAGGTCGGTTGAGAAAAATGCTTCAACATGAAGTGAGATTGATAGAAGAGCGTTTGCGTCACGACGACAATCCAAAAAGAATGTATTTTAGTTATGCGAATACGGTTGCAACCATAGATTTTGCTAAAAAATTTAAAGGTCACGGATGGGTGGGTATTCGTTTTCAGAATGAACCAAATGGTGCTTATAGTGAGATTATTTTACATATACAATTTAAGGAAAACGACGTTTTGTTGCAACAACGCACTTTAGGGACTTTGGGGGTAAACTTGATTTATGGTGCTTTTTATCAGTACAACGATCCTAAAAAACTAATTTTTCACCTCTATGATCATTTAGATAAAGACCAATTAGAAATCGATACGATAAATTTTTCTGGTCCTGCCTTTAAAGGTGTTGACAACCGTTTAATGAGTTTGTTTTTGGTTAAAAATGGTATGGCTGATGCTGTGATGTTTGCACCCAATGGACAAAATATTCTTCCAGCCAACGCACTTTTTAAAAAAAATGTTCTGTTGTTAAGAGGAAGTTTTCGTCCAGTAACGGTGGTCAATATTAATATGTATCAAAAGTCGTTGCATCTGTTTTTAAATACAAATCAATTGTCAATTAACAAAACAGCAGTTGTATTTGAGATAACGCTAAACAATCTTTTGGCTTCAGGTTCTGTGGATGAACAAGACTTTTTGGATCGAGCCGAGTTATTATGTGCCTTGGGACATACAGTAATGATATCAAACTTTAAAGAATACTTCAAGGCCGTGGATTATATATGGAATTATTCACAAGAGAAAATTGCATTAACAATTGGACTTCCAAGCATTATCGAAATTTTTAATGCAAAACATTATAGCGGACTCAGTGGAGGACTTTTTGAAGGTCTAGGAAGATTATTTAAACACGGATTGGAGATTTATGTTTACCCTTTATTAGATGACAATGAAAACATCATTTCTAGTAAAAATCTAAAATTGTATGATGAAGACATTAAACCTATTTATAAATATTTTAAAACCAAAGGACAAATTATTGATATCGAAAACTTTGAGTTGAAAAACTTAAAAATATTTTCATATAAAGTGTTAAAAAAGCTTCAAGAAAATGATCAAAGTTGGGAAAAAGACGTTCCAGAGACAGTTGCCAAAATTATTAAAGAAAGAAAACTATTTGGTTATCGTGAGAATCAAGCTCTGTAACAATGCTCTCAAAAAGCCAGTCATTTTTTAAGTTTGACTGGCTTTTTTTATTGAACTCATCTTGACTTTTTTTCAATTGGCTACAAAATTTCTTTTTACCCTCTTTTTTATACTCCGTAGCTCTGCTATGCAATGTAAAAATGTCTTTAAAACCTGAGTTTGATTCTTCTCTTGGATTCCTATCACTGATTATTAGAATCATAAGTAACTAAAAGTTTTTTTTATAAACTTTCCAATAAAATGGCAACCTACTTCATCTTTCTACTCGAAGTGGCCCGCTATTTCTTCTTGAAAAATGCTCGTATCTTACTCATTTATTGAAACATGAATCTCAATCTTATAATCGAACTCAGGTTTAAACAGAACAAAAAAAACTATCTTTCGCTTCAATCAAAAAAGTCAAGACAAGTTTATTATATGCGGTTAAGGAATGTATTTTTTATCAAAATGAGGTGCTCGTTTTTCCAAAAAAGCATTTCTTCCTTCAATAGCTTCATCGCTCATATATGCCAAGCGTGTTGCTTCACCCGCAAAAACTTGTTGACCTACCATACCATCGTCGGTTAAGTTCATAGCAAATTTCAACATTTTGATGGAAATAGGGGACTTTGCCAAAATTTCTTGAGCCCATTCGTAAGCAGTTTGTTCTAATTCATCATGAGGAATAATTGCGTTGACCATGCCCATTTCATATGCTTCTTGAGCGGAATAATTTCTACCTAAAAAGAAAATCTCTCTTGCTTTTTTTTGTCCTACCATCTTAGCTAAATAGGCCGAACCATAGCCACCATCAAAACTGGTTACATCCGCATCGGTTTGTTTAAAAATCGCGTGTTCTTTACTTGCGAGTGTCAAATCACATACGACATGCAAGGAATGTCCACCACCAACAGCCCAACCGTTTACAACTGCAATTACCACCTTTGGGGTGAATCGAATGAGTCGTTGTACTTCTAAGATATTCAAACGGTGATAACCGTCTTCTCCAACATATCCTTGATGCCCTCTGGCGCGCTGATCGCCGCCGCTGCAAAAGGAATAGACACCGTCTTTGGGCGAAGGACCCTCGGAAGAAAGTAAAATCACGCCAATAGAAGTGTCTTCATGTGCGTCGTGAAAAGCACGTAAAAGTTCTGAAGTCGTTTTTGGACGAAATGCATTACGAACTTCAGGACGATTAAACGCAATTCTGGCTACGCCGTTGTATTTTTTATAAGTAATATCTTCAAATTCAAGCGCTGTTTTCCAATGTATTTGTTCCATGTTTATTGTTTAATAATATAAATCCAAAGATACCAAAAAAATATATCGATTTATAAATTTTGTACTTTAAACTAGAGGCCGCATCTATAGGAGTTCACCGTAGCACTGTTTGTCGTGAATAGGAGAGAAATAGCACCAAACAAAGGAAGTGTAATCTTGATTTTACCAATGCATTATGTGTTTGATAATCTAGACGTTCAAAAAAAGAAAACGTTAATTGAGCAAGTGTTCGGTAAAGGTATGCAGTATGCTGGGGTAGTTTACCGAACCCCTTTTTTAAACCCTATTTTTTTATCTAAAGCACTGGTTTTAAGTAGAAAAGAGCTTCTAAAAATAGACAAAAAAACGGGGATTTTGGCAAAATCCCCGTTAAGGGTGGATGATGGGTCTCGAACCCACGACCTTCGGAACCACAATCCGACGCTCTAACCAACTGAGCTACAACCACCGTATAAGTGTTTTATTTCAAAAGCCAACACCGAGCTTTTTTGGGTGGATGATGGGTTTCGAACCCACGACCTTCGGAACCACAATCCGACGCTCTAACCAACTGAGCTACAACCACCATGTTTCTTTAACGAGTGCAAAGATACATCAATTTATAGCTTTTACAAATAAAAAAACAATATTTTTACTTTAAATCTGATAAACTATTGACCGCCAAACACCTTTCTGTTGTAAATCCTTCGGCATAATCCGAGAAAATCAATCTTCCCAAATCCTTTGCGCGATATTCTACGCTTTCTGTGAAATTTTTTGTAGCAATTGGCGACATTGGTTCATTAGAATTGGGGTCATAGAATTGTGATTTATAAGCCAAAACCGCCTTCAACTTAGCTTCCATAAAATTAGAAACATCTACCACGAAATCGGGTGTGATAGATTCCCATTGTATGTAATGATATACCCACTTTGGTCGCCACGCTTCTTGCTCTATTTCTTCGAAACGAGTACTAATCCTTCTCAATCCTGATAAAAAACAAGCATCTGAAACTAATTTACTTCCTTTAGCATGATCGATGTGTCGGTCGCTTATAGCATTACATAAAACAATTTCGGGACGGTACTTTCTCAACATTTTAATGATTTCCATTTGATGCGCTTCATCATTGACAAAAAAACCGTCGCGAAAACGCAAATTCTCACGAATTTCTACTCCTAAAATTTTCGCAGCTGTTGATGCTTCTTCATCGCGAATGTCGGCAGAACCTCTTGTGCCTAATTCTCCACGAGTCAAATCAACAATTCCTACTTTTTTTCCCAAGGAAATTTCCTTTGCTATCGTGGCACCACAACCTAACTCCACATCATCAGGATGGGCTCCAAAAGCCAATATATCTAATTTCATTTTACTTTATTTTCTTTTAAACCTCTTATTATTAATCAACTATGTTCTTACAAAATACTTTTTACAGTTTTACTTTTATTTACTGTTTCAAAATATTCATTTTCAGGCACGCTGTCCTTGTTTACACCACCACCTAAATACAAAAAACCTTTATTTCCCTCGATTTTCATACATCGCAAATTTACGAAGAGATCGCTTTTTGGAAGATAATCTAAGTTATTAAAATTCCATTCGCCTAAAAAACCTCCATAAAACTCTCGTTCGTATCCTTCGTTTTTAATAATAAAAGCTTTTGCATTTTCTTTAGGATAACCGCACAAGGCCGGTGTCGGATGCAAAGCTTCTACCACAGCATAGGCGTCACTAGCTGTTTTCAACACAGCCTCGATATCCGTTTTGATGTGTAACAACGTACCTGCTCTATGCGTATAGGGTGTGGTTTGTTTCATCTGAACAACATAAGGGCTTATGGCCGCTCTAATAAAATCAGTAACAATTTGTTGTTCGTCTTTTTCCTTATCACCCCAAACTACTTTAGTTAACTTTAATCCTTTGTCCATCTGTGTAGCGGCCAAAGCTACTGTATTTATTATGTTATCGTTCATTTGAACCAATTGTTCCGGTGTAGCTCCCATCCACATTCCTACTTTTGGATGGTAAAACCAATACACAAAAGCTGAGGGATATTTCTTTAGAAAGCGTTCGTAATAAAGTAAATAGTCTGATTCATCTAGAGCTACTTCTTCTTTTCGAGACAGAACCACCTTTTCCATCAAACCTTGTCTAATAGCTTCAATTCCTTTTTGAACCAAACTTAAGTGACTGTTTTTATCGACCTTAGGGTTTTCTACATCAATTTCATCTGAATCAAAACGAACCTCAACTACCGAATCATCTTTTATTAGCTCACATTCGTCAAGGTAAAAAACCACCTTTTCCTCCGAATCAAAGGGGGCAAATACAAAACAGGCTTCCTTTAAAACATTTGTAGTCTTCAAGTCGTCATTTTTTTGAAACAAAGCATAACGCACTGTTTCATTAGGCTTTTTATAAACAATAAATGGTAATTGTTTGGACAAACACTGCTCTATTTTTTGTTTCATCTTTTGGGAACTATCATATTAGATAACTTACAAATGGCAATTAATTGCTCGTTTTCATCTGTTATTTTAATTTCCCACAAATGTAATTTTCTACCTTTATGAATGATTCTAGCTGTAGCAAACACCATTCCTTCTCGTATGCTTTTTAGATGATTAGCTGCTATTTCTATGCCTAATACATCGTATTTTTGACGATTTACAAGAAGAATCGAGGCTGCACTTCCCACACTTTCCGCCAAAGCCACCGAGGCACCTCCGTGTAATAACCCCATCGGTTGATGAACCGTGGAATTAACTGGCATCTTTGCAGTCAGAAAATCCGTACCTACATCAATAAATTCAATAGCCAATGTTTGCATTAAAGTACGCTCACACATTTGGTTGAGTTTTTCTAAAACCTTTGTTTTATTCATATGTTTCATTTCCTATTTGATGAGCTAAAGTTATCAAATATTTTATCAAAGTAAAAGGAATTATCCTTCTAAAAAGAGACCTTTCTATCGAAAGTGTTTTTTTCAGAAATCCCCGTCACTTTATTGCACGGAAGCATCAAGTATTGGCGATAAATTCGTATTTTTGCCTTCACTTAGAAATCCATACGATGGAAGTAATAAACAAAGAGGTACACAAAGCATACGAAATTATCAAAAATGGAGGTGTCATTCTCTATCCTACCGATACCGTTTGGGGCTTGGGATGTGATGCAACCAATGAAGAAGCCGTGCAACGTATTTACAAAATTAAAAAACGTGTCGAGAGCCGAAGCATGATTGTTTTGGTCAATGGTGATCGTTTATTATATCAAGTTTTTAGAGATATCCCACAGATTGCATTCGATGTATTGGATTGTTCTGATAAACCGACTACTTTGGTTTTAGACGCCCCTAGAATGGTTGCAAAAAACTTGATTTCGGACGACGATTCATTAGGAATCCGAATCGTGACTCAACCGTTTTGCTATAAACTCATCGAAAGGATGAAAAAACCCTTAGTATCGACTTCTGCCAATATCAGTGGAACACCTACACCTAATCGATTTTCTGAAATTTCAAAGGAAATCATAGAAGCTGTGGACTATGTGGTTGGATTAGACCATGATAAAATTTGTAAAAAAGCATCCACAGTCATTAAATTGACCCAAGATGCACAAGTAAAGATTTTAAGAAAATAATGATTATTGCTACCAATTATAAAGAAGCATTACAGTTGCCAATTTTTGAATTAGTGACCTTGGCGACTAAAGAAATTAATATGGACGCCTATGTTATTGGAGGATTTGTTCGCGATTATATTTTACAACGAACATCCAAAAAAGACATTGATATAGTGGCAGTTGGAAGCGGTATTGACCTGGCACTAAAAGTCTCAGAACTCATTCCTCACCAACCTAAAGTTCAGGTTTTTAAAAATTACGGAACCGCTATGTTGCGTTATGACGACATGGACATTGAGTTTGTGGGGGCAAGAAAAGAATCGTACCAACAAAAAAGCCGCAATCCTATTGTGGAAAACGGCAGTTTAGAAGACGACCAAAACAGACGAGATTTCACCATTAATGCCTTGGCTTTTTCATTAAATGAAGCTGATTTTGGAACACTTATAGACCCATTCAACGGAATGGAGGATTTAAAAAACAAAATCATTCGAACGCCATTAAACCCTGATATTACCTATTCTGATGACCCATTGCGAATGATGCGTGCCATAAGATTTGCTACGCAGTTAAATTTTGAAATAGAAGAAGCCTCACTTGAATCAATATCCAATAATTCGGAGCGAATTAAAATCATTTCTGGAGAACGAATCGTAGAAGAACTGAACAAAATTTTAGAAACACCCAAGCCGTCTATTGGCTTTTTGTTGCTATACAAAACCGGTCTGCTCGATTTGATTTTGCCTGAATTGACTGCTTTAAACAACGTTGAAGAGGTCGAAGGTCATACGCACAAAAACAATTTCTATCACACCTTGGAAGTAGTGGACAATATTTGTATCTATACCGATGATTTATGGTTGCGTTGGGCAGCTTTACTGCACGATATAGGAAAGGCACCCACTAAAAAATTCAGCAAAAAAGTAGGATGGACTTTTCATGGGCACGAGTTTTTAGGTGGTAAAATGGTCAAAAAAATATTTCAACGTTTGCACATGCCTTTGAATCATAAAATGCGTTTCGTTCAAAAAATGGTCAGTATGAGTTCGCGCCCGATTGTAATAGCCGAAGAAAAAGTCACCGATTCAGCTGTGAGACGATTGGTTTTTGACGCAGGCGATGATATCGAAAGTCTTATAAAATTGTGCGAAGCCGACATTACAACCAAAAACCCCAAGAAATTTAAACGTTATCACAACAATTTCAAAATAGTCAGAAAAAAGATTGTAGAAGTTGAAGATCGCGATCATGTTCGTAATTTTCAACCACCCATATCGGGCGAAGAAATCATGGAAATATTTAATTTACGTCCTTCGCGTGAAATAGGGCAATTAAAAGAAGCAATCAAAGAAGCTATTTTAGAAGGTAAAATTCCTAATGAACACGAAGCAGCTTATGACTATATGATAAAAAAAGCCGCGCATTTAGGTCTTGAAGTCGTAAACCCTAAACTATAAAAAAATGGAAAACAAATCATTCCTTCGTTGGGCAAAAATCTCTTTGATATTAATTTATTTGGTCATAATTGCCGGAGCCACTGTCCGTATGACTGGATCTGGAATGGGTTGTCCAGATTGGCCTAGGTGTTTTGGTTACTACATTCCGCCAACCGATGTGCAGGAGCTTTTGTGGGAAACTAATCACGAATACAAAAAAGGTCAAGTGATTATTAAAGATGAAAAGCTGTGGGTTGCCAACCAAAATTTTATCTCCACTGATGTCTATAATGCAACATATTGGAATGAATACACAAAGCATGATTATGCCGAATTCAATCCTTATCATACTTGGGTAGAATATATCAATCGTCTTTGCGGTGCGTTAGCAGGTTTGGCGTGTTTGGTGCTGTTTTTTAAATCATTTAGCTATTGGAACTATAAAAAATCTGTGGTTTTTTGGGCAGGAATCGTATTGTTTTTATTGGGTTTCAATGCGTGGTTGGGCGCAACAGTAGTGTATTCTGTACTAGATCCTTTAAGAATCACCACACATATGATTGCAGCATTGTTGAATGTGGCAGCCCTTTTATATTTGATGCGAATTGCGCAATCCAAAAAGAAATTCAACGACAAATACGACAAAAGCTATTATCTATTTGCTTGGACTTCCCTGGTTTTTACGCTGATACAGATTGGTCTAGGAACACAAGTACGTCAATTTATTGACGAACAAACACGCAACGGTAATACCGACGTCACTTTGTGGCTGCAAAATCCTGATGCTAATTTTTACATACACCGAACCTTTTCCTTTGTACTATTTTTTATTAATTTATACCTATTTTTAAGAAATAAAAGATTGAGGCTGGGTGATGGAAAAATAAACTGGGTGATGTTAATACTTCTTTTAGAAATCATCACAGGCGTTTTGATGTACTACGTAGATTTTCCATTCGGCACACAAGCAGCTCATCTTGTCTTAGCTGCGTTAATGTTTGGATTACAGTTTGTTATTGTGCTAGAGTCCAGACGTTCGTAAATGTATAAAAACCCTTGGTAATATTCAAAAGATCAAAAAATGCTGTCCAAAATTCATTGGACAGCATGGTTTAATTTTTCAGGTGTGTGATAAAATAATCTGCGATTTTTTCATTGAGGTGTATCCGATCTCTTCCAAACACATTGTGTTCGTGAGTTGGGTAAAGGAAATAATCAATCTGTTTTCCAGCTTTGATACAGGCTTCAATAAATGACATACTGTGTTGCTGAACTACAACTGGATCTTTTGCGCCGTGAATCAATAATAAACGCCCTTCTAATTGATGAGCTTTGTCCAATAATGAAGTCTTTGCATATCCTTCTGGATTTTCATCAGGTGTATCCATATAACGCTCACCATACATCACTTCATACCATTTCCAATCAATCACAGGACCTCCAGCAACCCCCACTTTAAATATTTCAGGATAGTTCAACATCAAGCCAGTTGCCATAAACCCTCCGTACGACCAACCGTAAACTCCTATTCGATCCGTATCTACAAAGTTTTTAGTCTTTAAAAAGGCTACTCCTTCCATTTGATCTAGCATTTCTACCTTGCCTAATTCTCTATGAATCACGTGTTCAAAGTCTTTTCCTCTGTTGTCACTTCCTCGATTATCCAAAGTAAATACCACAAATCCTTGTTGTGCCATATAATAATCAAACCCATTGGCACCTCCATTAAAACGATTGGTTACCAACTGCGCATGCGGCCCTCCGTAGACATAAATCATTACAGGATATTTATGATTTTCGTTAAAATCAACTGGATAAGTCAGTCGTCCATTTAAAGTTGTTTTACCGTCAGCTGCCTTCAATGTGATAAGCTCTACCTTCGGTAAATTGACTTTTCCTTCAAATGGATTCTTTGCATTCAAAATTTCTATAGATTTATTCCCTTTAATTGTATTTAAACTGATGATATTAGGCTTTTCAAAATTACTGAACTGGGCATAATACCAAGTATTTGAAGGGTTCATTTCCACATTATAAGTGCCTGAGTGCCTGGAAACCACTGTGGTTTTTCCTGAATTGATATTTGTTCTGTATAATAACTTATCTAATCCTTGATTTGCTGTTCCAATATAATAGATTTCGTTAGGGTTTACTTCTACAAAATTTTTAAAAACCACATCGTTGAAGACATAACTATTTAATTGCTTCCCGTTGGTATTGTATCGATACATTTGACGAAACCCCTCCTTATCAGTAACGTATATAAACTCTTGATTATTAATAAACTTTAAAGAGTGTGAAGGTTCCACATAAGTATTGCTTTTTTCTTCAAAAAGTTGCTTATCAAATTGACCTGATGCTGCATGGTAACGTTGTAATTTTAAATGATTTTGTCCTCGATTGAGCACTCCTGTATATACAAAGTCACTATTTGGCGACCAAGTTGGCATAGTTAAAAACTGTTCTTTGTCTCCTAAAACAGCCAATTTTATACTGTTTTTTCTTTCGATTGAATAAATATGTAGTGTGACCTCTTCCGATTTCATACCCGCCATTGGATATTTAAATGGTTTATTTTCGGCTATTCTTACTGAAAAATCAGTCAATGGGTAATCAGCGACCATTTGTTCATCTTTTTTGTAGAACAAAATTTTCTTACTATCTGGGCTGATCCAAAAACCTTTATTAACACCAAATTCTTCTCGATGGGTATTGCTACTTCCATTCACAATACCTTCGGTATCATTTGTAATACTAATTGTGGAACCGTTTTCAAAAGAAACCTTAATGTTGTTTTCATCCAACCAAACAACAAATGATTTATCCGCAGCAACTTCTTCTTCTTTCGCATTGCCACCATATGGAATCCATTTGGTGATTTTTTTTAGTTCAATATTGTAAATAATATAATATTTAGAAGCATCATCCGCGTAAGTAAAAGCATATTCGTTTTCACTTTCCCATTGGTAAGAAAACGGCATCATTGAAAGGTGTATTTCCTTGTTTAATTTTTCAGAAAGTACTGTGTTAATCTCTTCTACAGTAAAAAAACGTTGCATATTTTCACCATTAATTCTTGTTTCGGTCAATGCATTATAAGGAGCTGCCATATAAGTCAAGGCTTCATTTGTTCTCCATTGTGGACTGTAAACTGTTTGAGGTGCAAAACCTTTCTGAGCTGTTAATGTAGCTTCTTCAATGGTTAGATTCCGCTGTGCAGTCACCAATATACTTGAAAGTATAAAGGTCAATAAAGTTAATTTTTTCATTCCATTCATTCTTTTGAAAATAAATCTTGCAATTGTCGTTCTAAATCAGCTGTGTTTTTAAAATATTCCAATTCGAGCGAACTGTTTTGAGTTTTCAATTCTATCAATAATAATTCGAGTACATTCAATGGATCGGCTTCTATACCTTGCATCTTTTCGTCAAAATTCAAACCTACAATCAAGCTCTCATTGTAAATGGGAATCAAATAATCTTCGATAAACGTAGCCAAACAAATCTGTTGAGGGCGGTAAGTTTTCCAATCTTCAACACAACATTTTTGAGCATCTTCTACTTCAGACCAAAAACAAACGATACCTACCGGCAGTCCCTCTTCATCTTGAAAAAGTAGTGATTGTGCCATACCGACACCTTCTTTGTGTTCAACTACATATAGCTCTTGATTTTGAGCGATTTTCTTTATAAAAGTATTCATAATTCACATATTACACTATAAACTTCCCATCGCTCATCACTAACTTTCTGTCGGCTAAATTCGCTAAATCTTCATTATGCGTCACGATAACAAAGGTTTGTCCAAATTCATCTCGTAGTTTGAAAAACAAATCGTGCAAATTTACAGCTGTTTGTGTGTCCAAATTCCCAGATGGTTCATCAGCAAAAATCACAGCAGGCTGATTGATTAGAGCACGAGCAACCGCAACTCTTTGTTGTTCGCCGCCTGACAATTCAGAAGGGAAATGTTGGTATCTGTGTTCCAGTCCTAAATAATCCAATAATTTTTTGGCTTCGTTTTCAGCATCTTTCCGAGATTTTCCAGCAATAAAAGCGGGAATACAAACGTTTTCTAATGCTGTAAATTCTGGTAATAATTGATGAAATTGGAAAATAAATCCTAAGTTTTTATTTCTAAAAATTGCTTGTTCTTTTTCTTTCAAATTTAAAACATCTATTCCGTTAATCTTCAAGCTTGAATTAACATTCTTTTCAGGTCTGTCTAGAGTTCCTAAAATTTGAAGTAAAGTGGTTTTCCCCGCACCTGAAGCTCCGACTATAGCAACGATTTCTCCTTTTTGAATCTCAAGAGAAACATTTTTTAGAACTTCCAATTGATCAAATTTTTTACTTAGATGCTGTGCTTTTATCATCGTATTGTTTTAATAACGAAATTAGTCAAAGTTTTGTTTATAATGCAAGAAACGACATAGAATTCTTTATGCTATTTTTCGCATAAAAAAAAGGTTAACTTTGAAATTGTTTCTCTAAATTGTTGTAATTTTATGCAAATGAAAAGAAAAATGATAACTAAAAATTATGAAACAGCTATTTTTGCCAACGGTTGTTTTTGGTGTACAGAGGCTATCTTTCAAAAACTCAAGGGAGTAAAAGAAGTAACTCCAGGTTTTATTGGAGGAACATTAGAAAACCCAAGTTATAAAGAAGTTTGCACAGGTGCTACAGGTCATGCAGAAGCTTTACGGATTGTTTATGATTCTCATGAAATTTCGTATAGACAATTATTGGAAGTGTTTTTTACCACCCACGATCCTACGACACTCAATCGACAAGGAAATGATGTAGGCACACAATATAGAAGTGAAATTTTCTACACCAATCTAGATCAAAAAGAACAAGTAGAGCGTTTTATAACTATCCTAAACGATCAAAATTTTTTTGGTCAACCTGTGGTAACTCAACTTAGTCAAGCTAGTGATTTTTATCCTGCCGAAGAAGAGCATTTTGATTATTTCAACAGAAATCCTGAAAACAAATACTGTGCTGCAGTCATTGCTCCAAAAGTAGCTAAGTTTCAAAACTTCTTCAAAGAATACTTACGATAATTTTGGCATAAAATTTGTTCACATTAAAAGAAAATCACAATGAATCAAATCGTTTTAAAACCTGATGAACAAATAAATGAACGAAAAAAATACCGTTTGTTACTTTTTGGATTGCTGTTTGACGCTGTAGGAATGCTTTCGTTTACGATTCCATTTATTGGTGAATTCTCCGACTTGATTTGGGCGCCAATCGCGGGACTTTTACTTAAATCTATGTACAAGGGTTCCATTGGTAAAGTGGGAGGTTTCATTGCATTTTTAGAAGAATTATTGCCAGGAACTGACATCATCCCTACTTTTACTTTGACTTGGATTTATACCTATTTCATTCAAAGAAATAACTAAAATGACAACCTCAAAATAAAAATTATTTAAATAGGTAATTCAACTTTGTTTTAGAAAGTTAACAACAAACAGATTCTTAAATCATTGATTTCGATATGAAATACTTTGCAAATATTTACATCAAACTCAATTTTTAAAATCCAACAATAACTTTTAACTTAGCAAAAAATTAAAGTTAATGCAGCCGAATTTATTAGACACACCGATCGAGTATCTTAAGGGAGTTGGTCCTCAACGTGCTGCTGTATTAAAAAAAGAACTACAAATATTCACCTACAAAGACTTAATTAATTTTTATCCATACAAATATCTCGATCGCACCAAATATTATCGAATAACAGAATTAAATCAAAACTTGCAATCCGAGATTCAAATCGTTGGTAAAATTATTCATATCAAGACCGTTGAACAAAAAAGAGGTCGGAGATTGGTAGCTACTTTTACAGACGGTCATCTCAATATGGAACTTGTTTGGTTTCAGGGGTATAAATGGATACAAGAAAGTTTACAAATCAACGTACCTTATGTGATTTTTGGTAAAATAAATTATTTTAACGGTTTGTTTTCAATGCCACATCCAGAAATTGAAACCATGGATGAACATAAAAAAAATCTTCAAACTGTTTTACAACCAGTCTATCCATCAAACGAAAAATTGATAAAACGGCATATTTCGAACCGAACAATTACTAAAATGATGCAACAAGTGTTCATTGAAACACACCATCTGTTCAAAGAAGTTTTTCCTGACTATTTAATGAATGAATTGCGTCTTTTAAGCAAAAAAGAAGCATTTTTCAATGTGCATTTTCCAAAAAGTAATGATTTGTTGGATAGAGCGCGTTTTCGTTTAAAATTTGAAGAATTGTTTTTTATACAACTTCAATTACTTTCCAAGAATGTAGTTCGAAAACAACGCATCAAAGGGTTCGCTTTCAAGCAAGTTGGCACTTATTTCAATACTTTCTATCATGACCATTTACCGTTCCCTTTAACTAATGCACAAAAACGCGTGATTAAAGAAATTCGGATTGATATGGCAAGAGAGGCCCAAATGAATCGCCTGTTGCAAGGAGATGTTGGTTCCGGTAAAACCATCGTAGGTTTTATGTCTATGTTACTAGCCTTAGACAATGGCTTTCAAGCTTGTCTGATGGCTCCTACCGAAATTTTAGCTCAGCAACATTTTATCGGAATTAAAGAAATGGCTGATAAAATTAACGTAAATGTTTCACTCTTAACAGGCTCCACAAAAACAAAAGAACGCCAACAATTACACGAAGATTTGCTTAGCGGCACTATTGATATTCTTATTGGTACACATGCGTTATTAGAAGATAAAGTACAATTTAAAAATTTAGGTTTAGCAATTATTGACGAACAACATCGTTTTGGTGTGGAACAACGTTCAAAAATGTGGAAAAAAAACAAATTGCCACCACATGTATTAGTCATGACTGCGACTCCAATACCTAGAACCTTGGCGATGAGCTTATATGGAGATTTAGATGTTTCTGTCATCGACGAATTACCACCGGGGAGAAAACCCATTCAAACTTTACATTTTTTTGAAAGCAAGCGGCTACAGGTTTGGCATTTCATCCGTGGAGAAATTGCAAAAGGCAGACAAATTTACATCGTTTTTCCTTTGATTCAAGAAAGCGAAACGCTGGATTACAAAAATCTTATGGAAGGTTATGAAGCTGTTTCCAGAGACTTTCCTCTTCCTGAGTACCGCGTAAGCGTGGTTCATGGTCAGATGAAACCCAAGGATAAAGATATTGAAATGAAGCGTTTTGCTAAAGGTCAAACAAATATAATGGTGGCTACAACCGTCATTGAAGTGGGGGTAAACGTGCCCAATGCGTCGGTGATGATTATTGAAAGTGCCGAACGATTTGGTTTGAGTCAATTGCATCAATTGAGAGGTCGTGTGGGAAGAGGAGCCGAACAAAGTTACTGTATTTTAATGACTGGAAATAAACTGAGTAGCGACACAAAAGTAAGAATGGAAGCCATGTGTAATACAAACGACGGATTTGAAATTTCTGAAATCGATTTAAAACTTCGAGGACCTGGCGATCTCATGGGGACACAACAAAGTGGTGTTTTGAATTTACAAATCGCAGATTTGATCAAAGATCAAGAAATTTTAAAATTAGCCCGAATTAAAGCTATTGAATTGTTAAAAAAGGATCTTAATTTTGAAAAAGAAGAACATCAAGAATTAAAAGCCGCCTTTGTAGTGTTGGCGAGAAAAAACAACATCTGGAATTATATAAGTTAGACTATGAAAATCATTTTTGCATCCAATAATAAAAATAAAGTTGAAGAAATTCAAAACCAATTACCTGCTCATATTCAAATTGTTACTTTAGAAGAAATAGGTCATTTGGAAGACATCGAAGAAAACGGAAAAACGATTGAAGAAAATGCTATTATAAAAGCCGATTTTATTGCAAATAAATACAAACTTCCTTGTTTTGCAGACGATACCGGTCTTGAAATTGAAGCATTAAATGGAGCACCAGGAGTGTATTCCGCTCGCTATGCAGGGGAAGAAAAAAATGCAGACAAAAATATGAATTTGGTTTTGAAAAATCTTCAAAATATTTCTAATCGAAAAGCACAATTTAAAACTGTAATTGCGCTAAATATCAACAATAAACAGTATTTATTTAAAGGAATAGTTAAAGGTGAAATTACGTATTCAAAAACAGGTGAAAACGGTTTTGGATATGACCCCATATTTGAGCCAGAGCATTTAGGAAAAACATTTGCAGAAATAAGTTTGAAAGAGAAAAATAAATTAAGCCACCGTGGACGAGCAGTCACACAACTGATTACCTTTCTAAACAAATTTGAATTGATAAATGAAGATTAAGTCATTGATTTTATATGCTCTTTAGATTTTTTGATAGCTTTGAAATGCGAAGGTGTCAATCCAGTAACTTTCTTAAATTGATTGCTTAGGTACGCCACTGAACTATAGTTCATCTTATGAGCTATTTCACTAAGAGTCAACTCATCATAAACTAATAATTCTTTAACCTTTTCAATCTTTTGCAAAATATAGTACTGTTCAATTGTTTGAGATTCTTGAGAAGAAAACAACTGGCTAAGTGTTCTGTATTCTACTTGCAACTTGCTTGATAAGTACTCTGATAATGTGATGGTTAAATAATTAACATCTTTAGAAAGCAATTCGATAATTTGAGTTTTAATGCGCTCCACCAGCATACTCTTTTTATCCTCAAGTATTTCAAACCCCAATGGCGTGATGGCTTTTTCTATTTTATCTTTATCATTGAGTGAAATTGGTTCGTGAAATTCAATAATTCCTAAGTCAACATCGTTCAATTCAAAACCCATGTCTTCCATTGTTTTTTCAATGACCATAATGCACCTAGGGCAAACCATATTTTTAATACGAAGTACTTTCATAAAAGAGCTTTTTCCTTGTCAAAGATAGTACAAACAGTTTTGATACGAAACAGCTTCATTATATTTTTTTCACAAATGGTGTTTCCTAACTACTTATTGACTTTCTTTGTTTATTGAATTGTTTTCCAATTCATTACCAAATAGGGGACTTTTATAAACTTTAGGTAAATTTAACTTTGCGCTTATGCCAAGGCTTCTAAGAGTCCTACGGAGTAAATAAGTTGTTAGCACTCACAGAATCAGTCAAATAGCAGACGCTTCGATTACTTTTCGCTACAAAGATTACCGTGATGGCAACAAGCAAAAATTGATGACGCTAAGTCACGAAGAGTTTTTGCGCAGGTTTGAACAACACATTCTTCCCAAGCGTTTTGTGAAGATTAG
>Ga0209075_1000837_pt1 | contig 29662 bp, 27 predicted proteins | sample Stecom2011_FD_187523 | JGI IMG/M metagenome (GOLD analysis project Ga0209075, IMG submission 187523) | Agricultural soil microbial communities from Utah to study Nitrogen management - Steer compost 2011 (SPAdes) (version 2) | ecosystem: Environmental > Terrestrial > Soil > Agricultural land...
CTGTAGATTAGTCCGCCCCCGAAATGTGTTGGCATCAGGCTTATAAACCACACGAGCCCCAGTGCGCGTATAATCAGGAACTTCCGGCCCGGTATTGAATGCAATGCCATCAATAATGCCGCTGCCATCCACAGGCTGCAAAACCAGCTTCAAGTGGTTTTCGCCCACAATACGCTGGCTGACCACCCGAAACTCGCCATCGAACAAAGGCTCCGGGAAGTGCTGCCCCCAAGGACCCGCACGCTTGAGCAGCGCTGCCGTTTCCAGCGACAGTTCATCCGAACTTAGCGGGCCATCGGTAGTAATCGCTGCCTCAAGATCTGCGGCGGTAAGAGTATCCCGCACAGCCTGATCGAAGGCGTCGGAGAATGTATCAAGGTCACTCCGGGCTAAGGTCATACCAGCCGCCATCGCGTGGCCACCGTATTTATGCATCACACCTGGATACCGTGAGTCCACAACCGCCAGCACATCGCGGATATGGAGGCCCGGAATGGATCGGGCTGAGCCTTTTATATCCACACCGTTTTCATCCGGCGCAAACGCGATGGTGGGTCTATGGGTCTGTTCGCGGATTCTGGCCGCAAGAATACCAATGACCCCTTGGTGCCACTCCTGATCAAACAGCGCCAGCCCCCAAGGTAGCCCTTCCAGATCCAAAGACATGGAAGCGAGTAGGTCCTGCGCCTGGGTTTTCATGTCTTTTTCGATGGTGCGCCTTTCCCGGTTGAAGGTATCCAGTTCACGGGCAAGTCGGCGGGCTTCGTCCGGGTTGTCTGCCAACAGGCAGGCTATGCCAACACTCATATCGTCGAGTCGGCCGGCTGCGTTGAGCCTTGGGCCAATTACAAATCCGAGATCGGTTGAGCTTATGTTCCCATGCTCTCGGCCAGCCACTTCAAGCAGTGCAAGGATGCCCGGGCGGGCTTCGCCTTGGCGGATTCGGCGCAAGCCCTGTTCGACAAAAATGCGATTATTGTGATCCAGCGGAACTACGTCAGCGACTGTACCCAGCGCAACCAGATCCAATAGACTACCCAAGTTGGGCTCCGGTTGTGGCAAGAGGCCAGCTTCCCTTAGTTTTTTGCGCAGGGCAGTGAGCACGTAGAACATAACACCCACGCCCGCAGCATGTTTACTCAGGAAGGCACAACCCGGTTGATTGGGATTTACAATGGCATCGGCATCCGGGAGCGTTTCACCAGCAAGGTGGTGATCCGTAACCACCACTTTGATGCCCAGTTCCTTCGCTGCACGTACACCCTCGATGGCTGAGATTCCGTTATCCACCGTCACCAGGAGATCTGGCAGTTCACCGTCTTCGAGGAGTCGCTCAATAATCCCCGGAGTCAGTCCATAACCATCCGAAAAGCGGCTGGGTACACGAAAATCAATGCGCTGCAATCCGAGCATGGAGAGCCCAAGCATGGCGACTGCCGTGCTGGTAGCGCCGTCAGCATCAAAATCACCGAGTACAAGTACCCGCTGGTTTTGGGCAATGGCATCTGTCAGGAGTTCAACCGCACGGTCGATGCCCCGCAACTCGAAAGGCGAAGCCAGGTGTTTGAGGGTGTAACTCAATTGGCTATCGGAGGTAACACCGCGAGCGGCATAGAGGCGGCGGAGCAAAGGGGGTAGATCTTGCCCCCAACCCGGATAGCTCTCCGGGCGGGGACGACGCAGGATCTTTTTGGGTGTCATACAGGATTATGCATTCTTCCAGTGCTTTGCGATAAATGCCTGAACCCCTGCTCTATCGTTGTCGAGCACGGTGTATCGCTCCTCCCGCTCGAATAGATCCGCCATGTGAACCGGAAGTGCCGGTTTAACCGTCAGTCCGGATTCAACGATGGCATCAGGGAACTTGGCAGGATGAGCGGTGCCAAGGGTGATCATCGGAATTTGATCATCACGGCGACAAGCCCGAGCAGCGTGCACGCCAATGGCGGTGTGGGGGTCTAGCAGGTATTCGTTCTGCTGATAGACTTCACGGATGGTGTCACACGTCGCCTTATCATCAACGGCAGCGCTGTCAAACAGCTTACGCGCCTTCTTCCAGCGGTAATCTTCAATGCTAACAGGGCCTTTGGCCGCGTTTTCGAGCAGTTCTTTAACTGCAAGCCCATCACGGCCGTGAAGATCGAACAGCAAACGCTCAAAGTTGCTGGACACCATAATGTCCATACTCGGCGAAAGGGTGTGCTCAAGTTTATGTTGCTCGTATTTGTTGCCACTCATGAAGCGATGGAGAATATCGTTTTTGTTGGTGGCGATGACCAACTGCGATATGGGAAGCCCCATCTTCTTTGCCAGGTAGCCGGCAAAGATATCTCCAAAATTACCGGTAGGCACAGAAAATGCCATGCTGCGATCCGGGCCACCGAGAGCGAGTGAAGCATGGAAGTAGTAAACAATCTGAGCCATGATCCGGGCCCAGTTAATGGAGTTCACTGCTGCCAGTTTGGCTTTACCACCCAGAAACGACTGGTCGCCAAAGCTCTCTTTAACCATGCGCTGGCAGTCATCAAAATTGCCTTTAATGGCAATATTGTGGATGTTGTCACCTTGCACCGTGGTCATCTGGCGACGCTGTACTTCAGATACACGCTCGTAAGGGTGCAGGATGAAGATATCCACGTGCTCACAGCGGCGACAGCCCTCAATAGCCGCAGACCCGGTATCCCCGGAAGTCGCGCCCATAATTACTGCGTGCTCCTGACGCTTTTCAAGCACATGATCCAGCAAGCGGCCGAGCAACTGAAGGGCAAAATCCTTGAATGCCAATGTTGGCCCGCGGAATAGCTCCATCACCCATTCGTTAGCATCAAGCTGCACCAACGGAGCAACCGCTTTATGGGCAAAGACACTGTAGGTGTCATCAAGCATCTGCCGGAAATCAGCCTCTGGAATGGCCTCCTCCACAAACGGATACATAATATTGAACGCAAGCTCCGTGTATGGAAGCCCACGCCAGCTGCGGATCTCTTCCAAACTGAAGTGCGGGAGTGATTCCGGCACATAAAGGCCGCCGTCGGGGGCTAACCCTGTGAGCAAAACGTCTTCAAAGCCCAGTGCGGGTGCTTCTCCCCGCGTACTGATGTATCTCACGTGAGTACCTGCTGGTTATGGTTTTCTCAGTTAAAGTTTTCGGCGCGAATACGTACAACCGGGCCGTCTGTATCAGAGAGGGACTCCAGCTCTTCAATAGCGCGGTTGATCTGCCGCTCCTGCACAGTGTGAGTGAGGATAATGACCGGAATACGACCATCTTTCATTTCCGACTCTTTCTGCATGATCGACTCGATATTGATGCCGTGCTCACTCAGAATGGATGCTATCTTAGCCAGCACACCAGGGCGGTCCAAAGCGGTTATGCGCAGATAGTAGGCAGACTGGATATCTTCCATGGAAAGTACATCCAGATTTTCCAGAGCATCCGGGGTAAATCCGAGGTAAGGCACTCTCAACGTGCTTCCACTGGCCACGATGCGCGCAACATCGACAACATCTGCAATGACTGCAGAAGCCGTTGCTTCATCACCCGCACCAGGGCCGTAATACATGGTCTGGCCGACCGCGTCACCATCTACAAGAACAGCGTTCAGAACGCCATCAACCTGAGCAATCAGGTGGCTTTGAGGAACCAGAGTGGGATGCACACGCAGCTCGATACCGTCATCCCGACGGCGCGCAATACCCAGATGCTTGATGCGATAGCCAAGTTGCTCCGCGTGGGCAATGTCGTAAGGTGTGATTGACGAAATCCCTTCGGTAAAGGCTTTTTCAAACTGCAGAGGAACGCCAAAACCTGCCGAAGCGAGAATGGTCAGCTTATGGGCTGCATCGATACCCTCAACGTCAAAAGTAGGGTCTGCTTCCGCGTAACCGAGATCCTGAGCTTCTTTAAGCACCTCAGCAAACGCACGGCCGGCCCGCATTTCGGTAAGAATATAGTTACCCGTGCCATTGATAATGCCAGCAATCCAATCAATACGATTACCCGCCAAGCCTTCACGAATAGCCTTCATTACAGGAATGCCGCCTGCAACACCCGCTTCATAGGCAACCACAACGCCAGCCTTTTCTGCAGCGGCAAATATCTCGTTACCATGAACGGCAATCAACGCCTTGTTGGCAGTGACCACGTGTTTACCATTGCCGATGGCTGCTAGCACAAGCTCACGTGCGGTTTCATAACCACCGATCAGCTCTACCACAACGTCGACCGCGGGGTCGTTCACCACATCAAAGATCTCGGTACTGAAGGCCACATCGCCAAGATCTAAATCGTCACGGTTACGCCGGCTAGCTACCCGGGTAATTCGGATATTACAGCCCGAACGGCCCGCAATAAGTGCGGCATTACGAGTCAATACATTGAATGTACCGCCGCCAACGGTTCCCAGTCCGCAGATTCCGACATTGACGTCTTTCAAGCTCTCACCTCTGATCCCGAAGGGGTCCTGATGTATTGTAATAGCGCAGCAAAGTGCAATTGCGGCGCTGAAAGGCCGCATAGTATACCGATTCAGGGCTTGATGAATAAGCCCCGAACCAAAAGCAAGTCACAGAAGTTCGCAACCGTTTTAAAGCAGGCCAAGCCCGTCGGCAAGACTCTTGGCTGGTACATAGCCCCGCACAATGTTGCCGTCCTCCAGCACAATTGCAGGCGTGCCCGTAACACCAACCCGCTGGCCAAGCTTAAACTGCTCCAACACAGGGTTTTCGCACTCGGCCGCAGGCACTGCTTTACCGGCTTTTGCTGCGCTCATCGCAGCTTGCTGGTCCTCCGCGCACCAAACGGATTCGTATTTCACAAACGATGGCTGGCCAGGGCCGGAGCGCGGATAGGCATAGTAATTCACTGTGATACCGTACTCATTGAGTTGCGGCACCTCATCATGGAGTTTGCGACAATAGGGGCAGTCAATATCGGTAAATACATCGATCACGGCTTTTTCATTGCTTGCCTTGAATGTGATAAGCCCATCCTTGCCATAGCTTTCCATGGTCTTCTGGCGCTGTCCGGCTCTGGCCTCTTCTGTTACGTTGGCGATGCCCTTGTCAGTAATCTTGAGCAAATCGCCGGTAAGCAGATACTGCCCGTCAGACGTGGTATAGATGGTTTCACCGTTAGCGCTTTGAACTTCATAAAGCCCTTTAGCTTCGGACTCTTGCACCGACAGAATTTTCAACCCCGGCACGGCACCGGAGAGCCTGTCGCTGATGCCATCTTCAACATCACCTGCAATACCGTAGGGCGAGCCCAGAACTCCAACTGTCATCACAACCGTCACAAAAAACCGTTTTACATTCATTCTGGCAAACACACCTATTCCGTCGAATATTAAAAGGACTTGCGGGAACACCCACGCCAGCCACGAAACCTAGAACTCTGCGACACCTGCGTGGAACGAAAGTTCAAAACCCTACCTTACCGAAAAATCACAAGCTCAACCACGGGGATGGTGAGCCTGATGCAGCGACTGCAAGCGCTGGCGTGCAACGTGGGTGTATATCTGGGTGGTAGAAAGATCAGAATGACCCAGCAACATTTGAACCACACGCAGGTCAGCACCATGGTTTAGCAAATGGGTTGCAAAAGCATGCCTGAGCGTATGGGGTGATAAATGCTTGCGAATACCAGTGCGCACGGCGTATTGGCGAACACGATGCCAAAAGGTTTGCCGCGTCATGGCTGCCGCCCGGTTACCGGGAAACAGCGCATCGCAGGCACGGCCCTTGAGTAGCTCCGGGCGCCCCTCTTTCATATATCGCAAAAGCCAGTCTACCGCCTCTTCCCCCAAAGGGACCAACCGCTCTTTGTCGCCCTTGCCCGTCACACGTATAACCCCTTGGCGCAGGTTAACCTGATCAACACGCAGCTCGGTGAGTTCAGACACACGAAGACCGCACCCATAGAGTATCTCCAACATAGCTTTGTCGCGCTGCTCAATTGGCAATCCGGGATCCGGCTCAGCCAGCAGCGCGTCCACTTCCTGCTCAGTCAGTGAGTCGGGTAGTCGGCGTGGTAAGCGGGGGCTGTCGATACGCAATGTGGGATCTTCAGCTATCAGGCGTTCGCGAAGAAGAAACCGATAGAAGCGCCGAATACCCGAGAGCCGACGGGCTGCAGTAGATGTTTTAAGGCCTTGGGCAAGACCGCTGGCCATCCAGTCCAGTAGATCCGTTCGTCGCACCTGCGCCAACAAGGGCTTACCGGGGCGGCCCTCCAACCAGGCCGACAACCGCTGCAGATCACTGCGATACGCCTGACGGGTCTTTTCACCCAGACCATCCTCAAGCCAAACCGCATCGACGAACCGGACTACTACTGCTTCATCTTCGGGCCTCATAGACTCGCTCTCTGACAACCTCATCCACAATACTGCATTCTGGCTCGCCAGAATCGAAAAAGGCAGCCCTAAGGCTGCCTTTTTCACTGCAAGGTTGCTCAGCGGAAGCTGATCAGCCCAACTTTTCCTTGATACGCGCCGCCTTACCAGACAGCTCGCGCAAGTAGTAAAGCTTGGCTTGACGCACATCACCACGACGCTTCACTGAAATGCTGTCGATCAGCTTAGAGAAGGTCTGGAAAGTACGCTCAACGCCTACGCCGTAGGAAATCTTCCGTACGGTGAATGACGAGTTCATGCCACGGTTACGCTTACCGATAACAACACCTTCGAACGCCTGCAGACGCTCACGGTTGCCTTCCGTTACACGAACCTGAATAACCACGGTATCACCCGGCGCAAACGGGGGGATTTCCTTGGTCATCTGCTCTGTTTCAATTTGATTGATGATGTTGTTCTTGCCGCTCATCGTAATGCTCCTGATACCCAATCTTTTAATGCCCTGATGATTCAGAGGCACACGGTTCGTTTAAAATCTCACCCAGCAACTCACGCTCTTCATCCGTAAGCACCCGCTTTTCGAGCAGGTCGGGGCGTCGTTCCCGGGTTCGCCTCAGCGACTGCTTGAGTCGCCAACGCCGGATCTGATCATGGTGACCGCCCAACAAAATATCCGGCACCGCCTGACCTTCGTAAACTTCGGGCCGGGTGTAGTGCGGACAATCCAGCAAACCGTCAGCAAATGAATCTTGTTCTGCCGACTGCGCATGACCCAGCGCTCCGGGGATGAGGCGTGTAACCGCATCAATAACAGTCATCGCTGCTAACTCGCCACCAGAAAGCACAAAGTCTCCCAAAGATATTTCCCGGTCGACTTCTGTTGCTATCAGGCGCTCATCAACACCTTCATAACGGCCTGCAACCAGAATTAGACGCTCTTCTGCAGCCAGTGACTCAACTACAGCTTGATTCAGCGTTTCACCCTGAGGTGATAGATAAACCACACAGGCTTTTCCTGGCGCTGCTTTCCGTGCTGCGTGGATGGCATCTCTGAGCGGCTGAATTTTCATCAGCATACCCGGGCCACCCCCGTAAGGACGGTCGTCAACGGTGCGGTGACGGTCTTCGGTAAACTCTCGAGGGTTCCAGCTATTGAAGGTCAAAAGACCATCACGCACTGCCCTACTCGTTATCCCGTAATCCGTTACCGCCTGAAACATTTCGGGGAACAGGCTGACTGCGCCAATCCACACCCGTCAGAACTCCGGATCCCAGTCTGCAACCAACTTGCGCGCTTCCAGATCAATTTCCCGAACCACTTGGTCAGGAAGATATGGAATCAGGCGCTCCCGCTGATCTATTGAGTCAGCCGTTGCGTGCACAACCAGTACGTCATTGGAACCGGTTTCTATTAGGTGGTCCACTCTTCCGAGGCACTCACCCTCAACCGTAAACACATTAAGGCCCTGCAACTGACGCCAGTAAAACTCGCCTTCAGGGAGCTCTGGCAACTCAGCAGTCGGAACCTTGATCTCAGCGCCACAATAAGTGCGCGCCAGCTCACGATCACCAATACCTTTAAGCCTGACAACGATCGCCTTACCTTGGCGGCGACCCTCCTCAAGCTTTACAGGAATACGCTTACCTTCCAGATCAAGAACCCAGTTGGTATAGCCAAGTATTCCTTCTATGGGGTCGGTAAAGGAATAGACTTTGAGCCATCCTTTAACCCCAAACACCGAGGTAATTCGACCGATCACAGTTTCCTGCGAATTCTGCGTCATGCTACAACCTCGGCTGTCAGTAAAAGCTTACTCAGCAGTTTTTAGCAGCTGCGCAACGCGATCGCTGGTCTGTGCGCCCTGACCTACCCAGTAATTCACTCGGTCGCGATCAACGCGCAGACGCTCTTCCTGACCGCGGGCGATCGGGTTGAAGAAGCCAACGCGTTCAATGAAGGCACCGTCACGTGAGTTACGGCTGTCAGTTACTGTTAGGTGATAGAACGGGCGCTTCTTGGAACCGCCACGAGCCAAACGGATTGTTACCATTTAACCAATATCCTGTTCTGTTATACGAACTTTGTACGTTTCACGCTTGCCACAACCGTGGCTGACGCGGAGACCCATACTCGAAAGGGGCGCTATTCTATGCTAAAAATACGCCAAAGAAAACAGGCAAACAGACTGAATGCAGGTTTTCCTTGTAAGGCTTTTTACATACGACCAAACGGAGGCATTCCACCGCCACCACCGCCCGGCGGCATCATACCACCAAGACCGCGCATCATATTCGCCATTCCGCCCTTTTTGCTAAACTTTTTCATCATCTTTTGCATTTGCTTGTGCTGCTTGAGCAGGCGATTAACGTCCTGTATCTGCGTTCCGGAGCCTGCAGCTATACGGCGCTTACGGGAATTATTGATAACATCCGGGTGACGGCGTTCTTTTGCGGTCATGGAACAGATGATCGCTTCCAGCTGCCCCATAGACTTATCGTTGACTTGCTGCTGGGCTACCTGCGCCATTTGCCCCATGCCCGGAAGCTTATCCATCAAGCCACCGATGCCGCCCATATTCTTCATCTGCTGGAGCTGATCCCGGAAGTCCTCCAGATCAAAGCTTTTGCCTTTCTTGATTTTCTTGGTGAGCTTTTGGGCCTTTTTCTGGTCCAGCTTGCGCTCTGCCTCTTCAATAAGAGAGAGCACGTCACCCATACCCAGAATCCGGGACGCAACCCGATCTGGATGAAATGGCTCCAAAGCATCGGACTTTTCACCGACACCCATAAATTTAATGGGCTTACCGGTAATATGCCGGACCGATAGCGCAGCACCGCCACGGGCATCACCGTCGGTTTTAGTCAGCACCACACCAGTCAATGGCAGGGCATCATTGAACGCTTTCGCCGTATTAGCGGCGTCCTGCCCTGTCATGGCATCGACTACAAAGAGAGTTTCCACCGGCTTGACCGCATTATGCAGCCGACCGATCTCGCCCATCATCTGCTCGTCAACGTGCAGGCGACCGGCGGTATCCAGAATGACAACATCAATGTGTTTCTTGCGGGCTGCCGCAACAGCACCTTCGGCAATAACAACCGGATCCTGATCCGCGGTACTGGGAAAAAATTCAACGCCTACCTCGCCCGCCAGCGTTTCCAACTGCTTAATAGCTGCAGGTCGATAAACGTCAGCACTCACCACCAAGACAGATTTCTTTTGGCGCTCTTTTAGAAAACGCGCCAGCTTGGCAACTGTAGTAGTTTTACCCGCGCCTTGAAGGCCCGCCATCATGATCACAGCGGGGGGCTGAACAGCTAGGTTAAGGGTTTCATTCCCCTCGCCCATCACTCGTTCCAGCTCCTGCTGAACCACTTTCACAAATACTTGGCCGGGAGTGAGGCTGCGCTGAACTTCTTGCCCGATTGCCCTTTGGCGGACACCTTCAACAAAGTCCTTTACCACCGGCAAGGCGACATCGGCCTCCAGCAGCGCCATGCGCACTTCCCGAAGAGTGTCCTTTATATTGTCATCGGTGAGCCGCGCCTGACCGGAAATCTTGCGCAGGCTACCGGAAAGTCGGTCTTGGAGGTTTTCAAACATGTTGCTCTTCCGTACCCCGGGTAAATTGAGTGCACAAACCTCAGAGCCAGCTTTGGCTCCTTGATTCCTGTTGCATAATCGCGACATTATAACCAGACTATCGTCCTGAAACGACCAACCCGGTCAAATCGGCAGCCAAGCTTGCCGATCTCCAGCCAGCACAGTGGTGAATAAGGAAGTTATGGGAACGCTGATTCTCGCGGTCACCTCTCTTTTTCTGTATAGCGTCGGCACCGCTTTGCAGGCGCTTCACTTTCGTGGGCGTGTACAAAGCAACATCGCCATCACCACCCTTATTGGCATGCTGGCACTCACCTCCCACGGACTTCTGATCACCCAAACTATCCACCATGATGGTGGTGTTGATCTGGGTTTTTTCAAAAGCTCGGTGCTGATCTCTTGGCTGATTGTATTTTTGCTGCTGGGGCTAAACCTAAGAAAGCCGGTGCAAAGCCTCTTTTTGGGCGTTTACCCACTGGCCGCCTTCACCATCATCATGGCCTTGATTACGCACACACCGTCGCGACTGGTTTCCGATGAGAGCTATGGAGTGCTTTCCCATATCGCACTATCAGTGACAGCCTACAGCCTGTTTTCTCTGGCGGCTATACAGGCAACCTTGCTGTACTTCCAGAACCGGCAACTGAAACAGAACTACAATAGCCCTCTGCTGCGCAATTTGCCGCCATTGCAAACTATGGAGTCTCTGCTTTTCGAAATGGTCTGGGCCGGAGTGGTTATGCTGATTCTTGCCATTGTGACGGGCGCAGTTTTTATAGAAAACCTGTTTGCCCAGAACTTGGCTCATAAGACTGTGTTCTCCATACTCTCGCTACTGGTTTTCGTAGCCCTACTAGTAGGGCGGTACACCAAGGGCTGGCGAGGCATGACCGCAAGCCGTTGGACACTGGCTGGTTGCGCACTCTTGATGCTCGCGTTTTATGGCAGCAAGTTTGCACTTGAGCTTGTCTTTCAGAATGGCGGCTAACTCTCGCCCCATTACCTCTTGACACCGGGCGCAATCAGAACCAAATTTCGCTAAATACCAGCAACATAAGGACACCTTTAGTTTGGACGGTACATCGCTTACTGCGCTGTCGATAATTCTTGTCGGGCTGATCATGCTGTCGGCATTTTTTTCCAGCTCCGAAACCGGAATGATGTCGCTGAACCGGTATCGCCTGAAACACATGGCGAAGACCGGCCACAAAGGCGCAAAGCGCGCCCAAGGCCTGCTGCAGCGGACCGATCAGTTAATCGGCATCATTCTTATAGGCAATAATTTCGTTAACATTCTGGCCTCGTCCATAGCGACGGTCATAGCCATACGCATATGGGGCGATGCCGGCATAGCCATAGCGACACTTCTGCTGACCATAGTGATTCTGATTTTTGCGGAAGTCACACCGAAAACCCTTGCCGCCCTATTTCCCGAAAAAATTGCATTTCCTGCAAGCTACATCCTCGGGCCTCTACTCAAGATTCTTTACCCGGTCGTATGGGCGGTCAACCTATTTACAGGCGCTATTCTGAGGATTTTGAGAATTTCACCGAACGACGCTGCCAGCGACCACCTGAGCCGAGAAGAACTCAGAACGCTTGTGAACGAAGCTGGCGCGCTTATCCCGGCCAAGCACAAAGACATGCTGGTTAGCATTTTGGATCTCGAAAAGGTAACCGTGAACGACATCATGGTTCCCCGGAACGACGTCTCCGGCATCGATTTGGACGACGACACTGACACCATTTTGCGCCAACTGAGAAACAGTCAGCACACCCGCCTGCCCGTCTTCAAAGGCGACATCAATGAGATACAGGGCATTCTGCACCTACGCAGCGCTACCAAGCTGTTGCAGCAGGAAGAAATCAGCAAAACCATGATCCTGCAGCTTTGCCAAGAGCCTTACTTTGTGCCCGAGAGCACACCCCTTAATACCCAGCTAATCAACTTCCAAAAGGGTAAGCGCCGGTTCGGCATTGTGGTGGATGAGTACGGCGATGTACTGGGGCTTGCCACTCTGGAAGACATTCTTGAAGAAATCGTTGGTGAGTTCACTACCGATTACGCAGCAACCAGCCCCGACATCATTCCGCAAGAAGACGGCACATTCATTGTGGACGGCACAACTGCTGTGCGCACGATCAATAAAACTCTGGGCTGGAAACTTCCCATCGATGGCCCGAAAACCCTCAATGGCCTGATCACCGAGACCCTTGAGAACATCCCCGACACTAACGTTTGCCTCAAAGTAGACGGCCACCGGGTAGAAGTGCTTCAAATCAAAGACAATGTTGTGAAAGCGGCCATTGTTCATCCGAAAAAACGTAAAAAACGGACTCTCTCCATCGCCTAATAGATGCCAGCACCTGCTCTTCGCTATAGACGTTCCAGTTATAGCGAAGCCTGTTCTAGAAAGATCAAAATGTAACCAGCTCCTTGACGCATATCAATCTGGCACCAACACTTAAGGCGTATGCGAAACAACAATAATCGCAAGGAGTTTTTCCATGAGTCTGACACACACCTTTGGCCTGCTGACCAACCCTGACAACCAATGGAAAGCCATTCGAAAAGATTCGGAATCTGTTACACGCCTTTATACGGGGCACGTATTACTACTTGCACTTATACCTGCCGTCGCAGGCTTCGTTGGAACCACTCAGGTGGGCTGGCAAATCGGTGACGGTCAGGTCACCCGCCTGTCTATAAACAGTGCACTAAGTCTGTCCGTACTATTTTACGCTGCCATGCTGGCGGGCATATTCATTCTCGGAAAGTTTATCGATTTCTTTGCGGCGACCTACGATGCGAGCGACCAGACACCGCGAGGCGTTGCCATGGCTGCCTACACCGCAACACCCATGTTCCTGATTGGCGTTATCGCAGTTTACCCTAATATCTGGGTGAATATGCTGGCCGGGCTTGTTGCCATTGCCTACGCGGTATACCTGCTTTATGAAGGACTACCTATTCTCATGAAGATCCCTGAAGACCGGGGGTTCATGTTTGCCACAGCTGTACTCACTGTTGGGCTGGTTATGTTTGTCGGCCTACTTGCCATTAGCGTGGTCATTTGGAGCGTAGGAATTGGCCCGATATACGTTAACTGATATCGGAAACTCGACAGCCAAAATAAGCTAACTGTCATTAGGGTGTTCTTCCGGAACACCCTTTGTTTTTTGAATGAGTACGCAACTTTGTTTTTAATTATGTTAACCAAGCTGAAAATGGGGTAGATTTAGTCTATAACTCAAAACAGGCAGTCTGGCTTGGCTATAAATACGGTTGAGCCATCAACAGGAGTCGGCTATGAACAAGCAGTCCGGCATACATTACCTCCGCGACCACAAAGGGACCGCTAGCAACGAAGCCGTGCCTACGGAGGTAGCCCGTATCCGCGACACAGTTGTCGCCGGACTGGGTGATTTGCTGCAGGGCGCGTTTGATGCCGTTGACGATTCGCTGTTCGAGCTGGCCAACAATGCCCGCAGCAATAATGAGCAGAACCGCTACTTTGAAGCCATGCGGGAAATTCGCATCAAACGTAAGGGTGTAGAGCGGCACTTCCAAAATACCGTTGCGCAATTTTTTGCCAACCCTCCCCATACAGACCAATTACACGAAGACTCACTTGGGCAACAGGCAAATGCAGACAATCTAGCGCTCGTCGGCAATGATGATCTTGAAGAGCAAGTAGCTCTGAACGCCATGATCACCAAAGCCAAAGCCCATTTTCAGGGGCCTCTAATCCAGCTGCAAGCCCGCTTCAGCCACGTCTACGAGGGTGCATCGGATCAATCACCGGTCAACCCTATGGCCCCGGAGCACCTTTGCAGTGCCTTTACCGAGGCTATTCAGGCTTTGGAGATACAAATCCGTGAACGATTGATTCTGCTAAAGCAGTTTGATCGCTACGTGGTCTCCAATTTGGGCATGCTGCTAGACGAAGCCAATAGAATTCTCGTTCAGGCAGGCGTCATCCCCAATTTTCGCTTTCACGGAAAAACAAGCCAACAGCACAGCGCTTCAGGGAATCGCGAAAGCCAAGAACACGCTTCTGAACAGAGCCAAAACCGGCCTAATGGCGATGCTTCAAGCAACAGCGCGGTTTTCGATCAGATCCACCAATTGTTGGCACGCCAGAGAGCTAACTCCGGCATGTCGCCACAGTCGCACGACCCAGACATTCGGATTATCGGCGGCAGCGAACTCTTTAGCCTGCTTGCTTCGCTACCTTTGAGCACCCAGACGGGCAATGAGCACAATCTCAGCGAAGGCGAACCTCTAACGATAGACCTTCGCAGCGCGGTTCAGCAAATTCTGGCCCAGACCAATACCAGCGACGGCAAGAGACCCGCTTTGAAGGAAGTAGACGAGGACTTAATCAACCTTGTCTCTATGTTGTTCGAGTTTATTCTTGATGACTACAGTTTGTCCGCTCCGGTACAAGTTCTCATCAGCCGATTGCAGATTCCCATCTTGAAAGTTGTCCTCAAGGATAAGAGCTTTTTCAGCAAGACGACGCACCCTGCGCGCAAGCTACTCAATGCTCTCGCCCGGGCTGGAATCGGTTGGAGCAACAGCGACGAAAAAGCTAGAGACAAGCTTTACGAGAAAATTCACAGCATTGTGCAGAAAATTCTTTGTGAGTTTGATGGCGACGTCACACTCTTTGAGAGCCTGAATCAAGAGTTTGAAGAGTTCCTTGCAAGAGAAAACCGAAAGTCGTCTCTTGTAGAACAACGCACCCGTGAATCGGAGCGCGGCCGCATCAAGTCCCAGAAAGCACAGGAGTTGGTCGACCGGGTGATAAAAGAGCGAGTTGCACGCTACCGCCTCCCGGAGCCGGTGCACAACATCCTCATTAATGGCTGGAGCCGGTTTATGTTTCTGGCCTACCTTCGAGATGATGTGGAGCATCGCTGGCAAGAAAGCGTAAAAGTCGTTGATGATTTGATCTGGTGCTTGCTCCCACATGAAGACGACTCCGAGCGGGATCAGTGGGTTCGCGTTGTTCCGGGCTTACTGAAGTCGCTGCGCGCAGGGCTGGAAGAAGTTTCTTACAATGCAACAAAGCTTGACGACACCATGGGGCTGCTCAAGCATGAGTTGGCTGAAGCTTTCCGTGCAAGCCCAAATATTGAAATAGCGGAAGAACTGCCAACTCAAGAAGACTCCTTTACCGAGACCCATAATGCTGCATACCTCCAGCCCGAAGACTCTGCCATGGCAGAGCATATGGCTCAGGTTGACAGCATTGAGGTTGGTAACTGGGTAGAGTTCCGGCTGGTAAATGGCGCAAACTTCCGCTGCAAGCTCTCAGCGATTATTGATGAAGCAGACTGCTTTGTTTTTGTGAACCGCATGGGCCTGAAGGTCATCGAAAAGACCCGCATTGAACTTGCCCAAGAAATGCGACGCGGTAGAATGACTCGGCTCGAGCAAGGAGCACTCATTGACCGGGCTCTGGATGCCGTGGTTGGTTCACTGCGCAGCAAAACCGCCTGATTAGGCTTTGGGCCGCAACCACACGCGGGCCTAAGCCCAATGCAGCGTTCATTCCGTAATATTGGAGAAATCTAGGTTAAATGCTGGAGTATGGCAGCAACAACAGCCTTCCGGCGAAATATCGGATCGCCCTCACCTTATCAACCGCCTTCCTGATTCATACGGTGTTATTGTCCGGGGTTCCTTCTATTGTGCAGGACTCACCTGTAAAACACCGAGAGCAGCTGAATCTGGAGTTGGTAGCGGCAGATAGCCCTCAAAGTGCAGCGGCATCTGCTAGCGAGCAGAGCCCTTCCGAAAAAAGCTACTTCCATAATCCGCCCTTCGAGGCGGAGCCAGTGAGCACCAACCCGAAGCCTATCGAACCGTCGCTTTTAACAAATCAGTCACCGCAAAAAGCCCCGGTTAGCGCAAGCTCACAAGCTGCGCCGACCAAACAAAAAGTGGATTCTCCCCAACCATCTCCCGTTACAACCCCCACTAGCACACCGTCTAACCCGGGGACCCGCAATCAGGTTGCGGAAAAGCCAAACGCTGAGGAAGTCACAAAGGTTACGCAATCACCTACTGAGCAAGACCCCTACCTGATCAAGCTCGCCATGCACTTGGCCACTAAGCTTGAATCATCGCGAATTCCGGCAATCAGGGAGCTAACGGAGACGAGTACAATGGCGTTGGAGTTGCAACTATTAGGAAATGGTGCACTAACTAGAGCGCGGGTGCTCAAGTCGACAGGCATTGAGCCGCTCGACAGAGCCGCGTATCAGGCTGCACTATCAGCTAGCCCATACCCCGCGCCACCGCCGGATCAACACAGTAAAAGCCGCTTCGAAGTAAAACTGGTGTTTGCTCCGTCGCGGCTCTAATCGGCAAAAAACTTAGGCTTCGGCTTGCTTTGCGGCTTCTTTCACTAGAGTAGCCAGCTCACCGTTTTCCGACATTTCCATAATGATGTCACAGCCGCCAACTAACTCACCGTTGACATACAACTGGGGGTAAGTCGGCCAGCTTGAATAAACTTTCAAGCCTTCGCGCAGCTCTTGGTTATCAAGAATGTTCACAAATGCAAAACGCTCTCCACACGCCATTAACGCCTGAGAGGTCTTTGCAGAGAAGCCACACTGCGGAGCTTGGGGCGACCCTTTCATGTATAGAATAATCGGGTTTTCTGCGAGTTGATTTTTAATGGTTTCGTTAATATCCATGAACATTCACCTCTGGTTAAAACGGAGCGGCCTGTGCGCTTGTTTGCGCTGTTGATCCCGCCCTGACTGGCGTCCATTGTACACGCTGGCTAGGCTCCTCAACAAACACGGCAATTTGATACAGGACAAGCCTGTGCGCCGCGGCGTTGTCATCACTGGCGCGAAGGGCTAGACTTGTTGCCCCCGTTTTTTCACCAGTATTTATACTCACCCAGGGCTTCATCAAGGTAAGGGCCATCCCATGGCAGCAAGGCATTTTCTGACACTGAATGACATGTCTACAACCGAATTGGAGAATTTGGTAGATCATGGCACCAAGCTCCGGAACGAATGGCGCCAAGGCAAAGTCCGGGACTCTCTGAAAAATCGAGTATTGGCGATGATTTTTGAAAAGTCCTCAACTCGCACCCGGGTTTCTTTTGAGGCTGGCATGGCCCAATTGGGCGGCTCCGCGATGTTTCTTTCCCCAAGAGATACGCAACTTGGGCGCGGCGAGCCTATTGAAGATTCTGCCATCGTGATCTCCAGCATGGTCGATGCGGTAATGATTCGCACCTTCGCCCACGACACTGTTGAAACGTTTGCGCGGGCTTCCACAGCGCCAGTCATCAATGCGCTCACAGATGACTTTCACCCCTGCCAGCTATTGGCTGACATGCAAACGTATCGAGAGCACCGTGGAAGCATTCGCGGCGCCACCGTCGCCTGGATAGGCGATGGCAATAACATGTGCCACTCTTATATAAATGCCGCAACGCAGTTCGATTTTCATCTGAACATTGCAACACCCGAGGGTTACGAACCGTCTCCAGAGCTGATGAAAGCCCACAGGGACCGTATTACACTCATGCGCGAGCCAGAGGAAGCGGCGCGCAATGCAAACCTTCTTGTGACTGATGTTTGGGCGTCCATGGGCCAAGAAGACGAACAAAAGGCCCGCGAAAAAGCCTTCAGTAACTATCAGATCAATCAGGCGCTGATGGACATAGCCGATAAAGACGCCCTGTTAATGCATTGCTTGCCAGCCCATCGCGGCGAGGAGATTTCTGCCGAGATGATCGAGCATCCGAACTCAGTTATATGGCACGAGGCCGAAAATCGGCTTCACGCCCAAAAAGCACTGCTGGAGTTCCTGATTCTGAACCGCCTGGATTAAAACCTATGAGTTCGCCCGATACTACCGCCCACAACTGGTTGCTTGAAGTAAACAACCTAACCTGCGGCTATGGCGGCGACGCCGTTGTAAAAGATGTTAGCTTTGCGCTCAGCCACGGGGATATTGGTTGCCTGCTGGGGCCTAGTGGATGCGGTAAAAGTACCATTTTGCGAGCTTTGGCAGGCTTTCTTCCGCTGACTGGCGGCGAGATACGCTTACAATCTCAACCCATCAGCTTGCCCGGTCGCACACTGGCACCGGAAAAGCGCCGCATCGGCATGGTTTTTCAGGACTACGCGCTGTTTCCGCACCTGAGCATTGCCGACAATGTAGGCTTCGGTTTGCGCGGGCTCGACAAGGCCGATAAGCGCCACAAGGTTATGGAGTTACTGCACGTTGTTCACCTACAGGATCTGGCAGACAACTACCCCCATGAGCTTTCAGGAGGCCAGCAGCAGAGGGTTGCATTAGCTCGTGCGCTGGCCCCGGAACCAACACTCATTTTGCTTGATGAGCCCTTTTCCAATCTGGACACTGATCTGCGTCGCAGGCTCAGCCTCGACGTTCGCGAGATTCTGAAAACCTTAGGCATCAGTGCCATTCTGGTGACTCACGACCAGCAAGAAGCTTTTGCCATGTGTGATCAGGTCGCAGTGCTTCAGAGTGGAAAAATCCAGCAATGGGATGTGCCTTACAACCTATACCACGAACCCGTAAACCGCTTTGTGGCGAGCTTTGTAGGGCAAGGCGGGTTTATACCGGGCAAAGCCGTTGGGCCGGATATCATAGAATCCGAGCTTGGCATCATCCACGGCAACCGGGCTTACAAGTGGCCAGACGGCACTCTGGTGGATGTACTTATCCGCCCCGATGACATTGTTTATGATGAGGCCTCCGACTTGCGCCCGAAAGTTGTCGAGAAAACCTTCGCGGGCACCTCAACGCTTTATCGCTTCCGCTGTTCTGAGGATACAGAATTTGAGGCGCTGTTCAGAAGCCATTTAGACTTCCATCTGGGCGAGACAGTTCCCGTGCGGGTAGAAGCCGACCACCTTATAGCGTTCGAGCGCAATGGCTGATCAGTAGACAACACAGAAATGAATGCAAGGATGCTAAAAAAGAAGTAAAAAAAAGGGCCGGAAAACCGACCCTCAAATGACGAATGAAACAAGGAAAGTTCGTAAGAACCACAACCTCAAAAGTCATCCCTTACGCTTTTGAGTATCGTGGTTGCCAGCCAAACGTTCAGTAGCACTTATGTAGTCACTCTGTTACATCTGGTTAATGCCCGAGACCTGCTTCACAAACTGTTTATAGCTCTGGCTCCATGGGTTTTTTTCGGGGCCAGACCAAACTGAAGCGTGCACCACCAAGGCTATCGCTTCGGCTCACAAACGCCTGCCCGTTATGCCAGTATAGAATTCTTCGCACGATGGATAGACCAAGCCCGTATCCACCGGAGGTACGGGTTCGACTGTCATCGAGTCGAGCGAAGGCAGTGAAAACCTTCTCCCACTCATCTTCAGGGATGCCCGGGCCATCGTCCTCGACATCAACCCGACAATGATCTTCGTCGATACTGCAACGAACAAGCACCTTGCCCGAAGCATAGCGCCCTGCATTACCCACAAGGTTCTGTATTGCACGGTGAATATAACGCGGCTCAACATCGGCCATGGCTAATTGCTCGGAAGCCCCATCAATTTCGCCTACGATGCTAAGAGCCGGGCGCACAAGCTGCTGTTCGGTTACGACCTGCCTAACGATGTCGGTTACAGACGCTTCTTCGAGAGAAAATACAGGGCCGCCCTGTTCGAGGCGCGCATAGGTCAGGATTTCATCAATGAGCTCATCCAACTCCTGAATATCGCCATCAATGCCATCAAGCTGTTTCTGCAAAGCCTCCTGACCCTGACAATCCTCTATCATCTGTACGCCAAAGCGGATTCGCGCAACCGGAGTTCGCAATTCGTGGGACACCGCATGGATCATTTCGCGTTGGACGTCCACAAGGCGCTGTATATGCTCCGCCATGCCATTAAAGGCGGCAGCCAATCGGGAGACAATACTGCCCTCACCAGATTCCACACGAGCACTCATCTCCCCCCGAGCAATACGCACCGCTACAGACTCTACTTTACGCAGATTGCTGTCCAAACCCCGTAGCACAAAAAACAAAGCCAACGCCAAAACGCTTCCAGAGACCACCACCAGCAACAAAATAACCGGCCATGCCCAGGGGTTGAACGGTGCTGGCAAAGAAACCAGAACAAGCTCGCCATCTGCCAACTGCAAAAGCACCCGTGCCACTTGGTTGTCGTAGTAAAAAGCGGAGCCTTGGCGGTACACGCGTTCGAGAACCTCATCATCAGGTAAGGCTGTCGGGCTCTGCACCCTCCGAACACGCGCCTTCAAACTTTCTGAAAGCCGCTCAATAGCTTGTTCACGCTCATCCAAACCGACAGCATCAAGATGAACTCGAATTGCTTTTGCAGACACGATGGCTATATCGCGATAGGGCTGGGAAGCTCTAAGTTGCAGAGTTTCGCCATGAAATCCGCTTACCAAAAACCGGTAACCCAGACTGCCTTCAACCGCAACAACCTGACCATACCCCAAGCGTTCTCGAATCACTGGTGAGAGGGATGGGTCCCCTGCGTCTACAACCTGAAACCCATACTCGGGGGCTAGCCAGTGATATTGTTGCTCCGGTGCCGGCGAAGACGCGAGCCAGCGCATCAACGGCTCGGCAAAGCGTTCATGCCAGAACTGTGAACGCACGGAGTTTATGCCGACAAACAAGACAATACAGAGAAGTATTACCAGTGCAGTAAGGCCAGCAAGGCGGGCATATAATTTGAGAAAAAAGTTCAGGGGCATGTCGGAGAACCCTGGCAAGGAAGCATCGGCCGAGACAACCGTACCGACGCAAAAGACTGAATCGTCAGACTTCCTTCACAAACAGGTAGCCTTTGCTTCGAACGGTCTTAATCCTGCGAGGGTGAACAGGGTCATCGCCAATTTTTGGGCGAATCCGGGATACTCGAACGTCAATCGATCTATCCTGACCATCGTACTCAATACCCCGCAAGGCGGTGAAAATCTCTTCCCGGCTCAACACTCGCCCAGCATTACTGGACAGCAGCCAAAGCAGATCGAACTCGGCACTGGTCAAATCTATGCTGTCTTCACCAAGCCAAGCCTCGCGCATAGCGCGATCCACAATCAGATCGTTGAACTGAAGACGTGAAGGCTCTTCGCCGCTCACTTCTTCTGTACTATTTTGCGCATTTTCCGTAACACGCCGCAACATGGCGCGTATTCTGGCCAGCAACACCCGGGGCTTCACGGGCTTGCTGATGTAATCATCCGCTCCCATCTCAAGGCCAAGCACCTGATCCAGATCGTCAGTACGTGCAGTGAGCATGATGATAGGGCCAGAATAAAACGGCCTAACACGACGACAAATGGAAAGACCGTCTTCACCGGGCAACATCAAATCAAGTACGACAAGATCTGGTTGCTCGTTGCGGATTCGCTCCACAGCAGGGCTTCCATGGGTTTCGAGTGACACGGTCAGGCCGTTGCTTTCAAGGTATTCACGGGTCAGCTCGGCCAACCGCTCGTCATCTTCGACAATAAGAATTCGCCAACTTTCGTTTGTCTGTTCCACGGGATCCATCTCTGATTTTATTTTTCCGGGTTCAGTTTTTTGCCTGTAACCGACGGCACAGGCAACCTGATGTAACCATAATTATACATGCTATTCAGAAATATACATGGAACTACACTGCGGTTACACCCAATTACAAACGTTAGACTCTAGACGCTGCCCCCTAAAAACGCCAACTCACTCGAAAAGTGGTCGGCCCTGAGCAATTTCATCGTCAGTTGCTGCGCGGCGCTCAATGATTTCCAAATCGAAATACAGAGTGAAGCCTGCAAGCGGGTGATTGGCGTCAATTCTAATAAGATTGCCGTCGATTCCCATAACCTGAACAATTTGGGCATTATCGCCTGTGTTGGTCTGAAACTTCATACCGACGCGCAGGTTCTCTACCCCCTCAAACATCGAGCGCGGCACCTTGCGGACCAAATCCTCTCTGTGCTCACCATAGGCCATGGACGGAGGCACAGTAACCTCCAAACAGTCCCCCGCGTTGCGATCTTTAACGGCCTCCTGGATACCTTTGATGACATCGAGGCTGCCGTACAAAAAATGTAAAGGTTCACCTCCCTCGGATGTATCGACCAACTCGCCGAGCTTATTTTTTAAAACGTAGTGAACCGTAAAAACGTCAGGTTTTTCTTGAGAAGCTTGCATCAGGCTTTTGAACTTCCTGTGTCTGATGGATTTTCAGTAAGTTGCAAGCCATGGATCACAAGACGTTGATCCAGTTTTTCACGCAGGCCCGAGGGTTGATGCAACCCCATTCGCTGCAGTAATTCAGCATAACGCCCTTGCTCATCTTTGGCTTGAACAGCTTGCAATAGAGTCGATATTTTACCACGACTGGTCGCCGTTTCCGCCTTTAACCTTTTTAGCGCTTTGCCCAACTTCAGCTCTTGATCGGTAAAATCCCGGCCAAAAGGAAACGCGGGAAACCAGTCTTTATCGCCAGCGCCAGCAAACGCCTTAGCAATAGCGTCCGGCGTATTGTTTAGCCAACTGGCCGGTAACTGGAAGTTCTTGTCCACCTTACCGGCTTTCTGCGCCTTTTCGAGTAGATCCGGCTGGAAGCGTGAATCAGCGATGCGTATCAGGCGCAGGTAGACCTGCTCATCCGACTGGCCGCGCAGATCAGCAATACCGTATTCGGTGATGACTACATCCCGCAGGTGGCGGGGAATCGTGCAGTGGCCGTAATTGAACACGATATTAGACACCGCCTTGCCCCCGGTATTCCGGCAACTGCGCAGTGCAATAATTGAGCGGGCGCCCGGCAATTCGTGGGCCATGGAGACAAAATTATACTGGCCGCCGACACCGCTGAGTACCCGGCCATCTTCAAGCCCGTCAGACACAGCAGCGCCGCTGAGTGTGTACATTATGGCCGTATTAATAAACCGGCTGTGTATCCGCTGGGCCGCTTTAAGCCTTTGATTACCCAACGGGTGGTCATAGAGGTGATTGATATAGTTAACGCTGGTCATGCAAATGCGGCTACGTTCCTCATCGGAAAGTTCCCGCAAGGACTGGTAGAATTTCTGCGGGCCCACGTAAAAACCGCCATGCATGGCAACGCCACCAACGAGCCGCTCGCCAAGAGCCAGAGTTTCTATCGCCCCTCTCGCCTCTGCATCATCAAGATCAGTATTTAAAGAGTGGTCGCCTATTTTTAATCTACCACCCTTGAACTCAACTGTTTCACGGAGAATGCCATATCGCCGCAGCCAAGCTACATCGCGCGACCGCATAGGTGAGTCAATCAACCCTTCCCTGCGCAGAACATCAAGGGTAGCCAAGGAAATCTGCTCATCAATCTCACCGTTGTTGATAAGAATTTGCAGGTCGGCATGGTCATAGACCTCACGCCGGATAACACCCGCTTCCATCAGATAAAGAAAGCCGTCGACCATCATCTCGCTACAGCCATAAAGGCCTTTGTCGAACGGCCCGGTACCACCTTCTTTTTTCGCCAGAGGGAAGTTCTCAGCAACGTTTAAATAGTCGAAAACCGCCCGCCAAGCATCGTTGTTTTTGTGCCGCAGAATGGCACTGTGCACAAGAGCTGCCCCAAGTGAACCTATACCTACTTGCAGGGTGCCACCGTCCTTCAACAAGGTGCTGGCATAAAAGCCGATCAGATGGTCTGCCGGACTGATGGCCATCTGAGGTGCGGAAAACAGCGGGTACTCAGAGGCTTGGTGCTCAAACACCATATCAAATTCGTCTTCCGCAACCGCGGCATCGCGTCCGAACCAAGGTAACTGGCGATTTACTTCTCCCACCACAGCCACTGGGTTTCCTGCCGCTTCCCGCGCCCTCAGCATTGGCAGCAAATCTATACTCAGATCGGGGTTGCAGCTCAGGCTTACCATACCCGGTGCATCATGCAGCTCGCCCGGCGCTACCATTTGCGCCACCACGTTAACTCCCAAATCCATAAGATCACGTGCAGCATGGGTATAGTTAGTGGACACATAGTGGCGTTGCTGGCTGCGATTATTGAGATAACTGCCAGCCTTGAAGAAAAATTCCGATACCTGCACGTTGTGGGGCAAGCAGTTATTGCTCACATCTCGGGCATATTGCAGTTCCGGAATCCCGCCATAAAGGCGCTCCGCAAAAGGGCCCATAAAGCGCTTTTCTAAAGAAGAACTTCCGGCAGGCGCCAATAACGAGAGGGCAGTAAAAATGTGCAGTTTTATTTCAGGGTCGTCCTTTGCCCGCTGATAAATCGCATTCACGAAGCGGACGGGCTTTCCCAACCCCAAAGGCAAGCCTAAGTTTATGTTCTTACCTACCCGGCGGATGACTTCATCCACGCAACGCTCTGTGCTGTTCACGCGCTGTCTGCTGTTTACCGCCATACAAAGATCCTCATTGATCATTCGACATGTGACTACCTGTTCAGGAATCATCACATGACAGATGCACTCAAACAATGCACCAGATCATGAATCCTGCGTTAAACCGAGGTATCGCCAGAAATAGACTTTACAGAGCGTACAGAAAGCAATTGAGAGCAAAAAGTGGGAACAAATATTAAGAAAAGAAGAGCTAGGGTGGTGCAGACTAGAGAATCAGAAATTCCACTTCAGGTTGAGACAAGCGCCCTCATTCAATAGTGCTATGCCGTGATCAGCCTGAGCCGGCTGGGAGGCATAATGCTTGCCAGCGCCGCTTGAACGCACCAGAGACAGACTTAACAAACGAGAGCCGATTTCGGCAACGGCAATAGCATCTGAATCGTCTTCATCAATATCGCCGGACACCCGCTGTTGAAGCTCGTAGACATCTTCAACGGTCATGGTTTCGTTTGTCGCCTTAAACGCGCGCTCAGACGCATCGGCGCGAACAACAAACGCGGCGACGTTGAGAACAAGCAATGCGACAAAAATGCGGATAATCATGATACTTACGGCGGCCTCTTAAACGGATTAGAAGTTTACTCATCCCCTAGGCTAAAGTCTAACCCTTGAGCTGCAAAATAATGTGAAACGACGCGCAATGGCACCGCTTTTTTGTCACGAGATCACAGGCTTTTTGTCAAAATATGATCAGCTGAGTTTCTAAATGTAACTCAACCTTCACCAAAAGCGGCCAATTCCCTTTGACCTCAATACCTTAGCATTTTTTAATAAACCCCCCGTTTAATCACGGGCAAGGATAGGTGAACTCTTGGTGAATTGCCTCAATGGCTTCCAGAGTTTCTTGGCTGAGACTCACGTTGCTTGAGTCTAGATTTTCGCGAAGTTGTTCCATATTGGTGGCGCCAATGATGTTACTGGTCAAAAAACTACGGCTATTTACATAAGCCAGCGCCATCTGGGCCGGAGACAACCCTTTCTGCCAAGCGAGTTCTGCGTAGGCGCGAGTGGCGTCAGCTCCGCGCTCGTTGGTATAGCGGCTGAAGCGTTCATACAGCGTGAGGCGAGCCTTTTCTGGCCACTTTCCGCCCATATATTTGCCAGACAGCATACCGAAGGCCAGCGGAGAATAAGCCAACAATCCTGCTTGCTCTCTATGGGCTATTTCAGCCATACCCACTTCAAACGACCGGTTTAGGAGGCTGTAAGGGTTCTGAATACTGGCAATGCGCGGCCAACCTTTGTTGTCAGCCAAGCGTAAATACTCCATGGCGCCCCAAGGTGTTTCATTGGAGATCCCTATGTGCCTAACCTTCCCGGCTTGTACAAGTTCATTGAGCGCCTCCAGAGTTTCCTCAATCGGCGTAAACTTCTCTTTCGGGTCGTGATGGTAGCCAAGCTTACCGAAGAAGTTCGCGTTACGATCCGGCCAGTGCACTTGGTACAAATCAATGTAGTCAGTTTTCAAGCGCTTTAGGCTGGCGTCACAGGCTTCGATGATGTGATCACGGGTTAAACGCGGACCACTCCGCAAATAGCCGAACCCATCCCCCGGCCCAGTAACCTTCGAGGCGATCACCAAGTCGTCGCGGCGACCTCGTTGTGCCAGCCAGTTACCCAAAAATGTCTCGGTCAGGCCCTGAGTTTCAGCCCTTGGTGGTACGGGGTACATTTCTGCCGTGTCTATAAAGTTCACACCTTCAGAAGTGGCGTAATCCAGCTGTTCAAAGGCTTCCTGCTCGGTATTCTGCTCGCCCCAGGTCATGGTACCAAGGCATATCAGGCTCACATCAATGTCTGTGCGGCCTAGTTTTCGGGTTTGCATAGCGCCTCCGCTTCAGGTTTTTGAATGCGTAAAGAGAATGTCATAAGAGTGTCGCGCGCCTGTCACCGGCCGCTCCCATAGTAGAAATATGTTAATAAAAAGCCATGGGGAACGTCGTGATAAAAACTAGACTGGTCTACCCGCGAAAACAACACATTACCATCGTTTCCGAGACGTTTCCGCCAGAAATCAACGGGGTTGCCAACACACTAAGACACCTTTGTCTTGGACTCGTTCAACACGGGCACGAAGTTACCATTGTACGGCCTAGACAGCGCCACGAGAGAAAAGGTTTGATACCGAGCGCCGGCAATGCACTGTTTGCGAATGAGCATGTTGTAGCCAGCCTACCCCTCCCCGGGTACGCCGACTTGCGTGTTGGCATCGCCAGCAGCCGCCAGCTTCAACGGCTGTGGCAAACAAACCGCCCCGATGCAGTCTACGTAGCCACCCAAGGACCTTTAGGTATAGCAGCTGTTTCAGCAGCGCGAACAATGGGACTGCCTGTCGGCTCCGGCTTCCACACAAACTTTCATCAGTACAGCCGATATTACGGCTTCGGGGCCTTGGAAAGGCTACTGTGCGCTTATGGCCGTTGGTTCCACAACCGCACAGACATCACACTTGTTCCAACATCCAAAATGCAGCACGTCACCTCAAGCATGGGCATCACGCCAACTGGCCTTTGGAGTCGAGGAGTGGATTGCCTACGCTTCACTCCGGATAAAAGAGACGAATCTCTGCGCGCGAGCTGGGGGCTTGAGGGAAATGACCGAGCAGTGCTCTATGTCGGACGACTAGCAGCCGAGAAAAACATTCGAACAGCCGTGGCGTGCTATGAACGGATACGCAAGCTATATCCACGAGCCAAGTTCGTGCTCGTGGGCAACGGACCCATGCGCAAACAATTGTCTGAGAAGCATCCAGACTACATTTTTTGCGGAGCCCAGTCTGGCAATGATCTGGCTCGCCACTATGCATCCGGCGATTTGTTTTTATTCCCAAGTAAAACCGACACCTTCGGAAATGTTGTACTTGAAGCGATGGCCAGCGGCCTCGCCGTGGTGGCCTACAACGATGCAGCCGCCCATGAACACATCCGCCATGAAGAAAACGGTATCAAGGCCCCTCTAGATCAGGATGAGCTGTTTATTAGCGGAGCACTTAGGTTGGCAAACCAGCCAAGCCTGCTCAAACGCATTCGCACCCAAGCACGGATTGAGGCTCTCAAGCTGAACTGGCAGTCGCGGATCGAACAATTCGAAAAACTTGTGTTGAACCAAAACCCAAAGGCCCGATTCCATGCCCGAAACAAGCAAAGCATTTCGATTCTTTGAACTGGCAGATCGGCGTGAGTACGCATTCTGCCAGTCCATCAATCAAGTCGTTAAGTTCCGACCGGTCATGCGTTACTTCCAAGTGGTAAGCCGGTTGGGAGACGGTTGGTTCTGGTACGCTTTGATTTTGGCTACCCCTTTCCTAGAGCCTGAGATGGGCGCTGGCCTAGCATTGTTAATGACCCTAACCGGACTGACCTGCACCCTAACCTACAAACTTCTTAAACGCTGGCTAATCCGCGAAAGACCTTTTATATCGTTCCCTTCTATTAACTGCGGAACGCCGCCTTTAGACCGCTACAGTTTTCCTTCAGGCCACACGCTCCACGCTGCCTGCTTTCAAACCATACTGTTCATGACAATGCCAACACTGGCGCTGGCAACGGCTCCGTTTACTTTGAGCGTAGCTGCATCGCGTGTAGTACTGGGCTTGCACTACCCGTCAGACGTTGTAGCTGGCGCCCTTATTGGCGGTCTGATGGGGTACTTTTCAGCCGCTTATTTTTTCAGCACATCTCTAGGCTTCTTTCCGGGATGAGCTTAATCGAAGAGCCTTAACTGGGTAACGGGGGCATCATCATTCCTAAATCGCACGCCCAAGCCTAACAAGCGAACCGGACGCTCGCGATTGGTTACCAGCTCATTGAGAAGCGGTAAAAAATCGTCAAACTCAGGCTCCTTTATATTGTCTCGCACTCGCTCCAGAGTGTGTGTTGAAAAGTCGCTGTAACGTATTTTTATAAACAGTTTATGAATGGGTTTATCTTTGGCCTTTCGGGCGAGCCGTAAATTCAGATCGGCCGCCAGCGACGCCAGTACGGTTTCACAAGCGGCCAAATCTGGTAAGTCTTGAGAGAAAGTGCGCTCTACGCTCACAGATTTGGCAATTCGGGAAACCACCACCGACCGCTCGTCCCGGCCGTGCGCCATTTCATGAAGCCGATAACCTTGTTTGCCAAAACGCTCGATCAATACATCCACGCCCAACGCCTGCAAATCTCCGCAGGTTTTAACGCCAAGCGCGTGAAGCTTGGCGGCCGTTACCTGCCCCACGCCAAACAGTTTTTCAACGTTGAGCTCGCGAACGAAATCCTCCACCTCATCGGGCTTCACCACAAACAGCCCGTTGGGTTTTTGCCAGTCGCTGGCAATCTTGGCAAGAAATTTATTGGGGGCAACCCCGGCGGAAATGGTTATCCCGACTTCTTTTTCTACCCGCTCTCGTAAATAGCGCGCCATCAGCGTGGCACTGCCCTTGTAGTCGGTTACATCAGATACATCCAAAAACGCTTCGTCCAGCGACAGTGGCTCAACCAGATCAGTCAGTTCCCGCAGGATGCTCATGACCTTCTGTGATGCCGCGCGATAACGGGCCATATCTGGCGGCACAGTAACTAGGCCGGGGCAGAGCCGACGGGCCTCTCCGCCAGGCATGGCCGAGCGCACACCGAAAGCCCGGGCTTTATAGTTACAGGTTGTCACCACGCCTCGACCACCCTCCCCCCCTACCGCCAGCGGAACATCGCGCAATGTTGGATCATCTCGCATCTCAACGGCTGCATAAAAGCAGTCGCAATCCACATGGATGATCTTGCGTTGAGGCATAGTCACTGGGCTCACGTCGGGTTTCTGTACATTCATACAGTCTTGTATCTTAAAGTAAGATGCTGAGAATGTCAGGAATCTCCAAAACAACCATCGAATAGCATAACGAGGCCCCATGTCGAACCCTATTCCAGACTCTGAGCGCACTGAAATTGAAGCAGCAGCTTTTCGCCGCCTGGTTAAGCACCTAGGAGACAACCCTAGCGTTCAGAACATTGATCTGATGAATTTGGCCGGATTTTGCCGCAACTGCCTTTCTAAATGGTATCGCGCAGAAGCCAGTGAACGCGGCTTCGAGATGTCCGACCCGGCTGCGCGGGAAGAGATTTACGGCATGCCCTACGAGCAGTGGAAAGCCCTGCACCAAACGGGTCCGAAACAGGATCACAAATAATGAAGTTAAACGAAGCGTTACGCATCCACTTGGCTTCGATAGATGGCGGCCATGCAGACTTTGATGACACTCTGGCCTTAATCGAGCGCTACTTCGACTACAAGCCCACAAGCTTTCAGAACGGCCCTTTAGTGAAT
>Ga0209075_1000838_pt1 | contig 29659 bp, 33 predicted proteins | sample Stecom2011_FD_187523 | JGI IMG/M metagenome (GOLD analysis project Ga0209075, IMG submission 187523) | Agricultural soil microbial communities from Utah to study Nitrogen management - Steer compost 2011 (SPAdes) (version 2) | ecosystem: Environmental > Terrestrial > Soil > Agricultural land...
GCAAGACCGTGACTAGCAATGAGGAGGGAGAAACCATGGCAGGTGACTGGCGGGACCTGCGATGGCTGTGGCGGCTCATCAACGCCACTGGAAGCAAGGGTAATCATTCTCATTTGCGACGTCAACAGTAATGCGAATATTTTTTATTTGTATTAGCCCCGGGTGCCCCATCAGCCGGCCAGGCGCAGCCAGAGCGGCAGGGTGGCCATGGCCAGCAGGGTCTGGGCGGTGATCAGCGCCGCCATCATCTCGGCATCGCCGCCCAGCTGGCGGGCCAGGATATAGGCGGAAGTGGCGGTGGGCAGGGCGGCAAACAGCAGCGCCACGTCGCGACTCACCGGGTCGAGGCCCAGCAGCAGCGCCAGCCCCAGCACCAGGGCCGGCATCAGCCCCAGCTTGATGAGGTTGGTGGCCCAGATGCCGCGGTCGAGGCGCAGCAGCGCCTCCGGGCGCAGCGCCACGCCCACCGCCACCAGGCCCAGCGGCAGGGCGGCGCGCCCCAGCAGCTCCACGGTATCCGCGCTCCAGCCCGGCAGGCCGATGCCGCTGACGTTCAGCCCGATACCGATCAGGCAGGCCAGGATCAGCGGGTTGCGCGCCAGTGCCGCCAGGCTCTTGCCCAGGCTGCCGGCGCCCAGGGTGCCGGCGGCGATGAAGCTCGTCACGCACATGACGTTGACCACCGGCACCATCAGCGCCACGGCCACCGCCGCCACGGTGGCCCCGGGAGCGCCGTGGAGGGCGGCGGCCCCGGCCACCCCCACGTAGGTATTGAAGCGCAGGGCCCCCTGGAAGGCCGAGGTGAAGGCGGCCGGGGCCAGGCCGAGCCAGCCGCGCAACGCCCAGAGCAGGAGCCCGAACACGCCCATGGCACCGAGCAGTGCCACGGCCACCCGGGCCACCGGCACCTGGCTGACGTCGGCGGTGGCCAGGGTCGAGACCAGCATGGCCGGAAACAGCAGGAAGTAGATCAACCGCTCCAGCTGCGGCCAGAAGTCACCGCCCGGCTGGCGCAGGCGGCCCAGCGCCGCGCCCAGCAGGATCAGCAGGAACAGCGGTCCCAGCGCATTCGCTACACCCGTCATCACGATCTCCTTGGTCGAGTTGCCCTGCGACATCCTTGCGCACTCTGCCACAGGCGAATGCTGATAAGCTTAACGCGACATTTCCCCTGAGTGGACGCCTTTACCCGCCGCCATGACAACGCCTGCCTCCACCGAACCGGCCGTCTCGCGCCCTCCGCTGCTGCGGCTGCTGGTGCTCTTTACCCTGGGGACCGTGGTCGTGGCGCTCTGGTACATGACCAGCTACAGTCTTCGCGGAGACGACGGCGTACGCTGGTATCCCGAGGAAGCCGGCTGCGACCTGGCCCAGGGCCCCTGCCGGGCGGCGCTGGGTGAGCGCGGGAGCCTGTCGCTGGACCTGGGCGCCGAGGGCGAGATTCGCGCCCTGGAGATCCTGCCGATGACGGTGGTCCTGGAGGGCATCGAGGCGGAGTCCGTGGTGGTGGACCTCATCGGTCGCGACATGGAGATGGGGCTGCACCGCTATCCGCTGGCCCGACAGGACGATGGTCGCTTCCGCGGTGACGGGCAGATCCCGATCTGCACCGAGCAGGTCATGCCCTGGCGGGCACGGGTGATCGTGGGCCAGGGCGACGAGCGCCTGGGCAGCGGATTCAACTTCGATGTGGAGAGAAGTCAGTTATGAAACGACAGGGGCTGCTGGCGGGAATCGCGCTGGTCGTGCTGATGCTGGGGGTGGCGGGCTATGGCCTCTTCCAGCAGCAGGCCGGCAACGGCAGCGGTGGCGGCAACGGGCTGAGCGGCGGCCCCATCGAGCTGCCCTCCACCCGGGGCGAGTTCTCCCTGGCCGGGCTCGAGGAGGATCAGGTGGCGGTGGTCTTCTTCGGCTACACCTACTGCCCCGACGTCTGCCCCATGAGCCTGGCCGTGGTGCGCCAGACCCTGTCCGAGCTGGACGAGGCGGAGCGCGAGCGGGTGGTCCCCCTGATGATCTCCGTGGATCCGGAGCGCGATACCATCGAGCGCCTGGCGGAGTATACCGGCTACTTCGGCGACGCCTTCATCGGCGCCACCGGCAGCGAGGCACAGCTCGAGGAGCTGGCCGAGCGCTACGGGGTGGTGTGGCGGCGGGTGGAGACGCCGGAGTCGGCCATGGGCTATACCATCGACCACAGCTCCTCGCTCTACCTGGTGGATCGCGAGGGCACCATCCTGCGCCGCGTGCTCTACTCGCCGGCGCCCCACGCCCTGCTCTCGGCCCTGGACGAAGCGCTCTGACCCGCCTCTGCTCTTTCGGCTGAACCCTCGACCCCGCCTCAGCGCGGGGTCGGCGCCTCCTGCAGCCGCTCCATCATGGCCATCAGGGCGCGGATCTGGGTGCCGTCGCGGCTGTCATGCAGCGGGTCGAGCTGCCAGGTGCTCTCGGCAAAGCCCCACCAGTCCCAGCAGCCCTGGGGGTTGGCCAGGCTGGACTCGGCCTGGGGGTAGAGCACGACCCTCCCGTTGGTCGCCGCCCACTCGTTGAGGCCGCTGTAGCGCACGAAGGTCTCGCCGATCTGCTCGGCGCCCATGGCGCAGCCATGCAGGGCCACGGTGAGCTCGCAGCCGCCCTCGTGACAGTCAGCGGGCACGAAGAGATAGCCCGAGTCATCCAGCCCCTTGGCCGCGAAGTCGCCCTGGTCGAAGGGGATCAGTTCGCCCGACCCCTCGCCGTTCTCTGCCCCCCCATGCAGCCAGCCCATCGCCTCGTCGGCGATCTCCAGGCCGCAGTTCAGCAGATGAGTGCCGCCACCCTGGCGGCAGTCGCCCAGCTCGATGGCCGGAGGGAGCGATGCGCGGTGGCCGATGGGCCAGCCGTGGCCGACGCCCTCGCTTTCGACGAAGCGCAGCTGGACCTCCGGTTCCGCCAGCCAGCCCGAGAGCTGCTCGGCCAGGGCCGCGCCCAGGGCCGGCGCCACGGTGTCGTCGGCCTCGCCGTGCCAGACGAAGGCGCGCAGCTCGGCCAGCGCCTCAGCGCTGCCGACGCGGTCGAGCTCCCGGTAGCCGGCCAGGCGCTGAGCGAGCTCGCCGAGGTCGGGGGGGCCGAGGCGTGTGGTCATGCACTGGCCGAGGGCGCGGCGCAGGGTGCCCTGGGCGCAGGACCAGGGGCCCGCCCCGAGCACGGCCAGGCCGGCGAAGCGCTCCGGCCAGGCCACGGCCAGCTGGGTGGCCATGTAGCCCCCGGAGGAGATGCCGATCACGCTGGCATCGGCCTGGGACAGCCCCAGACGGGGCAGGTCGGGTAGCGGCTCGGCGGCGGCCGGCACGGCGAGGGCCGCCAGCGTTACGCCGGCGGCCAGGAGGAGAGGTGGGGTCATGGAGGCGTCAGTCGCTGGTGACGTCGAGCAGCTCGACGCGGAAGATCAGGGTCTCGTTGGGGCCGATGGGGCCCTGGCCCTGGGCGCCATAGCCCAGCTCGGCGGGAATCACGATCTCCCAGGTATCGCCGACGCTCATCAGCTGCAGCGCCTCCTGCCAGCCGTCGATCACCTGGTTGACGCGAAAGCTCACCGGCTCGCTGCGCTCATAGGAGCTGTCGAAGACGGTGCCGTCGATCAGGGTGCCCTCGTAGTGCACCTCGACGCTGTCCTCGGGCCCCGGTGTGGCGCCGTCGCCGGACTCCAGCACCCGGTACTGCAGGCCGGACTCGGTCACCTCGACGCCCTCCGCCTCGGCGTTGGCGGCCAGGTAGGCCTCGCCTTCGGTGCGGTTGGCCTCGGCCTGCTGCTCGGCCTCGGCCTGGCGGGCGGCCATGGCCTCCTGCTGGAAGCGCATCAGCGCCTCGGCCATCTCCTCGTCGCTCAGCGCAAGCTCGCCGCCGGCGAAGACGTCGCGGATCGCCTGGGTGAAGGCGTCCACGTCCAGGTCGCGGACGTCCTGCTGGATGCTCTGGCCCAGGGTCACGCCGAGGCTGTAGCCGAGGCGTTCCTCGTCGGTCTCGGGAGCGGCCAGTGCCAGGGGAGCAGCGCCCAGCAGGGCGGTCAGGGAAGCGGTGGTCAGCAGTCTCTTCATGAAGGGGCCTTGGGTTCCGGCGCGCAGGGCGCCATGGTGCAGGGAAAGTGTGTGGCGCTCGGCGCCACGGCGGAGTCGAGACCATGGGACTCCGGCGGGGCCGGACCGGTTCCCCGACGCGGCGAGGGGAACCGGCCCGGGCATCATACCACCAGGGTGGGGCAGTGGGCGGAGCCGGACACCCGCTGGGCGACGCTGCCCAGCAGCAGGCTCTTGTCGCCGTTGGTGCCCTGGGAGCCGATCACGATCAGGTCGCACCCCCGCTTGCGGGCGAAGCGCACGATGATGCGCGAGGGGCGCCCTCCCTTGACGAAGGCGCGCAGCTTCTCGGCGGGCACCCCCAGCTCCAGGGCGTGGGCCTTGGCCTGGACGGCGATCTCGGTGGCGTACTCCTTGAGGGCGTCGTCGGGGATCTCCAGCTTTTCCGGGCGCACCATGGAGAGCGAGGCCTCCAGCAGGCTGTGGTGCTTGAAGACGCAGAGGATGTAGAGCTCGGCGCCGGTCAGCAGCGCCAGGCCAACGCCCTTCTCGAGGGCCTTCAGGGCCCCCTTGGAGCCGTCCACCGGGACCAGTATCCGATTGAACATGGCGTGTCCTCTCTTGAGGTTATTGGATCAGGGGTAGTGGATCAGCGGAATGCCAGGTCGCGCAGGAACAGGGCGATCTGCGGGAACATGATGATCAGCGCGGCGGCCAGGATCAGCATGAAGATGAAGGGTGGCGTGCCGCGGATCACCTCCCAGTAGGGTCGCTTGAAGATGGCGATGGCGGTGAAGATGTCGCACCCGAAGGGTGGTGTCGCCGAGCCTATCGCCACCTGCAGGGTGATCAGCACGCCCACATGCACCGGGTCCAGGCCGGAGGCGGCGATGGCCGGGGCGAAGATCGGGGTCAGCACCAGGATCACCACGATGGGGTCCACGAACATGCAGGCCACGAAGAAGGCGATGGAGATGGCGATCAGCACGCCCACCGGCCCCGCCTCGTTGATGCCCACGGCGCCGAGTACCGCCTGGGGGATCTGGGCGAAGGAGATGATCCAGGAGAAGCCGTTGCCCACCGCCACCAGGATGAAGACCACGGCAGTGATCAGGCCGGTGGACTTGGCGATGGCGTAGATGTGGTGCAGCTTCAGCGACCGGAACACCGCGAACTCCAGGATCACCGCGTAGAGCACGCAGGCCGCCGCCGCCTCGGTGGGGCTGAAGATGCCACCGTAGATGCCGCCGACGATCAGCACCGGGAAGCCCAGCGGCCAGAGGGCGTCCTTCACCGCCACAACACGCTCCTTCCAGCTGGAGCGGGGCTCGGTGGGGACCTTGTTGATGTATGCGTAGGCGATGCAGTAGGCCGAGAACATGGCCAGGATCAGCAGGCCCGGCCCGATGCCGGCGATGAACAGCTCGCCGATGGAGGTGCCGGAGATGACGCCGTAGATGATCATGCCGATGCTGGGCGGGATCAGGAAGGCGATGTCGCTGGAGTTGATGATCAGCGCCAGGGTGAAGGGGTCCTTGTAGCCCGCCTTGAGCATGCGCGGACGCAGCGGCGAGCCCACCGCCACCACCGTGGCCTGGGTGGAGCCGGAGACGGCGCCGAACAGGGTGCAGGAGGCCGCGGTGGAGACCGCCAGGCCGCCCTTGATATGGCCGACGAAGCTCATGACCATGTTGATCAGGCGGTTGGCCGACTGGCCGCGGGTCATGATGTCGGCGGCCAGGATGAACATGGGCACGGCGATCAGCGCCGTGGGGCGGATGCCGCCCATCATCTGCTGGATCAGGGTCTCCATCTGGCCCAGGCCGCCGAAGGTCATGTAGAAACCGACGAAGGCCGCCGTGGCCAGGGGAATCATCATCGGGAACCCGAGCAGCAGGAGCACGATCATGATGGTGATAATGATGGCTGTCATGGGAGTGTGCCTCGCTCGGGATCAGACTTCCGTTTCCGTGTCCTTGTAACCATCCACCACATGGGTCGACAGGTAGACGTCACGGGAGGTCAGGTTCTTGATGGCGGTCAGCAGGTACTGGATCCCGGTAATCGCGAAGCCGACGGGTACCCAGACATACATGATCCACACCGGCAGGCTCAGGGAGGGCAGCACGCGACCCCGGGAGTAGACGGTGTTGATGTAGCCGATCGAGTAGTAGCAGAGCACGAACATCACCAGGGCGGTGAACAGGCAGATGAAGATCATCATCCAGCGGCGCCCGCCGGTGGGAATGGCATCGTAGATCGCCGACATGCGGATATGGCGCCCGTGGCGGGCCGCATAGCCGATGCCGGCGAAGGTGATCATCACGATCAGGATGCGGTTGATCTCCTCGGAGAAGTGCAGGCTCTCGCCGAGGATGAAGCGGCTCAGCACGTTGGCGATGGTGTTCACCGCCATGAGGATGACCCCCATGGCCAGGATCACCGCCTCGATGCGGCTGATCCAGGTGTCGATGGGCCCCAGGGGCCCGGGAAGGGTCGAGCGATAGTTCTTCTCGGCAATGTCGTCTTCGTTCATTTCCATGTCGGCTGGCTCCTGTCGTTCCCCGTGCGCCGTGGCATCGCGAGCGCCTGTCGGGCGCTTCTCACCCTGAGGTTACCGCCTCGCTGGAGGCGCTGCTGTGCCGGCTTCAACGCTGCGTGGCCGGATACCGGGCCGAAGACAAGGGGGGCAGCCTTCCGGCCGCCCCCCGTGTCGATATCGCAGCGCTGTCGGCCGGCTCAGTCGTCGGCCGTCACCGCCTCCAGGTCGGCCTTGAACTGCTCGAGCAGCTCCTGGCCGCGCTCACCGGTCATGCTGATGAACTCCTCCTCGACCTCGGGCGCACGGGCGCGGAAGGCCTCGATCTGCTCCTCGGTCAGGCGGGTCACGGTGACCTCGTCGGAGGCCTCCTGGATCTTGGCCAGGGACTCGTCGGCCAGGCCGGAGATGTGCTCGATGATCACCTCGTAGGCGTGCTCGGAGGCATCACGCACCAGCTGCTGCTCCTCCTCGGAGAGGCCGTTGAAGAAGTCCTGGTTGGCCATCATGGCGGTGGTGAACCAGCCGTGCCCGGTGTAGACCAGGTTCGGGGAGACCTCGTAGAGGCCGCCGGACTCGATCCAGAAGATGGGGTTCTCCTGGCCGTCGAGGATGCCGGTCTGCAGGCCGCCATAGACCTCGCCCCAGGCCAGCGGCGTGGGGCTGGCGCCGAAGGCGCGGTAGGTGGCGGAGAGCAGTGGGTTGGTCATGGTGCGGATGTTCTTGCCGCGCAGCTCTTCCGGCGTGGTGAAGGGCTCGTCCAGGGTGACGACCATCTCGCCTTCCGGATACATCTTGAGCAGCTCGAGGCCCTGTTCGGCATAGAGCTCCGGGAACATCTCGTTGATGGCCACGCTGGTGTTGAAGAACTCGATGACCGTCTCTTCATCGGTGGGCAGCAGGTAGGGCACGAAGAAGATCTGTGCCTCGGGGATCAGCGCCCCGGTGAAGCCGGGCGACTGGTTGACGAACTGCAGGATGCCCGCCTGGGTCTGCTCCATGATGTCGTCGGACTCGCCCAGCTCGCCGAAGCGGTAGACCTGGACGGTATTGTCGGAGTTTTCCTCGATATAGTCCTTGAAGGCATGGGCGAAGACGTCCTGGACGTCGTCCTGATACTCCTCATGGGCATAGCGCCAGCTGGCGGAATGGGCGGCCGCCGACATCCCGAAAATCAGGGCGCCGATGCTGGCCGTGGTCAACAGTCTGGTTGCCTTCATTCTTGTAGTCCCCTCATGATTTGCGTGGTCAATATCAGGTGAAATTGACAGCGTCATGGCAGGCCATTCGCCTGCATGAGTGAATTCAGGCTAGCGTGGGGCCGGGGGAGGGTCAAGCTGGGTAATCAGCGTTGCAAGCGTTGAAAGGTCGGATTTTTTCTGCAGCGACAGGCCCGAAGAGAGCACTTTTTCGGCGTCTTCACCGGCGCTCGCTCGGAGCGGCAGCGCCTCCGCGAAGGCAAGCCGTTCCAGCCGATCCAGCGCCTCTTTCTCGGCCTGCAGCTCGGCGCGCTTGAGGGTCGCGCGCAGCTCGGCCACGCCGCGGGTACCGGCCGCCTCGGCCTTGAGGCGGCGGCGCAGGGTGCGCAGGGGGGCGGTGACCTCCTGCTGCCAGGCGAGCACGGCGGGCAGCGCCGCCTCGAGTGCCCGGGAGGGGCGGGCCCCGTGCTGCAGCAGCCAGCAGCGCCACAGCAGCTCGCAGACGTCCACGCCGGCCTCGTCCTGAAGGTGAAGGCAGGCCGCCTCCACCCCCGGCCGCCCGTAGAGGGCCAGGGCGAACTCCCATAGCGGGTATTCACGCAGGCGAGCCCGCAGAGCGGCCGTCATTTCGGTAGAATCAGCGTTCATTCGTTTTCCTGCCGTCGCTTCCTGCGGCGGCCCCGTACGTCCGTGGAGCCCGCATGATCGCACTGCGCCAAGTTTCCCTGCAACGCGGCACCCAGGCCCTGCTGGAGGGCGCCGACCTGACCCTGCACGCCGGCCACAAGGCGGGGATCGTCGGCCCCAACGGTGCCGGCAAGTCGAGCCTGTTCAAGCTGCTGCTCGGCGAGCTGGCCCCGGACCGCGGCGAGGTCGAGATGAGCGGCGGCCAGCGCATCGCCCACATGGCCCAGGAGGTGGAGGCGCTCGACCGCGCCATCGTCGACTACGTGCTGGACGGCGACCGGGAGCTGCGTGCCACCGAGGCGGCACTCGAAGCGGCCCGGGAGGCCCACGATGCCCACCGGGAGGCGGATCTGCACGGCGCCATCGAGGCCCTGGACGGCTACAGCGCGCCGGCCCGGGCGGCCCAGCTGCTGGTGGGGCTGGGCTTTGCCCAGGCAGACCTCGTGCGCCCGCTGTCGGACTTCTCCGGCGGCTGGCGCATGCGGGTCAACCTGGCGCGCACCCTCTTCATGCCCTCCGATCTGCTGCTGCTGGACGAGCCCACCAACCACCTGGACCTGGACGCCCTGCTGTGGCTGGAGCAGTGGCTTGCGCGCTATCCGGGTACCCTGCTGCTCATTTCCCACGACCGGGACTTCCTCGATGCGGTGTGCGACCACATCGTGCACTTTGACCGCCAGAACCTGGTGCTCTACCGCGGCAACTACTCCACCTTCGAGCGTACCCGGGCCGAGAAGCTGGCCCTGCAGCAGGCCGAGGCCGCCAAGCAGCAGGCGCGACGCGAGGAGATCGAGAGCTTCGTGGCGCGCTTCCGGGCCAAGGCCACCAAGGCGCGCCAGGCCCAGAGCCGCCTCAAGATGCTCGAGCGCATGGGCGACATCGCCGTGGCCCACGCCGACTCCCCCTTCCACTTCACCATTCCCGCCGCCGACAAGACCTCCCATCCGCTGCTGGTGCTGGACGAGGCGCGGCTGGGCTATCGCCACGCGGATGGCGGCGAGACGGTACAGCTGGATAACGTCAGGCTGACCCTGCTGCCCGGCCAGCGCATCGGCCTGCTGGGCCCCAACGGGGCCGGCAAGTCGACCCTGATCAAGTCGCTGACCGGGGAGCTGCCGCTGCTAGGCGGGGCGCGGGTGCCCGGCGAGCACCTGGCGATCGGCTACTTTGCCCAGCACCAGCTGGAGGGGCTCGACCTCGCCTCGACCCCCTTCATGCATGTGCAGCGGCTCTCACCGAAGGCCAGCGAGCAGGAGATCCGCAACTTCCTGGGCGGTTTCGGCTTCCAGGGTGACGACGCCTTCGGCGAGGTGGGGCGCTTCTCCGGCGGTGAGAAGGCGCGCCTGGCGCTGGCCCTGGTGGCCTGGCAGAAGCCCAACCTGCTGCTCCTCGACGAGCCCACCAACCACCTGGATCTGGAGATGCGCGAGGCGCTTACCGAGGCCCTTGCGGCCTTCGAGGGTACGGTGATCATCGTCTCCCACGACCGCCACCTGCTGCGCGCCACCGTGGATGAGTTCTGGCGGGTGGCCGACCATCGGGTCGAACCCTTCGACGGCGACCTGGAGGACTACCGGGCCTGGCTCAAGGCGCGGCTGGAGGGCGAGCGGCGCGAGGCCCGGGCGGAGAAGGGGGAGCGCCAGGCCGAGAGCGCGGCGCCGAAGGAGGATCGCCGCGCAGCCCGACGCGCCGCCGCCGAGCTGCGCGAGAAGCTGCGCCCGCTCAAGAAGCAGCGCGACCGCGCCGAGCAGGCCATGGAGAAGGTGCAGGCGGAGCTCGCCGAGGTGGAGGAGGCCCTGGGCGATGCCGCGCTCTACACCGACGCCGAGCGCAAGGCGGAGCTCACCGCCACCCTGGCCCGCCAGGGGGAGCTCAAGTCGCGCCTGGAGGACCTCGAGGCCGAGTGGCTGGCCGCCGAGGAGGCGCTGGAGGCCATGGAGGCCGAGCTCGGCGGCTAGCTCTCCAGCAGGAAGGTCACCGGCCCGTCGTTGACCAGCGAGACCTGCATGTTGGCGGCAAACTCGCCGCTGGCCACCTTCGGCCAGGTGGTCCGGGCACGGTCGAGCAGATAGTGGAAGAGGCGGTCGCCCTCGGCGGGCGGGGCGGCGCTGGAGAAGCTGGGCCGCAGGCCCTTGCGGGTATCCGCCGCCAGAGTGAACTGGGAGACCAGCAGCAGCCCGCCGTCGACCTGCTGCAGGTTGAGGTTCATCTTGTCGTCGGCATCGCCGAATACCCGGTAGTGCAGGAGCTTGTGCAGCAGCCGGTCGGCGGCGGCCTCGTCGTCGCCCTTCTCCACGCCGACCAGCGCCAGCAGCCCGTGGTCGATGGCGCCCACGGTGCGCCCCTCCACGGCCACGCTGGCCCGGGTGACCCGCTGAATCAGTGCCTTCATCTTGGTGCTCCCTTGCTGTCTCAGGCGGCTCGCTCTCGAGCGGCGCCAAGGGTAGCACGTTCCAGGCCCGGCTCAGCGCCGCCCCAGCAGGGCGTCCCGGAAGTCGTCCCGTAGCGGCCGGTCGCCGAGCCAGATGCCGAAGAGCGCGCTGGCCAGGGCCGGGTCGTCGCCGGTATAGAGCCTCTCACCGTTGAGGGCAAGCAGCAGGGTCGCCAGGTGGGCGGGGGTGCCGCGAGCCAGGGCAAGGCGGGCAGGGCGATACATGGGGAACCTCCGGCGATGGGTCTATGGCCATGTACAGACTTTATCATCGCGTAGAGGTTCTGTATCGGGTATTGGCTACCAGGCCCGGCAGAGCATGATGTCGCAGTGGGGCTCGGCCAGCAGCGGCTCGGTGATATGGCTCTGGCGCCCCAGCTGGCCGCGGCTGCCCAGGGCCAGCAGGTCCGGGGGCTGGCGGCGCAGCCGGGTCATCAGCACCTCCAGGGGGTCGCCCTGCTCGAGCACCAGCTCCAGCTCCGGCACGTCGTCGAGCTCGGCCATCAGCTGCTCGGTCTCGCGCTCCAGCTGGGTGCGTAGCCGGGCCACCTCGCGGTCCCGCCAGCGGGCGTAGTCGCCGTCGGAGCCCAGCTCCCGCTCGCCGGGGATGTCCCAGGCGTGGAGCAGGGTGAGGCGCGCCTCGGGGAAGCGCTTGAGGGTCTCGCGCAGGGTGTGGCGGGAGGTCAGCGAGAAGTCCACGGGGACCAGGATGTCGCGCCACTCCTGGCTGGCCAGGTGGCTCACCGTCAGCACCGGGCAGGGGGCGCTGCGCAGCACCCGGGCCAGGGTGGTGCCGGCCACCAGGTCCGGCTGGCCGCGCTTGCGGTGGGCGCCCAGGATGATCATGTCCACCTCGCGCTCGTGGGCCTCGCGGATGATCTCGGCGTAGGGGGAGCCGGTCACGGTCTGCAGCAGCACCTGGGGCTCCGGGAGGGCGTAGTCCTCGCGGATGTCGGTCAGGGTGGCCTGCATGTCGGCCACCACGGCCTCCTCCAGGTCGCGGAGCACCCGGTGAGGCAGGTAGGGGTCGAGCACATGGATCACGTCCAGGCGGGCGCCCTGCTCGCTGGCCAGGCGGAGGGCCCGGGCAAAGGCGGCGCGGTTCTCGGCCGAGAGGTCGCAGGCGAACAGCAGGGTCTGGGTCATGGTGGCGGTCTCCGCTTCCCGGAAGGTGGGACCTTCAGGATGGGAGGCCGACGCCGCCCCTGCAAGGGACAAAACGCCGGAACGCGCCTACCACCAGGCGTGGAAGTGGTGCACCGGGCCCCGCCCCTCACCCACGTCAAGGCGGCGGCTCGCCTCCAGCGCCTCGCCCAGCCAGCGCTTGGCCCGGGCCACCGCCTCGGGCAGCGCATCCCCCAGGGCCAGGCGGGCGGTGATCGCCGAGGAGAGGGTGCAGCCGGTGCCATGCAGGTTGGCGGTATCCACCCGGGCCCCCTCCACCCAGAGCGCCTCGTCGGCGGTGATCAGCAGGTCGGGGCACTCCTCGCCGGCGAGGTGCCCGCCCTTGAGCAGGGTGGCACCGGCACCCAGCGCCCGCAGCGCCGACGCCAGGGCCTGCATCTCGTTGCGGCTGCCCGGGGCCGGGGCGTCGAGCAGCACGGCGGCCTCCGGCAGGTTGGGAGTGATCAGGTCGGCCAGGGGGACCAGCACCTCGCGCACGGCCCGGATGCCGGCGTCGTCCACCAGGATATCGCCGCTCTTGGCCACCATCACCGGGTCTAGCACCACCCAGCGGGGGCGGCGGCGGGTCAGGGCCGCGCGGATCACTTCGGCCACCTCGCGGCTCGCCACCATGCCGATCTTCACCGCGTCGATGCGCACGTCATCGAGCAGGGTCTCGAGCTGGGCGGCGATGAATTCCGCCGGCACCGGGTGGACACCGGTGACGCCCCGGGTGTTCTGGGCGGTCAGCGCGGTGATCACGCTGCTACCATAGGCGCCCAGCGCCGAGAAGGACTTGAGGTCGGCCTGGATGCCGGCGCCGCCGCTGGGGTCGGAGCCGGCGATGGTCAGCGCATTGGGAATCACGGGTCTGGAAATCGAGGATGAGTCGTTCATGGCATTACCTGGCAGGAAGAGTTCATGCTGAGTCTGTTTCTGGTGGCCCTGGTCAGCGCCACCCTGCTCCCCGGCGGCTCCGAGGTGTGGCTGGCGCGCCTCTGGTGCCTGGGCGAGCCGGCCCTGATGCTGTGGACGGTGGCCACCGCCGGCAATACCCTGGGCAGCCTGATCAACGTCTGGATGGGGCGCTATGCGCGCCGCTTCCAGGACCGTCGCTGGTTTCCCGCCTCCCCGGCGGGGCTGGCTCGGGCCGAGCGCTGGTACTTCCGCTTCGGCGAGTGGAGCCTGCTCTTCTCCTGGGCGCCGGTGGTGGGTGACCCGCTCACCGTGCTGGCCGGCGTCTTCCGGCTGCCCTGGTGGCGGGCCATCCTGCTGATCACCCTGGCCAAGGGGGGGCGCTATGCCCTGGTGCTGCTGCTCGCCCACCAGTGGCTGGCCCCCCTCTGCCAGTAGGCCGCTGAGGGGCCACCCTACATGATCGAGGGCAGCCAGGTGGCCAGCCCCGGCATGAGCGCCAGGGCCAGCAGCATGCAGAGCTGCATGGCGATAAAGGGAATCACCCCGCGGTAGATCGCCGAGGTGGGCACCGAGGCCGGCGTCACCCCGCGCAGGTAGAAGAGCGCGAAGCCGAAGGGCGGCGTCAGGAAGGAGGTCTGCAGGTTGACCGCGATCATGATGCCGAGCCAGATCGGGTCGATCCCCATGGCCAGCAGCACCGGCCCCACAATGGGGACCACCACGAAGGTGATCTCGATGAAGTCGAGGATGAAACCGAGCAGGAAGATCACCAGCATCACCACCAGGGTGGCGCCCACCACGCCGCCGGGCATCGCCTCGAACAGCTCGGTGACCAGCTCCTCGCCGCCGAAGGCGCGGAACACCAGCGAGAAGAGCGTCGCGCCGATCAGGATCAGGAACACCATGCTGGTCACCTGGGCGGTGGACTGCACCACCTCCCGCAGCACCGGCAGGCTCAGGCGACGGTTGACCAGGGCCAGCAGGAAGGCGCCGAAGGCCCCCACCGCCGAGGCCTCGGTGGGGGTCGCGAAGCCGCCCAGGATGGAGCCCAGCACCGCGACGATCAGCAGCACCGGTGGCACCAGGCCCTTGAGCAGCAGGGGCCAGAGGCTGCCGCTGTGGCCCAGCTCCTTCATCAGCGACTCGCGGTCGGCGGCGGGGGCCGTCTCCGGCTTCAGCCAGGCGGTGATCAGCAGGTAGACGATATAGACGGCCACCAGCAGCAGGCCCGGAACCAGGGCGCCGATGAAGAGGTCGCCCACCGAGAGGGTGCGCGGGCTCCAGACGCCCATGGAAAGCTGCGCCTGCTGGTAGGCGTTGTTCAGCACGTCGCCCAGCAATACCAGGGCGATGGAGGGGGGGATGATCTGCCCCAGGGTGCCGGTGGCGCAGATGCTGCCGGTGGCGAGCGCCGGCGAGTAGCCGCGCTTGAGCATGGTGGGCAGCGAGAGCAGCCCCATGGTGACCACGGTGGCGCCGACGATGCCGGTGGAGGCCGCCAGCAGCATGCCCACCAGCACCACGGCGATGCCCAGCCCACCGCGCAGGGCGCCGAAGGCCAGCGACATGGCGTCGAGCAGGGTCTCGGCGATGCGCGACTTCTCCAGCAGCACCCCCATCAGCACGAAGAGCGGCACCGCCAGCAGCGTCTGGTTGGTCATGATGCCGTAGAGCCGGTTGGGCATGGCACCCAGGTAGCGGGTCTCGAAGGGCACCGGCACGCCCATCTGGATCAGCGCATAGCCGATGCCGGCAAAGATCAGGGCGGTGCCGGCCAGCGACAGGGCCACCGGGTAGCCCAGCATGAGAACGCCGCACACGGCGGCGAACATCACCAGCGGCATGAGGTCGAGGAGGGTGGCCAGCATTACAGGATCTCCTCGTGCTGCGGGGTGTCGTTGGGCAGTCGGTGGCGGATGATCAGCCACTGGCGGATCAGCTGGGCGACGCCCTGGATCAGCAGCAGCGCCATCATGACGAGAATCAGGCTCTTGAGCAGGTAGACGCCGGGAATGCCGCCGTCCGGCGAGCGCTCCAGGATCGCCCAGCTGCTGCGCACGTAGGCGACGCTGCCGATGGCGATGAAGAGCACCACCGGCAGCAGCAGGAAGAGGGTGCCGCAGAGGTCGATCCAGGCGCGACCGCGAGCGGAGAGGCGGCGGTAGAAGATATCCACGCGCACGTGGCCATCGCGGCGCAGGGTCCAGGCGGCACCGAGCATGAAGACGGCGGCATGCATGTACATCACCGACTCCTGCATCACGGTATTGTGGATGCCGAAGACGTAGCGCATCACCACGATGGCGAACTGCACCAGCATCATGATGATGACCAGCCAGGCGACGGCGGTGCCGATGCGGTCGGTGAAGGCGTCCAGGCCTCGAAGCAGGGCCGGTTCGCGGGTGGGGGAGGTCATGAGAGCTCTCGTGCGAAGGCGGAAACGAGGGGCATCATCGCCGATTCGTCACCGATCGTCATCCCCGGTCCTCAACCCTGGGCTCGCGGTCAGCGAGAATTGCCCTTGAGCTGTGCGGTCATCGCCTGCAGGCAGGCGGGGGGCAGGTTCAGCTCCACGGCGATCGGCAGGTGGTCCGAGAAGAGGTGGTCCAGGACCCGGACCTCGGCGGCCTCCAGGGAGTTGGAGAGCAGGATATGGTCCAGCGCTCGCCGCGGCTGCCAGGAGGGGTAGCTGAGCAGCGGGCGTACCGGATGCAGCGGCAGCGAGGCGCTGAAGCGCTGATGGCCGTGGAGCTGCTCCGGGGTGCAGTTGAGATCGCCCATCACCACCACGTGGCGCAGCGGCTGGATGATCTCGGAGAGATAGTCGAGCTGGCGCACCCGGGTGCGGTGCCCCAGGGCCAGGTGGGCGACGAAGAGGTGCAGGGCATCGGGGCCGTCACCGAAGCGGGCGTGGATGGCGCCGCGCCCGGGCAGGGTGCCAGGCAGGCGGTGCTCCTCGACCTTGCTGGGGGTGAGTCGCGACAGCAGCCCGTTGCTGTGCTGGGCGATGCGGCCGAGGTTGCGGTTGAGCTGCTGGAAGTGGTGCGGAAAGCCGCCGCGGCTGGCCAGGTATTCGACCTGGTTGACGTTGCTGGAGCGGAAGCTGCCGCCGTCGACCTCCTGGAGCCCGACGATGTCGAAGCGGCCCAGCACCTCGCTGACCATGTCCAGGCGGCGCAGGCGCCGGGGATGCGGCAGCAGGTGCTGCCAGCTGCGGGTCAGGTAGTGGTGGTAGGCCGAGGTCTGGATGCCCACCTGCATGTTGAAGGTGAGCAGCTTCAGGTGGCCGCCCTCGAGGGGCGGCGTCCTGGCATCGGCCAGATGGGACATCTCAGCTGTCACCGCGCTCTTCCCGAACCTTCTCGATCAGGGCATCGGCAATCTGCGGCATGTTGGCGAGGCTGCCGGCGCTGGACGGGGTGACCAGGTAGCGGCCGTCGATGACCAGGGCCGGCACGCCCATCAGGCGCATGGCGCGCAGGCGCGAGTGGGCCTGGTTGACCCGGCTCTTCACCGCGAAGGAGTTCAGGGCCTGGTGGGCCTCCTCCTCGCTGACGCCGTAGTCGCTGAAGAAGGCGGCCAGCTCGCCGGCCTCGGTCAGGCGGCGGTTCTGCTGGTGGATGGCGTCGAAGAAGTCGGCGTGAAGCGCCTCGACGATGCCCAGCTCCTCGGCGGCGTAGAAGGCGGCCGCGTGCTTGTTCCAGTCGCCCCCCATGGTGCCGGGCAGGTGGACCACGCTGACGTCCTCGTCGAGGGTCTCGTACCAGGCGGTGACATGCTCCTGGAGGTTGTAGCAGTGGGGGCAGCCGTACCAGAAGGCCTCGGTGACCTCGATCTGGCCCTCGTCGACGCGGGTCTCCACGGGCTGCGGCAGCACCTCGTAGTGCTGACCCTCGACCAGCGGGGAGGCGGTGGCCAGGCTCGACAGGCCGAGGCCGGCCAGGGCAAACATCAGGGGCTTGAACATCGTTGACTCTCTCCTTGAATGGCATCGTCCCGGGGCGGGCATCGCTGCCTTTGAGCGTGCCTTTCGCCGAGGGTTCCCGCGGGGTTGCGGGAGGGTCGGGGCGGTGCAGATACGACAAGGGCGGCCCCGGGGCCGCCCTGGCGTGTCGCTGCGGTGATGGCAGCGCCGGCCTCGGTCAGGCTCAGTGCAGGCCGTACATGTAGTTGGCTACGGCTTCCATGTCGCCATCGCTCATCTTGGCGGCGATATCGCGCATGATGTTGGCCGGGTCGTTGGCCCGATCGCCGGCGGCGAAGTCCTGCAGGGTGGCGACGGTGTAGTCGACGAACTGGCCGGAGAGGGCCGGATAGGCAGCGCTGCCGATGCCGACGCCGGTGGGGCTGTGGCAGGCGGCACAGGCCGGGATGCCCTTGGAGAGGTCGCCGGCGCGGTAGAGCTCCTCGCCGCGGGCGAGCTGCTCGGCGTTGTCCGGATCGACCTGGCCCAGGTTGGCATCCTGCTCGGCGAAGAACTTGGCCACGTCCCAGGCGTCCTGGTCGGAGAAGTTGTCCACCTGCCCGGCCATCTCGGGCACCACGCGGTGGCCGTCACGGATGTCCATGATCTGCTTGGCCGTGTAGGAGGCCTGCTGCCCTGCCAGGTGCGGGAAGGCCGAGGCGGGGCTGATGCCCGCGGGGCCGTGACAGGCGGCGCAGGACTGTGCCTTCTCGCGGCCCGCCGCCGCATCGGCGTCGGCCTCCAGGTCGGCGTGGGCGGCGCCGACGGCGCCCATGGTGATTGCCAGGCTTGCCAGTAACTTTCTCATCGCTAATCCACTATGCCGTTACGTTGTTGACCGGTACGTACCCTGGGTGCCGCCCGGATCGCTCAAGCCACCAGGCCCCGGCTGTGAAGGCGGTGGTTCGCGGACGTCGAGGGCGCGGTGGTACACTAGCGTGCCCCGGGTCGCAGACAAAAGACACTGCATTATACCGAATCACCCCGGCCGCGGGAATGCAAGCCGCGCCCCGTCCCCTTCGACCATCGTCAGGATGTCATCGCCATGGCGCGACTCAACTACCAGACCGCCCGTTTTCTCATCAGTGCCCCCACCCTGGCCCAGTGCCCCGCCGACAGCGGCGCCGAGGTCGCCTTCGCCGGGCGCTCCAACGCCGGCAAGTCCAGCGCCATCAACGCCCTGACCCGCCAGAAGGCGCTGGCGCGCACCTCCAAGACGCCGGGACGCACCCAGCTGATCAACCACTTCAGCCTGGGCGAGAACGCCGAGCTGCGCCTGGTGGACCTGCCGGGCTACGGCTATGCCAAGGTGCCGGAGAAGGTCAAGCTGGAGTGGCAGCGCCACCTCTCCGACTACCTGCAGCGGCGCGCCTCGCTGCGCGGCCTGGTGCTGGTGATGGACGTGCGTCATCCGCTGACCGAGTTCGACCAGACCATGCTGGGCTGGGCCGATGATCAGGAGATGCCGGTGCATATCCTGCTGACCAAGGCCGACAAGCTCAAGCGCGGCGCGGCGGCCAGCGCCCTGCAGCAGGTGCGCAGCCGGCTGCGGGAGTGGGAGGACCTGGTCAGCATCCAGCTCTTCTCGGCCCTCAAGGGGCAGGGCATCGACACCCTGGAGGCACGGCTCGACGCCTGGCTGCTGGACTAGTCTCCGGCGCCTCTCGCCGGGCGTGCCTTGCGTTATCGGTGCCTTTCCAGCCAGGCGATCAGCGCCGGCAGCTCGCGCACATGGTCCAGGCGGTGAATGCCGTCGGGCAGGGGGCGGTCGTCGGGGCCGATCCAGGCCGCCTGCATGCCCAGCCGCCGGGCGGCCTGGGCGTCATCTTCCCAGTGGTCGCCCACGTGCAGGGCCCGTGACGGCGTGGTGCCGAGCCGTGCCAGGGCGGCCAGGAAGGGGCGCGGGTCGGGCTTGGGGGCGAGCAGTTCGCCGGCGGCGATGGCCACCGGGAAGTGCCGCCCCAGAGACAGCCGGGCGATCTCCACGTTGCCGTTGGTGATGCTGGCCAGCCGGTAGCGGCGGCCCAGCGCCTCGAGCATCGCCTCCACTTCCGGGTGGGGCTCGACCTCGTGGCGCAGGGCCATGAAGCGCTCCATGGCGCGCAGGGCCCAGTGCATGGCCTGCTCCGGGGGCAGGCCATAGGCCTCCAGCAGCTCGCCCAGGGCCCGGCGGCGCAGCCAGGTGAAGTCCCCGCGGCGCAGCGGGTGCTCGTCGGCCAGGCGCAGGCGGTGCGCGATGAAGGCCTCCAGCGGAAAGCGCTCGGCGAAGCGGCCTCGGGCGTCTTCCGCGCGGGGCGCGTCGGCATGCTCGCCGAGCCACTCGCTCGGCCCCTCTTCCATCCATTCGTGCAGGGCCTCGTCCAGCCAGGCGTAGTGGCCGGTCTCGGTGCGTCGCATCACCCCGCCGTTGTCCCACAGGGTATCGTCCAGGTCGAAGGTGATCGCCTCGAGTCTCATGACGGGGCCTCGTCGTCGTGGCCCCGCGTCCGGCGCGCCCGGGGGTGGGCGGCGTCGTAGCTGGCGGCCAGATGCTGCCAGTCCAGGCGCGTGTAGACCTGGGTGGTGGAGAGGTTGGCGTGGCCCAGCAGCTCCTGGACGGCGCGCAGGTCCTGGCTCGACTCCAGCAGGTGGCTGGCGAAGGAGTGGCGCAGGCGGTGGGGGTGCAGGTGCTCGTCGAGCCCGCGGCGACGGGCGACCAGGGCCAGGCGCTGCTGGATGGCGCGATGCCCGAGGCGGGCGCCGCGCCGGCCCACGAACAGCGCCGCCTCGCCGGGAGGCGCCAGGGTCTCGCGCAGGGCGAGCCAGAGGTCCAGCGCCTGGTGGGCCCGGCGCCCCAGGGGCACCTGACGGGGCTTGCCGCCCTTGCCCAGCACCCGCACCCGTTCCGGCTGCAGGTCGCCGAGATCGAGGCCGGCCAGTTCGGCCAGGCGCAGGCCGCAGGAGTAGAAGAGCTCCAGCATCGCCTGGTCGCGCACCGCCAGGGGGGAGCCGTCGTGGGGGGTATCCAGGAACTGGGCCAGGCGGTCCACGTCCACCGGGCTCGGGAGGTGGCGAGGCTGGCGCGGGGCGCGCACCAGGGCGACCGGGTTGTGGTCGAGCAGGCCGCGGGCGACCAGGTGGCCAGCCAGCCGGGAGAGCGCCGAACGCCGCCGGGCCAGGCTGCGCGGGGCCAGCCCCCGGGCGCGCTCCCCCCCCAGGAAGCGGCGTACCAGGGCGGCATCCAGCCCTCGCCACTCCTCGACCTGCTGGTCGTCGAGGAACGCCAGCAGGGCCCCCAGGTCGCGGCGGTAGGCGTCCAGGGTGGCGGAGCTGGCGGTGCGCGAGAGCCCCGCCAGGAAGCCCTCGACCTCGCCGGCCAGGGTGCCCGGCTCAGCCATGCCGTGGGGCGTGGCGCATCAGCAGCCGGGCCACTACATCCCCGACGTACTCGGTGAACAGGGTGTCCATGCTGGCCCGGTAGTGGTCGGCGTCGGGGCTGGCCAGCACCAGGTAGCCCAGGGGCTCGCCCAGGGTCAGCCGGGTGATGGCGCAGGAGCCGGAACGACGCGGTGCGGTGGCGTGGGGCAGCAGCCGCTTCCAGTCGGTGGGGGTCAGGCGCACGCAGCGGCTGGTGCGGCCGTCGAGGAGTGCCGCCAGCCGCGAGCCGGCGTGCTCGTCGAGCACCTGGCGCGGCGCCTGAGGCGGCTGGGGCTCGGCGTCGGTGAGGCTGGCGGGGCACCACAGCGCCACGGCAGGCGTCGCGAAATGCTCGCTGAACTGGCTGGCCAGGGCCTGGCCGAGGGCATCGTTGTCCTCCGCCTCGATCAGCGCCAGCACCAGCTCCCGGGTGCGGCGGTACTGGGCCTCGTTGTGGCGGGCCGACTCCAGCAGCTGCTCGAGGCGCCACTCGGCCTGTTCGGCCCGGGTGCGCAGGTCGTGGACCAGCCGCTCCAGCAGCGAGGTGGCGCCGCGGGCCTCCGGGTGCGGCACCTTGAGCTGCTGGAGCAGACCCTCGCGCCCAACGAAGAAGTCCGGGTGGGTGGCCAGCCATTCGGCCACCCGGTCCGGGTCGAGGGTCTTGCGCGGTTCGGGAACGGCTCGTGACATGGCAACTCCTCGGGCGTGGTTCCTGGCGGGTCAGAACAGGACGATGCGTCCGTCGAAGACCCGTTCGGCGGGGCCGGTCATGGCCAGGGGGGTGCCGGGGCCTTCCCACTCGATGGTCAGGTCGCCCCCGGGCAGGTGCACGGTGACGGGGCTCTCCAGCAGCCCGCGGCGGATGCCGCTGGCCACCGCGGCGCAGGCCCCGGTACCGCAGGCCAGGGTCTCGCCGCTGCCGCGTTCAAAGACGCGCAGGCGGATCTCATGGGGCGACACCACCTGCATGAAGCCCACGTTGACCCGCTTCGGAAAGCGCGGGTGGGACTCGATGGCCGGGCCCAGTCGCTCCACCGGGGCGCTATCGACGTCTTCGACGCAGAGCACCGCATGGGGGTTGCCCATGGAGACGGCGCCGACCTCGACGCGCTCGCCGTCCACCTCCAGGGCGTGGAGCGGGCGATCCTCGGCGGCGTCGAAGGGCAGCGTCTCGGGGGCGAAGCGCGGCTCGCCCATGTCGACGCGGACGCGGTCGTCGTCCTCCACCAGCAGCACCAGCGGCCCGCCGGCGGTCTCCACGTGGATCTCGTGCTTGTGGGTCAGGCGCTGGTCGCGGACGAAGCGGGCGAAGCAGCGGGCGCCATTGCCGCAGTTCTCCACCTCGCTGCCGTCGGCGTTGAAGATGCGGTAGCGGAAGTCCAGGTCCGGGTCCCGGGGCGGCTCGACGATCAGCAGCTGGTCGAAGCCGACGCCGAAGCGGCGGTCGGCCAGCCGGCGGATCTGCTCCTCCTGCAGGCGGGCCCGCTGGGTGACCAGGTCGATCACCATGAAGTCGTTGCCGAGGCCATGCATCTTGGTGAAGTGCAGCAGCATCAGTCGGCGTCCTCCGGCAGCAGGGCCTCGCCGGCCCACAGCTCCTCGAGGCGCTCGCGGCGGCGCACCAGGTGGGCCCGGTCGCCATCCACCATCACCTCGGCGGGGCGCGGGCGGCTGTTGTAGTTGGAGGCCATCACGAAGCCGTAGGCGCCGGCGGAGCGCACCGCCAGCAGGTCGCCCGGGGCGATGGCAAGCTCCCGCTCCTTGCCCAGGAAGTCGCCGGTCTCGCAGACCGGCCCCACCACGTCGTAGGTGGCGCTCTCCCGGGGGCGGCGGGTATCCACCGGCAGGATCGCCTGCCACGCCTGGTAGAGGGCGGGGCGGATCAGGTCGTTCATGCCGGCGTCGACGATGGCGAAGTTCTTGGTCTCGCCGGGCTTGAGGAACTCCACCCGGGTCAGCAGCACCCCGGCGTTGGCGGCGATGGAGCGGCCGGGCTCGAACAGCAGGGTCAGCCGCTCGCTGCCCTCCCAGGCGGCGAGGCGCTCGAGCAGGGCCGAGGCGTAGTCGAAGGGGGCCGGCGGGCGCTCGTCCCGGTAGGGCACGCCGAGGCCGCCGCCCAGGTCCAGGTGCTCCACCTCGATGCCGCGGCCGCGCAGGGTCTCGAGCAGCACCAGCAGGCGGTCCAGGGCGTCCAGGAAGGGGGAGAGCTCGGTGAGCTGGGAGCCGATATGGCAGTCCAGGCCGGTCACCCTTACATGGGGGAGGCTGGCGGCCAGCTCGTAGACGGCCAGCGCCTCGTCCACCGGGATGCCGAACTTGTTGTCCTTGAGCCCGGTGGAGATGTAGGGATGGGTGCCGGCGTCCACGTCCGGGTTGACCCGCAGCGACACCGGCGCCACCTGGCCGAGCCGTCCGGCCACCTCATTGAGGCGCTCGAGCTCGGGGCGCGACTCCACGTTGAAGCACTTGATCCCCACCTCCAGGGCCCGGGCCATCTCGGCCTCCTGCTTGGCCACGCCGGAGAAGACCACCCGGGCGGGGTCGCCGCCGGCGGCCAGCACCCGCTCCAGTTCGCCCACGGAGACGATGTCGAAGCCGGCCCCCATGCGCGCCAGCAGCCCCAGCACGGCCAGGTTGGAGTTGGCCTTCACCGCGTAGCAGATCAGGTGGGGATGGTCGCCCAGGGCCTCGGTGTAGGCGCGGAAGTGCCGGGCCAGGGTGGCCCGGGAGTAGACGTAGCAGGGCGTGCCGAACTGCTCGGCAACGCGGGTCAGGGGGACCTCCTCGCCGTAGAGCACGCCGTCGCGGTAGTTGAAGTGATCCATGGGTTAACCGTTCTCGTTGTCCTGGGGGGGCGCGTCGGCGGGGCCGTAGCGCTCGGCCGCCTGCTCGTCGTCGGGCAGGTAGAGCGGGCCCTTCTGGCCGCAGCCGGCCAGGGCCAGCGCCAGGGCCAGCGCCAGGGCGGCAAGGGCGAAGCGGCGCATCAGGCGCCGGCCTTCGGGGGGGTCGACAGCGCGGCCAGGGCGTCCCGGGCCCGCTGGGCGGCGGCGCGTACCTGGTCCGGGGCGGTGCCGCCGATATGGTTGCGGGCGGCCACCGAGCCCTCCAGGGTCAGCACCTCGAAGACGTCCGCCTCGATGACGTCGGAGAACTGCCGGAGCTCCTCCAGGCTCATCTCGGAGAGGTCCTTCTGCTGCTTGAGGCCGTAGGCCACGGAGAGGCCGACGATCTCGTGGGCGTCGCGGAAGGCCACTCCCTTGCGCACCAGGTAGTCCGCCAGGTCGGTGGCGGTGGAGAAGCCGCGCCGGGCCGCCTCGGCCATGCTGGCCTTCTTCGGCTCGATGGCCGGCACCATGTCGGCGAACGCCTTGAGGCAGTCCCGGACGGTATCCACGGCGTCGAACAGCGGCTCCTTGTCCTCCTGGTTGTCCTTGTTGTAGGCCAGCGGCTGGGACTTCATCAGGGTCAGCAGGCCCATCAGGTGGCCATAGACCCGGCCGGTCTTGCCGCGCACCAGCTCCGGCACGTCCGGGTTCTTCTTCTGGGGCATGATGGAAGAGCCGGTGCAGAAGCGGTCGGGCAGGTCGATGAAGTCGAACTGGGCGCTGGTCCAGAGCACCAGTTCCTCGCTCATGCGCGACAGGTGCATCAGCAGCAGGCTGGCGAAGGCGGTGAACTCGATGGCGAAGTCGCGATCGCTCACCGCGTCCAGGCTGTTCTCGGCGGGGCGCTCGAAGCCCAGCAGCTCGGCGGTGACGTGGCGGTCGATGGGATAGGTGGTGCCGGCCAGGGCCGCGGCCCCCAGCGGCATCACGTTGACCCGCCGGCGGCAGTCGAGCAGGCGCTCGTGGTCCCGGGCCAGCATCTCCTGCCAGGCCAGCAGGTGGTGGCCGAAGGTGACCGGCTGGGCGGTCTGCAGGTGGGTGAAGCCGGGCATGATGGTGTCGGCCTCGCGGTCGGCCAGCGCGATCAGCCCCTCGCGCAGGCGGGTGAGCTCGGCGGCCACCCCGTCGATCTCGTCGCGCAGGAAGAGGCGGATATCGGTAGCCACCTGGTCGTTGCGGGAGCGGCCGGTGTGCAGCTTCTTGCCGGTGATGCCGATCTTGTCGGTGAGGCGCGCCTCGATGTTCATGTGCACGTCCTCGAGCTCCACCGACCACTGGAACTCGCCGCGCTCGATCTCGCCGCGAATCTCGGTGAGCCCCGCGACGATGGCGTCACGCTCCGCCTCGGTGAGCACGCCCACCCCGGCCAGCATGGTGGCGTGGGCGATGGAGCCCTGGATGTCGTGGAAGGCGAGGCGCCGGTCGAAGTCGACCGAGGCGGTGAAGCGGGCGACGAAGGCGTCGGTGGGCTCGCTGAAGCGGCCGCCCCAGGACTGGTTGGTGCCGGCGGTGGTGGAATCTGCGCTCATCGGGCTTGGCATCCTGCGTGACTGATTGCGGTGAAGCGGGCCGCGGGATGCGGCCCCGGCGCCGCCGTGGCGGCGCTTCTGGACATGCCCGGCAGTGTACCAGAGTCCACCGGCGTGGCGAGGGGCTGCCGGCGGCGGCGCCGCGGTCGTGGATTTCTCCTGCCCCGCCGGGTGCTTTATGATGGCAGGCTATATGCTGTAAAGAATGCCATTAGCACCGGGCGCCGGCACCGCTGTGCGCCGGCAGGGGAACCGGGACAGGGAGAACCTCGTGCAAGCCATCACCAAGCTGCGTATCGCCACCCGCAAGAGTCAACTGGCCCTGTGGCAGGCCGAACACGTTCGCGACCGCCTCATGGCGTTTCACCCCGGCCTGGAGGTCGAGCTGGTGGCCATGTCCACCCGCGGGGACAAGATCCTCGACACGCCGCTGGCCAAGGTGGGAGGCAAGGGCCTGTTCGTGAAGGAGCTCGAGGAGGCGATGCTCGACGGCCGCGCCGATATCGCCGTGCACTCCATGAAGGACGTGCCCATGCACTTCCCCGAGGGGCTCGGCCTCTCGGTGATCTTCGCCGGCGCCGAGCCCACCGACGCCTTCGTCTCCAACCATTATAGGAGCCTCGACGAGCTGCCCGAAGGGGCGCGCATCGGCACCTCCAGCCTGCGCCGGGGGCTGCAGATGCAGGAGGCGCGGCCGGACTTCGAGATCCTCTCCCTGCGCGGCAACGTCCAGACCCGCCTGGCCAAGCTCGATGACGGGGAGTTCGATGCCATCATCCTGGCCACCTCCGGCCTGAAGCGCCTGGGCCTGGACGACCGCATCGCCATGGAGCTGCCGCCCGAGGTGTGCCTGCCGGCCTGCGGCCAGGGCGCACTGGGCATCGAGTGCCGCCTCCACGACCCCGAGCTGATCGGCCTGCTGGCGCCCCTGGACGACCCCGACACCGCCACCCGGGTGCGCGCCGAGCGCGCCATGAATACCCGTCTCGAGGGCGGCTGCCAGGTGCCCATCGGCGGCCATGCGGTCTTCGAGAACGACGGCCAGACCCTGTGGCTGCGCGCCCTGGTGGGCACCCCGGACGGCACCCGGGTGCTGCGCGCCGAGGGGCGCGGTTCCATCCACGAGCCGGAGGCGCTGGGCATCCGCGTCGCCGAGGAGCTGCTGGAGATGGGCGCCGGCGAGATTCTCGCCGAGGTCTACGGCGCCGGCTGATGGGGGCCCTGCCGGTCGTGATCACCCGCCCCGGCGAGCGGGGTGACGTGCTGGCCGCGGCCATCGAGGCCAGCGGCCTGCCGGTAGCGCGCCTGGAGTCGATGCGCCTCGAGGCGCTGCCCGAGACCCAGCCACAGCGTGCCGCCTGGCTCGACTTCGACCAGTTCCAGCGGGTGGTGGTGGTCAGCCCCTTCGCCGCCGAGCGCCTCCACGAGGCGCTGGACCGCTACTGGCCCCAGCTCCCCATCGGCATCGACTACTACGCCGTGGGTGCGGCCACCGCCGAGGCGCTGCACCGCTGCCTCGGGGTGCGCGTCCATGTGCCGCCGGCCGAGGCCGGCGAGGACACCAGCGAGGCGCTGCTGCGCCTGGGTTCCCTGCAGCGGCTAGCCGGCGAGAAGGTCCTGCTGGTGGCCGGCGAGGGCGGGCGGACCCTGCTGGCCGAGACCCTCGCCGAGCGCGGCGCTCGAGTGACCCGCCTGGCGGTCTATCGCCGCACCCCGCTGGCACCCTCCCCTGACATGCAGCGCCGCCTGGCCCGGGGCGAGTTTCGCGCCCTGGTAGTCAGCAGCGGTGAAATCCTCGAACATCTGGCAAGATGGTGTCAGGGCGCCGCCTTGAACCAACCGCTAATCGTTTCCAGCACCCGGTTGGCTACACTGGCCGGCAAGCTGGGGTTCCGCGCCCCCGTCGTGGCGTCCGGTGCCACGCCGGCCGCGCTGACGGCGGCGTTGGCCACCGCCTGTGACCCGCAGGATGCCGATGTCGATCAAGACGATCTCGAAAAGGGCTAGCGACAAGATGAGCAAGCAACCACACGAGCAGGACGAACAGAAGGCGTCTGACGGCGCGCAATCGGCAACCTCGGGGGGCGACGCCGGCAAGGGCGGCCACCAGGGGCGGCGGCGCTCCCGGCGCTATGACAAGGCCAACCCCGGCGCTGCCGCCCAGGGCAAGTCCGAGCCGACCGCCCGGGTCGCCGGCAAGGCGGAGAGCGCCGAGTCGGCGGCGGCACCTGCCGGCGAGAGTGGCGCCAGGGCGGCCGAGGGCAAGTCCGAGCCTGCCGCCCAGGCGGGCAGCGGCGCTGCCGGCAAGCCTGCCGGCGAGAAGGGCGGTGCCGACAAGGGCGGCTCCGACAAGGCGAGCCAAGGGCAGAAGCCAGCCTCGGGCAGCGGCAGGCCGGCCACCACACCCCCGACCGGCGGTGGCACCTCCCGTCCGACCGGCGGCGGCGACGGCAACGGCAAGGGGGGCAAGGCGGGGCTGGCGGCGATCGTGCTGGTGATCCTGCTGGCCATCGGCGTGGTGCTCTTCGGCTGGCAGGCGTGGCAGAAGCTCGATGCCCAGCAGGCGCGCATCGCCGAGCTCGAGTCCGCCACCGGCCAGTTCGCCAGCGCCTCCGAGCAGTTTGCCAGCGCCGCCGACCTGGCGGACCTGGAGCAGCGCCTGGAAGAGGGCGAGAGCGAGCGCAACGCCGCGCTGGACAGCGCCGTCGATGGCCTGCAGGGCGAGTTCGCCAGCTACCGCGGCGAGGTCAACCAGACCCTCGACCGGGTGCTCGACGAGCTCTCCAGTGAGCAGGAGACCGACGAGCGCGACTGGCTCCACGCCGAGGCCGCCTACCTGCTGCGCCTGGCCAACCAGCGCCTGCAACTGGAGCGCGACGTGATGGGCGCCGCGGCCCTGCTGCGTACCGCCGATGACCGCCTGCGCGAAGCCGACAACCCGGCCCTGGTGCCGGTGCGCCGCGAGATCGCCAGCGAGCTGGCGGCCCTGGAGGCCGTGCCGCGGGTCGATCGCACCGGCCTGTGGATGGCCCTGGACGCCCAGCAGCGCCAGATCGCCGGCCAGCCGCTCTCCCAGGAGATCGAGGAGCTGGCGGCGCGCTCCGGCATCGAGGAGGCCCCGTCCGGTCCCTGGCAGCAGCAGCTCTCCCGCTTCGGCCAGGAGCTCAAGGACCTGGTCACCATCCGCCACCACGACGCCGAGCTGGAGGCGCTGATCACTCCCGAGCAGGAGTCCTACCTGCGTCAGAGCGTGCGCCTGGTGATCGAGCAGTCCCAGCTGGCGCTGCTCAAGGAGGAGCAGGAGCTCTTCGAGGCGAGCCTCGACAAGGCGCTGACCCTGATCGAGGGCTACTACGACACCTCCGCCTCCGGCGTGCAGTCCGCCGTCGAGCGCCTGCGCGAACTCCAGGGTGCGGCGATCCGCCCGGAGCTGCCGGACATCAGCGGCTCCCAGCAGGCGCTGGCCACCTTCATCGAGCGCCGCTTCGAGTCGCGCCGGGGAGATGACGCATGAGAAAGCTGATCCTGATCGTCGTCCTGGGCCTGGCGCTCGGCGCGCTGTTCGGCCAGCTGATGATGTCGGTGCCCGGCTACTGGCTGGTGCGGGTGGGGGACACCTCCTTCCAGACCTCCTTCTGGTTCGGGCTCGTGATCCTGCTGGCCGGCTTCCTGGTGCTCCACTTCGCCCTGCGCCTGCTGGTGCGTCTGGTCCATCCCGTCTCGAACTTCAAGGTGTGGAACGGCCGGGCGCGCAACCGTAACGCCATGAAGCGCACCGTGCGCGGCCTGGTGGCGCTGGCCGAGGGCCGCTGGAAGAAGGCCGAGAAGTCGCTGGTCAAGGCGGCGGACGACTCCAGCACCCCGCTGGTCAACTACCTCTCCGCCGCCCTGGCGGCCCACTACCAGGGCCGCTTCGACCAGGCCGACACCCTGCTCAAGCGGGCGCACCTGAGCACCGAGGGGGCCGACACCGCGGTGGGCCTGATGCAGGCCCAGCTGCTGCTCGACCGCCAGCAGTACGAGGAGGCCCTGGCCATCCTCACCCGCCTGGACCGCCAGCTCCCCAACCACCCCCAGGTGCTCAAGCAGCTCAAGCAGGCCTACCTCAGCGTCAGCGACTGGGACGGCCTGCGTCGCCTGATGCCGCGGCTGGGCGCCCAGCAGCTGATCTCCCGGGAGGAGCGCGACCAGCTCGAGCAGCGCGCCTACCGCGAGCTGATCGTGCGCGAGGCCCGCGAGGGCGCCGATATCGAGCAGGTGCGTGGCCTCTGGGCCGACATGCCGGATCACCTGCGCGGCAACATCGAGCTGATCGTGCTCTACGCCGAGGCGCTGGTGCGCGGTCGCCAGGAGCCCATCGCCGAGCGGCTGCTGCGCCACTCCCTCAAGGAGCACTGGGACAGCCGCCTGGTGCTGCGCTACGGCCTGCTCGACGTGGACGCCGCGCGTCAGCTGGTCACCGCCGAGAAGTGGCTGCAGGAGCGGCCCAACGACCCGGACCTGCTGCTCACCCTGGGCCGCCTGTCGCTGCGCAACGCCTACTGGGGCAAGGCCCAGGAGTACTTCGAGGCGAGCCAGCGCCAGCGCCCCAGCGGCGTGGTCTGTGCCGAGCTGGCCAGGCTCTACGCCAACCTGGGCGAGCACAACAAGAGCCAGCTCTACTACCGCCAGAGCGTGGAGCTGCTCGACAAGTCGCTGCCCTCCCTGCCCCAGCCCCGGGAGGACAAGGACGTGCTGGCCGAGAAACGGCCCTCGAAGGCGAAGTCCGAGGGCAGCGCGGACAAGGGCGACACGCCTGCAGGAGCGCAGGCCGGCGAGAAGAAGTCGGCCTGAGGCGAGGCGGCCCCGGCCGCCATGCCACCACCCGAGAAGGGGGCGCCATCCGGCGCCCC
>Ga0209075_1000840_pt1 | contig 29572 bp, 42 predicted proteins | sample Stecom2011_FD_187523 | JGI IMG/M metagenome (GOLD analysis project Ga0209075, IMG submission 187523) | Agricultural soil microbial communities from Utah to study Nitrogen management - Steer compost 2011 (SPAdes) (version 2) | ecosystem: Environmental > Terrestrial > Soil > Agricultural land...
AAAAAATATTTAAATGAAGAAAAAAATCAAGAGATATACACTTCTTTCATGGAGTCGATTGTTAAGTTTGTAGGGGATTCTGGAGATTTGTTTGAAGCGATAAAAAGCAAATATAAAGAGATAGTTTCCACTGTTTTTGATGAGGAAGAAAACTTAACTTTTGAGAAATATATAAGGATGAATAGATATTATGCCAATTCAAATTAAGAAAATAGAGTCTACCAAGAAGGCGACACTTGGTGAAATAGTTGAGGTTCGTGATTACTGGTTTTCTGGTGATATGGAACCGATAGGTGTTTTATACGGTTGCTTTTCTCCTTTCACAGGTCGTTATGGTCATGCGAGGATGATTGAGGAGGGTAAAAAGCAGGGAATAAATAAATTTATTATATTATTTCCAAATAAAAAGGCAGTATTAGATTCTGATAGGAATATGTTTACACTTGAGCAGAAGTTAAGTATAGCAAATGCTGGTGCGAAGGACTTGGGTTATGATATTTTAGAGGCGTTTATTGGTACTGAGAATTTTTTCTTGAGTGAGTTGTTGGCATTGGCGGAGCGTTATGAAAACAATCGTATAGTGATGATTTGTGGTAATGATAGGTATAAAGAATACAAAAAATTCATGAATGACTATGATAAAAATCGAGTTCAGTTGCCTGTTGATGATAATTCGATTGGGAAGTTTGAATTGATCGGTTTACATTCTCGTGGAACTCGGAATGTGTCTGGAACTGCTGTTCGTGAGGCGATAAGAAATAATGATAAAGAGTCTTTTCTTGAGATGACTGATTATAGTGAAAAAATGTGGGATATGGTTCGTGAGTATGTTATAAAAAATGGAGTTATAACAGAGATGTTTTTGAAAAATACTCCAGATAGTTTTATGGACTTTTATAAAACTAAAAACCTTGTTAGGAAAATGTTAAGAGAAAACGGTTCTACGAAGCGTGTTGGTATAAAGCATCTTTATAATCCAAAGAATCCCATGCAAATTAAACCTTTAGAGTTTATTGATTTACTTAGTGTTATTAAAAAGTCAGGTTCGGTTTTGGAGAATGGTGTTAATTTTGAAATAACTGAAAAAATCGATGGTGCTGGTTTTAGAATGGGTATAGATGAGAATGGATTTTACATTGAGCAGTCTTATAGTGGAAGAATTTATGATACTGCTTTCTTAGCTGATAAATATACCACAGAAACTGGTGGAATGAAGCGTTTGGGTAGCGGTTGGATTCATGCTTTTGAGATTCTTCAGCGGAGTAGAAAACTTCAGACAGTTTTGCGTGATATATATGAGAAGCATGGTTCTTTTAAGGTTATTGGTGAAATTTTAATAAACAAATTAGGTTTAAGTCGTCAGCGTGGTGTTATAAAGTTTAGTGGGATAAATTATCTCACTAAAAACTTAGGAAAGGACTTGACGATTGTTGTTTTTGATATAATAGATGATTCTGGTTCTGGAATTCCAAACAAAGAGAGTTTAATAAAAACTCTTATAAAAGATGCGTCTACTCAGTCTGTTAAATTTGATGATGTTAGTATAAACTCTGAGCAAAAGATAGTATTAAACCTTCGAGGTGCTGTTCAGGAGGCGGAGGAGATTATCTCTATATTGGGTGATGCTTTAGAATCGCAGGGTTTGGGTACTATTGAGAGTATATTGAGTGATAAGTCTAGAAAGCGTGATGCTTTGGAGTTGCGTAGGTATGTTTCCTCGGAGGTTGAGCGTGCTCAGTTTGTTATAAATAAAAAGATTGAGGAAGAGTTGGGTGACTTTAAGGGTAAGTGGGGTAATGAGTACGAGGGTGTTGTTATAAAATTCTCGGATGGGTCTTTGGTTAAAATAACTTCTGAGACTTTTAAGGAACACATGCGAACCAAAGATGAAGAGTTGCAGAATTGGATTATGGGTGAGATTTAATTTACAAACGAGGGTTATTATAAAATGAAGAGAAGAAAAATCGGTTTATATGAGCGTTTCAAAACAAAAATGTCTGAGCGTTTGGGTGTTGGTCGATTGGATGAGAATCGAGGTCTTGCTTATGAGAGAGAGTTTATAGATGAATTTAATTTCTATTTAGAAACGGGAAAAGAAACTATGACGGTCTCTTCTATTTTGGATATAATAGGTCGTGAAGATAGTGTTATTGAAGTTTTAGAAGAGGGGAGTGCGAATAAAAAACGATATTTAGATATAGTGAGTGATAAAAATGTCATTGTTGGTAGTAAAGATTCCAGTGATAAATTTAACATCGGTGAAATTATAACTGATGTGACTTTAGTTTTGGAGAGTGGCAAAAGAGAGTATATTTCGTTAAAATGGGGTGGAACCGTTTCTTATATTAACTTAGGTATTCGTGGTTTGGCATCTTCTCCAATTTTATCCAAGTCTGAAGTTGAGAGTGGTTTTATTGAGTCAAAAAGAGGTCAGGATTTCCTTAAATTTCTTCACATTGATAATGAACGATATTGTGAAACCTTTAATGGATATATTCCTGTTGGTAAAAACTTAAGGGTTACAAATAAAGTTGAGTATAATTATGAAAATGTAACTTCGGAGTATCAAAATAAGGGAATTATGGACTTTTTAAACTCTGCTATTGGTCATGGATATATTTATGTACACAAAGTTGGAAGTGGTGCAAAAATTGAAGACAGACGGAGTCCAAGTAATGTTATTAAAAGTATAAACTCTGCTCATGTAAAATTTCCTCCAGTTGGTGATGCGAAGCGTATAGAAATAGAGGTTAGAACGGATAGAGAGGATGTTAAGATGATTTTTAGAAGCAAAAATGGGGATATTGTTCCTACTCACATGTTAATTGAACCTTTGCGGTCTTAAAATCGTCAAAAATCCAATAAAAATAGAGAATTTCTCAAGAAAAGCACCTTTTTGGTGTTTTTTTATTCAAATTGCCCTTGACAATAGTACTTTATTTACTATATTTATTATACAAACTTAAACGAGGTTAAAAATGAGTTATTTAGAAAAAATAAAAATAATCAGTACACAAATGGACAAAAATTATGTATATTTGAAGATGGTGGTATTGAAGGCAAAACATATTTTGAGGATAGTGAAGGTGTATGTTACATTTTCAATAAACAAAGAGAGTGTGTTTTGAAGTTTGAAAAACAAAGGAAATAATATTCATGGAATTTTATTGAGTATGATGGTAGAAACTAAATACAATAGAACATATACAGATGCTTGGGATTTTAGGACAAGTGACACTAAAGAATACACTCATTCTTATCACAATTACCCAGCGATGATGATTCCTCAAATTGCAAGAAAGTTAATTGAGGATTATGCACCAAAAGGCAAACTTGAACTAATTTTTGACCCATATATGGGTTCTGGAACTACTTTAGTTGAGTCAAAATTAAAAGGCATTAATTCTATTGGTACAGATTTAAATCCATTAGCTAGACTAATATCAAAAACGAAAACTACAAATTTTGATATTAATGAAATTGAGAATAAAATTCAATTATTGAATTCTCAAATAAAAAATTATAAAGGAAGTACAAAAGTTAATTTAGAACACATTACAAATGTGGACTTTTGGTATAGTCCAGAAAACACTTCTGAACTAAATTATTTAACTCAAATTATAAACCAGTTTTCAACAGACATAAAAGATTTTTTTCTATTAGCTCTTTCAGAATGTGTAAGGGAAGTTTCGTATACAAGAAATGGTGAATTCAAGAGATATCGAATGGCTAAAGAAAAAATACCTTCATTTAAACCGAATACTTTTAAATTATTCATCGATAAACTTGAAAGGAATAAAAAAGGGTTAATTGAATTTAATAAAAAACAAAACAGCTCATCTGCAATTGTATCTTCTTTTAATACAGTTTTCGGAATTCCAAGTGAGGAAATAAAAGAAGGTTCAGTTGATTTAGTTGTAACATCACCACCTTATGGTGATTCCAGAACTACAGTCGCTTATGGGCAATTTTCTAGATGGGCAAACGAATGGTTCAAATTTGAAAATGCAAAGACTCTTGATAAGATTTTAATGGGTGGAAGTAAAATTAAAGAGTTTAGCTTACAAACAAATTCAATATCAAAAGAACTAAAATCAATTAAAGAAGCTGACGAAAAAAGATATTACGAAGTTTTATCCTTTTTAGATGACTATTATAAATCGATTTGTAATGTTTCTAAAGTAATTAGAATTGGTGGTAGAATTTGCTACGTTGTAGGAAATAGAAATGTAAAAGGAGTTCAAATTCCATTGGACTATTTCACTATCGAAACATTTGAGAGAAATGGATTTAAGCATCTAGATACATTCGTGAGAAGTATTCCAAATAAGCGAATGCCGAATAAAATAAGTCCAACAAATAAAAAAGGAGTTAATGTTACAACAATGGTAAATGAATTTATTATTGTAATGGAAAAACAAAAGCAAGTTGCCAACAACGTATATAAAAAATAGCGGTTTAATCGCTTAAACAAAAGAAAATTAATAAATTAGAGGTCATTGCAAAACCGAAAAATTAGTGCATAAAATCCACTAGATGATATAAAGAAAAGAGGTTAAAAATGGGTTATATGAAAATTCCTAATCTATATAAAGAAAAAGAAATAATGGGAAAAGCACATGGAGTGTTATGCTATGGAAAAAATTCATGGTACAAGCACAAATATTCAATATCACCACGATAAAAAGGAATTGAAGTTTTTTGCAGGCGGTTGCAAGCACGAGACTTTTGTAAATATCTTTAACCAAGAGAAGCTATTAGAAAAATAGACTTATTAGGTATAGACGAAGATTTCATTATTTATGGTGAAGGGTATGGTGGAAAATGTCAAAGAATGTCAGCTACTTATGGAAAAGAATTGAAGTTTGTTGCTTTTGATGTATTTGTAGGTGGTAGGTTTTTGAATGTACCTGATGCAGAGAGGATTGTTAAATTTTTAGGATTGGAGTTTGTAGATTATGTAAAAACTACTACAGACATTGAATCGCTAGACAAAGAAAAAACAAAACACTCTATTCAGGCGATTAGGAATGGACTTGGAGAGGGTAAAGAGAGAGAAGGGATTGTTATTAGACCATTAGTTGAGTCTTTGGATAGATTTGGAAAAAGACTTATAGTAAAACATAAGAACGATTCTTTCAGAGAGACAAGGACACCAAGGTTCACTACCGAACAATTGAAGGTGTTTGAGGATGCTAAAGAGATTGCTGAGGAGTGGGTAACTCAAATGCGTCTTGAACATATTTTAGATAAGATGCCAAAAGATTTGGAGATGAGGGATATTCCAACAATTCAAAACAAAATGTTAGAGGATGTTTATCTAGAAGCAGAAGGTGAAATTGTTCATTCCAGAGAAGCAACAAAAGCGATAAAAAACAAAACAGCAAACTTGTTTAAAGAATATATTAAAAAGGGATTAAACAATTAATATTAATGGAAGGATAAAAATATGAAAAATATATCTAGTTTACCATTTTTCATAATGCTTTTTTATAATACATTAGTAGGATTACAAATAGTTAAGATGGAATATTTATACCTATCTGCGATTGGTTTCTCCTATTTTGTTATTTTTCAGTTTTTGTTTTTTGAGATGTGTTTACAAACCAAAGATGGTTTAATTGATAAGATTGGAGAGTCATTAAACAAGACAGCGATATATGGTTATCCCTCAGCGGTTGTTGTTATTATTTCATATTATTTAGTACTACATTTAAGTTTAGTTGATTGTAGTGGGTTGCATATATTCTTAAAATATGTAATATTGGGTTCGCTTCCCTTTTATATATTAACTAGTATGATGGTTTTAATGATTCCAGACAAGGATTAAATAATTTTAAGGAGTTTTCATGGGTTTTGATTTTATAATTACAAATCCTCCGTATAATAAGACTTTATATTTAGATATTTTGGAGTATTTGATAAAGAATGATAAGAATTGTGAGATAGTAAGTGTGAATCCCAGTCAGCATTTGACTGATGTGTTGGCGTCTCGTGGTTATAAGGTTGGGAGTACTTTTTCTAAATATGAAAACTCGGTTTATAGACACATTAAAGATGCCTTATATTTTGATACAGAAGAGTTTAACAGACGGTTTGATATTAATTACTCTGGCAATGGTGCGATATATTATATTATTCCAAATAAGACTTTTGAAAAGTATAAAACGGCATTTCAGGACATGAATAAGCATGGAGAGATTGTTTATTCTGTTTTGTCTAGAATTGTAAAAAAGGTTTTCGATGGTGATGTTGTATATAACCATTACAAACCATTTATATCTGGTAATTTAGTTGCGATGGGAGAGATAAACTCTGGGTATATTAGTGGTGAGTTGCTTTCTGATATTCACAAGCGTGTTTACTCCTCTAAGGATGAATTTTTGAAGAATTATAGAGGGTTGAATAAAGAGGACAAAATAGATACTCCAAGAAACTTCGTCTGCTTCAAAACTTTAAAAGAGGCACAAAATTTCATTGAGTTTTTAGATTCTGATTTTATCAAATTTTACACGCGAGGGATACAAATTGATGTCCATCCAATGTTTAAATTTATTCCTTTATTAGATATGAGTGAAAAGTGGTCAAACGAGAGATTATGTGAATATTATAATGTTTCTGAGGAAGAGTTTAAATTATGTTTAGAATGGTTTAAGAGTTAAAAAAGAGTTTTTTTATTATAATATTTGAACCAAATCATCCATTTGTCGTGGATGGTTTTTCACATTTGCTTCAATTCTACTCTAATTTCAAACACAGGGGCGACTTTTAGGGGATATAACACATGAAACCTATAAACATCAGCGAGTGAAATAAAAGGACTTAGCGAGGCACACAGGGCAAACTTGACAAAATTAAATTATATACTATATTTACAGTATACGAATTTTATCCCAAGGAGAATCAAGATGGATAATGAAAAACATCTAACAAATTCAAAACAAGTTAAAGGAACAGTTTTCACTATTATTGGTGTTCCTTTAAAAGTACTTAAAAAGGTAAAGGATATTTTACTTTATATAATATTAGCTTTATTATCGGTTGTGTGTACTCTTTTTGTGGGAATATATTATTTTGTTTTATTCTTACTTACATTACTCGCTTTAATTATTGTGGTTTTTTTATATTTGTTGTTTATTTAAAAGGAAAAACTATGAATGTTCAAACAGAGTTGTGGAATGCGTTTAATGATATAAAATTTGACGAGGAGAGTCATACTTACACGGATTCCAAGGGAACTAATTATACTTCTGCTACCAAGTGGAAGAATAGATTTCTTCCAAAGATAGATTGGGTGGCGATTGCAAAAGAGTCTGCAGAAAAGACGGGAGAGGATTATAGGGATGTTCAGAAGCGTTGGAAGCAGGCAGGTGATTATGCTTCCACTTTGGGAACTGAGGTACATTTATTCATGGAAAATTTATGGTTAAAAAAGAATTATAAATTTAATAACTCTTTAGATAAAAAGTTTCCAGAAATGCGTTCAGATTTTGAGTTTAGGAAGGAGCGATGTATAAAGATTTTCAATTCTTTAAAGAATTGTGTGGTACCGATAGCTACGGAGTTGGTTATAAATGATTCTGAGTTTGGGATTTGTGGTACTGTGGACTTTCTTGGATATAACCAAAACACGAAAGAGTTTTATATATTTGATTGGAAGACTAGTAAGAAATTTGAGACTGAGAGTTTTTTCAGTAAAGAACTTTTAGAACCTTTTACTCATTTGAGGAATGTTAATACTGTGGAGTATAGTTTACAGTTATCTTTGTATAAATATATTATAGAGAAACATACAAATATAAAAATAAGCAAATTAACATTATTTCAAATTCCAAATAAAGACTCTTGTTTTTCGAGTGTGCATGAATGTTTAGATTTGAGTAATGATATAAAAAGATATTTGGAGAATAACTCTTAAAGGTCTTATAAAAACTAACTATTAATAAAAAATAATACTATATTTTACTTAGTATGTTTTTTATAAAGAAGGTATAAAATGTCTTTAGAAAATTTTGTGGATTACAAGGAAGAGATTCCAGAAAAGGTATTATTGGTGGATACTAATAATTTAAGTATGCGGTGTTTGTTTGCGATAAAATATGACCCTACTGATATTGGGTTTGTGGATTACAAGCAAGCGTTTTTAACTACACTTCGGAGTTATATAAACCGTTTGAGACCTGATAAAATTATATTTTGTCAGGAGGGTTATGATAACTGGAGGCGTGATTACTTTCCAGATTACAAACAGCATCGTGAAAAAGATAGGAAGGCGAGTTATGTAAACTTTGACGAGTTTTTCAAAATGAATAATGTATTTATGGAGACCTTGGAGGAAATTTTCAAAAATGCTTTATTTTTAAGAATAAACAAACTTGAAGCGGATGACTTAATTGCTTTGATAACTAGATATAAGAAGTCTTGGGATATTACGATTGTGTCTACAGACCGAGACTTCCATCAGTTGTATAAATATCCAAATTTCAAACAGTTCAATCCTACAAAGAAGCAGTTTGTGGAAGTTTTGTCGCCTGAGATTGATTTATTAGTAAAGATTGTTATTGGTGACAAGGATGAGGCACCACAATTAAAAGCGAAGGTTGGGTTGAAGACTGCTGAGAGAATTATTCGTAATGGGGAATTGGAGCAGTGGTTAAAGAAGCACAATTTACAAGAGAAGTTTGATAGGAATAGGATATTAATTTCCTTTGACCAAATACCTGAGAAGTATCATCAGCGTGTTGTAGACGCTGTTGATAAATGGAAACAGGGAACCTTTGACGGTCGGAAGTTTTATGACTTAGTTATGAAAGATGGACTTGGAGGAACCTTTGAAAACATCAATGACTTTTGTGTTGATTTTTCTAGTGTTGGTCTTGGTTGTAAACAGAAGGAATGTTAGAATATCAATAAAACAGAATTATGTGAATGTGTTAAAAAAATTCACACGATTTTAATTAAAGTTTTTTATATTTTGTTTTAATAGAGGGTAGAAAATTAACAATTCAGTTATAAGGAAAAGAAATGAAAGGATATAATAAAGAAAAGTGTTTAGAATACATGTTCAATCTACAGGAGAACCTACAGAATTTATTAGGTGAGAAGCGTGGAATTCTATTACCCAGAGAGTGGGATGTTTTGGATAACACTGTTGTACCAATGGAAAAGTCTGTGGAAATTCATACAAAGATGTCTCGTGAGTCTGGGTATTACATGATGTCTACGGTTACGGAGTTATTTGAATTTTATGAAGCAATTCACTCTCAAAATACCAATGCTGAATATAGGAATTTGGATGATGCGAGGTTTGAATTAATTGATGCTTGGCATTTTTTGATTGCTCAGATGTTATATTTAAACATTCGACCTACGAAGACTTTAGATGAATATATGAAGCATGCATTTGTTGGTAATGAAGAATTTACCTTGAGCGGTTTAGTTGGTTCTTTAACAATAAGTCTTGGTGAGTTGTATCAGAATACTTCTTATAAACATTGGAAAACATACACAGAACCAAAGGAAGACAAAAAGGTTTTAACAGAGATTGCTGATAAAATATTTATGCAGTTTTGTAGATTGTATGTTCTTTTAGATATGACTGCTGAAGATGTTTGGAAGTTTTATTATATGAAGAACGAAGAGAATATTAAAAGACAAGCTAAAAATGGAATTTATGAAAAGTAAAAACAAACAATTAATCAATAAACAAATAAATGGAGAAATAATAAATGATTAAACAAATTAAACACGAACACAGTTTTATCTCTTTAATGACTGAGTTGGCAAACATTAATCCTCAGCTGATTTTCAATAATGAGGATGGTTTGGTTTCCACAAAAGCAATGGAGAATCAGGAGAAGAGTATTTGTTACTTTTTAAATGCTCCGATTGATTACTTTGGTTTTGAGAGTGAAAGTTTGGCAGTGATTGACTTCAAGCGGTTGGTGAGTTATTATAACACTTTTACCACAGCTGGAAAAACAGAAACTGAGGACTTACCTACTTTATCTGTGGAGTATAATAATGACAATGCTGTTATTATGTATATTAAATCTGATAAAACCAAGTCGAGTTTTAAGCATCGCTTGGCATCTGAGGATGTTATTGTTAAACCACGATTTAATAAAATCAAATTCAAGAGTGTTGATGCCAAGTTAGTTTTAACTGAAGACCAAGTTGTAGAGATTGACAAGATGATGCGTTTAACTTCTGCGGATAGAATTAAATGGGGTTATGAAGGTGACACTTGTAATTTGACTTTATTTAACACTCGTACCAATGATACTTGGGAGAATAAGTATCTTTTGTCTGAGGAGGCATCGAAGACTTTTGAGATGACTACAATGGCGAAGGGATTTGGTTTTCTTCCTACGGGAGGGTACAATATTGAAGTGAGTGTGGAGGGTATCATGTCTTTTGAGCAAAAAAGAGAAGATGATATTTCTTTAGTATTGTATATTGCAAAAACAGGAGGTTAATCGAATCTCGTTTCTCAAAGAAGGTGTATTTATACACCTTCTTATTTTTTATAAATATTTCATGAGGTGGACTATGACTTTTCTTGATGATGTTATGAAAGATAAATTAACTAAAGAGCAAATAGAAAAAATAAATAAAGAAGAGTATTTTCGTGAGGTTTATGATAAACTTCGAATTGTTGGATATGAGATTGAATTTATTTTTAATTATTTAAGTACAAACACAAAAGAAGAGGTTGAGAGTACCTTAAATGATTTAATAAATAAAGCGAGAAAGACTTTAGATGCCATTGATAGATATAATCGTGATGAGAATGGGTTTTTAATATAAATAAGACATCGATGCCGTTGTGGGGGTGTTATTTATGTTTAGGAAATTTTTAGAAGACCAGAAAGAAGAGATGTTAAAGCACAAGTGGATTGAGTCAGAGCATGCTGGGTGTGACTTGGGTGATGCTGTGATACTCGAGTGGATTAGGAAATATGCAAAAGAGTTCAGAGAATGTTGGGAATCTAAGTTTGGAAAACTGAAGTGAGGTTAAAATTTTGTTAAGTAATAATATTGGAGAGTTTCTTCCCAAAGAGGATTCTTTTGAGAATTTTTCACATGAATATTATATAAGTAGTATTCGAGAGTTTGCTAAGAGTGTTGGGATGCGTTTACAGGAACCTGACACTGCTTGTAGAAGGTGTAATGGTCGTGGTTATATTTTGAGGAGGCGTTCTCCGTTAAAAACTTTAACTACACCTGATGGAATTATTAAAACCGATGAATTTGGTAAATCTTTATATGAGATGGAACCTTTAATTTGTAGTTGTATAGTTGTCAAAGATTCTTCTGACAAAATAGATATTGGAGAATTTGAGACAAAACCACTAAATAGAAAAGAGAGAAGGGTTAGGAAATAATGATATTTCCTAATGGAATTTTAGAATAATTTATTAAATTTTAATCGAACAATAATTTAGGAGTTGATATTTATGGCAAAGAAAGAAATGAGTTCTCTATGGGTTGAGAAGTTCAGACCAAGAAAAATAAAAGATATGATTTTACCAAAAGAGTTTATTACTTTTTTCAATAAAATTGTTGAGAGTGGTGAGGTTCCAAACTTATTATTAAGTTCTCCCACCCCTGGAACTGGTAAAACTAGTATTGCCAAGGCGATAGTGAATGATTTAGGTTCGGAGTATTTATATATTAATGCGTCGAGTGAGAATAGTATTGATGTTATAAGGAATCAGATTGCTGGTTTTGCACAAACAATGAGTTTCACCACAGGGAAGAAAGTTGTTATATTGGATGAGGCGGATGGATTGACTCCTCAGTTTCAAAATGCTCTTCGTGCTTACATGGAAGAGTTTGAGAAGAATTGTAGGTTTATTTTAACTTGTAATTATATTCACAAAATTATTCCAGCGTTGAAGCAAGGTCGAACTATGGTTTTTGATTTTAACATGTCAAAATATAGAGATGAATTAACTTCTAAAATAACCTTTCGAGTTGAGAATATATTAAAATTTGAAGAGATAGAATTCACCGAGGGAGTTGTTGCTCGTTTAGTTGAGCGTTTATTTCCAAGTATAAGAACGGTGATAGCTACGGTTCAGCAATATGTTCAGACTCATGGTGTTTTAGATGATGGTGTAATTCATGAGGTTACCACGGATTCTACTATTGCGGACTTCTTATTGGATAAAAAACCAAATGTAACTGGTGCAAGAAATTATATAGAGCAGAAGGGAATGAGTTACACAGATGTTTTTAGAAATTTAATGGATACTTTTGTGGAGCGTTGTGCTCAGAAAGCACCTGCGATAATGACACTTGCTGATTATGAATATAGGTGTGCTTTTAGTGCAGACCCCTCCTTACAAATTGCTTCTTGTTTAATTGAGTTGTTAAAATATAGGAAGTAAGACCTTGAAGAAGATTAATTTTGAAACTTTCATGTTGGAGTATAAACATGGTTTGTATATATTTTCTGGAGATGCTTGTCAGTTGTGTAAAGACTATGAGGAGAGTTTAAATTATATAAAATCGCCTTATTTGGTGTCTGTGGAGGTTGTGACTGATGAGGAGATTCAGATATTAGAATCTTTAACAAACCGAAGTGTGTTTCCAATGAGTGTAGGTTACAAAGATAATAAACTTGAATTTGTTAGAATTGGATTTGAGAAAGACTTACAGATGTCTGAGGTGTTACTTCCGTTTTTAGAATCGTTTCCAAATATTCCTCTTACTCAGGAGGAGATAGAGCGTCGTATTTCTGAATCAAAAAAGACATGTAAGATTGTTTTTTATATATTTTCTGAGGATATTGAGTTTGAGGATAAGATGTCTTGGTATCACAAAAAATGTTTTAATTTTAATGAATTACCAATATTAGTTTCGTCTACTGGTGTTGACTTAGAAATGGAAGAGCAACGTCTGAAGTTGTTTGATGATGAGATGGGTGGTAGGGAGTTAATTGTTTTTTCAAATTCTGATGGTATTATTGATGTTGGTGACTTTGAGAGAATGTTTATTAAAGCATGGATGGATAAAAACACCAGTGGAAATTCTTTTGAAATTCGGAATATAAATCTTTTATCCCGATAAATTTCGGAATAAAATTAAATTATAAAGAGGAAATATGTTTGGAGAAGAGACACAAAAGGTTACAGAGGAAGAGAAAGTTAAGTCAGTTGGGTTGTTTGATATCCTTGGGATGATTGAAGGTGAAAAAATAGAATGGAAGTTATTACCAGCTGAGTTTCACAAGGCATACTCACAGTTCATGGTTAATCGTTTTATATCCAGCAAGGATGTTTATGTTAATATAGCTGAGAAACTCTCCACGATGCGTATAAGTGATGAACACCATTACACTATTGTTTGTGCTGTGGTTATGGGTAATCGCAAACATTATTTTAATTATAAATCTTATAAAAAGGAAAAGGTGTCAAAGGAAGAAGGATTATTAATATTTGCTCTTTCGAAGGAATATGAGATAGGAAAACGGGAAGCAAAAACTTATATAAATACAATAAGTACTGAGGAAAGAAATAGACTATTATTAAAATGGAAGGATTTATATGATTTGGAGAAACAATGAAAAAATTTAGAGATTTTGTAATGACTGAGGCAAGGATAAGTTCTGGTAATTTGAGTTCTGCTTCTCAGAAAATTGTAAATTATTTGTCAAAAAAGATGAATCTTGAGTATTTGTCTATTGAGGAGCAGTTGTATTCAAATACTTCTGGGAATTTTAAGGGTTATTTATATATTGACAAATCGGGTAAAAAGGCAGTTCGTATAAATTGGGAAGGTACTAAATTTCATTCTATAAATTTCTGGAGTGATTATTCAAAAGAGATATCTCCTCCGTTTGAAATTTTCACTTCTGATGTTGAACCTTCCAATCCTACTTTTACGAGATTACTTCCCAAAATCGCAGAAATGATAGTTAGTGGGATGGTAGAGAGTGAGGATTATGAGGGTGATGAATTAAATGAAAACTGGAAATATGATGGTCGTGATTTCAATACAAAAACCGATGTTGTGATTTATATGCACAATCTTGGTGAGACTTTGGAAGATATAAAAAAGGTAACTGGGTTATCTCCTTCCAAAATTAAAGAAATTATTTCAAAACGAGGTGAGACTGTTGAGGAATCGGGAGTTAAGTTAGTGAAGGGTTCTGCTGAAGTTTTGCATGATAATAGGGGAACAAAGGAAGCACAGAAGAAATTAGACTCGACGAAATATGCAGACCCAGAGGTTGTTTTTGAAGAGTTGGAAAGTTATTTAGAGGTTTTGGTTCGTGGTTTCTCCACTGCTTTAATGATAACTGGTCAGGGTGGTATTGGTAAGTCTTTTACTGTGACTGAGACGATGGAAAAACTTGGTAAAAAAAGGAATGAAGATTATGTTGTGTTAAAAGGTCGTGTTACTCCTATTGGGTTATATAGTTTTTTATTTAAAAACTACGATAAAATTTGTGTTATTGATGATGCTGACTCTATTTTTGAAACTACTGATGGTTTAAACTTATTAAAAGGTGCGTTAGATTCTGGAAAAGATAGAGAGATTTCTTGGATGACTAAAGGTAAAAATATGGTTGATACTTTTGGAATGACTTCTCATGATGACATCGAGTTTGCCTTATCTGAGTATAATGCTATCACAAATAAAGAGGGAATTCCGAACTATTTCGTTTTTAGGGGTTCGGTTGTGTTTATTTCTAACTTAACTCGTAGTGATATAGAAAAGCGTGATTCTGCTTTATTGACGAGGTGTACCTTTGTTGATATAATCTTATCTGCTCGTGATGTGGTTAAGAGAATTAAAACCGTTTTACCTTTTATAAAAATATATGATGCAAAGGGTGTTAATTATGCCACTGAGGAAAATAAACAGATTGTTTTCGATTGGATTTCTTCAGATGAGTTTTTAGAAGATTCTCGGATGCGTGGAAAAGAAGTTAACTTTAGAATGTTTAATCAAATATATTCCTTTTATCATGCTGGTTTGAGTAATTGGAAAGAGTTAAGTTTTAGGGCAGGTGGATGATGAGTGACGAGACAATTAAAATAAAAACCACTATTAATGATAAATTAACTAAAAGCAAATTGAGTGATAAATTGAAAGCAAGGGTTAAATGTGGAGATATAGAACCAGCAGAATTGACTGAATATTTAGAGGACAATCAAACACTAAGTTCCTATACAGTGGTATTTGATTATTCTGGATATAACATCACTGAGCAAATATTCACAATAGAAGATATTTAATAAATTTGAATAATTTTTATCAATTTTCAAACATTATTTATTATATTTAATATAATAAGTTTTAGGTCGTACAATAAATTCAATCAAATAGGAGATAAAATGAAGGTATTGAGTACAAAAATATTATTAACTGATAAGAAAGAAGAAAAACGGGATGGTTTATTTATTCCTAGGTCTACAGGACAAAAGATTCTAACAGTGAGTCATGTTGGTACTGGTCACTGGAATCCTTATATTAGTGAGCGAGTTCCCTTACCTATTAAGGTTGGAGACCGTGTTGCAGTTGATATGGCGATGGTTCCAGAGGTAAAAGTTAAAGACAAAGATGGAAACATCACAAAATATTATATTACAATTGAACAGGATATTTTATATATTTTAGATAAAGACGAGGAGGTGCTTTAATGCGTTGTAATGATGATTCTATTATAGTTCGTCGTTTGTCTGGTTTGACTTCGGAGACTGGTTTAATAACTGCTGGTATGTTTTTTACTTATGCTTTATATGAAATCGTTGCAGTAGGTGATGGTCACTACCACAGGCAGTCTGGAAAAATTGAACCGATGGAAGTTAAGGTTGGGGATAGAGTTTTAATTTCTCCTAATATTTGTAAATTGATAGAAACTGCTTTCTGGGATGATGAAGAAGAAAAGGTTAAAGATATCAGTCTTATAAAATCTTCACAGCAGAAAAAATCTATCGATACTCTTGCCGATGCTCATAATATATCAAAATCTGGTAAATTTGAGTACCGTTTCATTGATGGTGTAAATCCTGAGAATCACTTATTTAAAGTACCTACGGCAGAGGAGTGTGTTTTTATATTTGAAGAGGGTGAAACAATTGTCTAAAAAAAATATTTTTATAATAAGTTTAACAGTAGTTTCTTTTATCTTATATACTATATTTTTAAGCATGCTTGGTGTTTTTGGAAAAGATATACAAATAAATGTTTTAATTTACACCATTATATTCTTAAAATATTTTTTAATATCTGCAGGATACGTCCTTGCGGTCTTCCTTCCTTATAGAATACATGGGGCGATGTCATTAAATAAAAAAAGAAAACTGAAGTTCAAAAAAGATATGGAGTTTGCTGAATTAGACAGAAAAACAAAAGAAATGGAAAGAAGAATTTTAGAAACCTATTATAAAGAAGAGGATATGTTATGAGTCAAGATATTGAATATGATGAGATTAATTCTCCCAAGCATTATAATTCACATGAGTCTGGAATTGAGGCAATTGAGATAACTCGATGGTTGATTGGTGGTTTGAGTAACATGTGGAAGTATGCCATGCGTTATGAGGACAAGGGAACTCCTAAGAAGGATTTGGGTAAATTGTGTTATTATGGTCGTGATTTTATTAAAAATTATAAACCAACACTTGATTCCTCCGTTCCTAAATTGGTAGTTCCTCATCGAGTTTTGAATTTAATGTCCTTGGTTATTAGAGAAGAACCAGTTGAGGAAATCAGGACAATTATGTCAGATATTAGAAAAATAAGTATGGGAGATTATGAGCATTTCGATAAAATGGGTGAGAATTTGGATAAAATTGAGGAATATTCCTTAACTTTTTCTAATTAATCGCTTGACGGGGTGTAAATTATTAACTATAATTATGTTGTGTGTGGAACACAAACAAAATCAAATAAAAAATAAAATTAAAAAGGAAACTATATTATGAATGGTAATCAATTAAACGATAATAGCTTTGGTATTGAAATTACTGATATCAATATCCACAAAATTGAAGACGGTATTAAAAATTGTGTGGGAATTGCACAAGTTGTATTAAACGAGTGTATTATGCTTACGGGGATTAAGTTGTATGATACTGGTGAAAAAAGATATGTTTTATACCCAAGAAACTTATCAAACAAAAAAGGTAGGAATTTTTTCTACCCTTTAAATAAAGAGGTTGGTGATTATCTTTCAAACTCTATCTGGGATGTGTACAGCAATTCTTAATTAATATAAAGTAAAACACCAAGTGGTAACATTTGGTGTTTAGCTTATTTTTGGAGATAAAACAATTTTGAATAAATTTATAAAAGGTAAGACTTACAAAGATTCAAACGGCGATATGTGGAAAGTGAGAGACATTAGTGGTGATAGTGCTACTATAATAAAAAATAAACTTATTAAAAAATCAAAAATAATCAAATACTGTGGAGTGGAAGCGATGTTTTTGGATTTTGGTAAGAATGTTTTGTTGTCTAATAAAATTAAACCTGTAGAAGACACTTGTATAGAAATAGAGGAAATATAATGTCAGACTTAGAGAATAACACTTTTTGGGTTGAAGGTGAGATAGAATCAGAAACTATTCTTCCAATAGTTAAAAATATGATGGAGTTATTAAATTTTGATAATCCAAACCAGTTGGGGTTATTAAAAACCACAAAAACAAAGAAACCTTTAAAGATATACATTTCCTCCGAGGGTGGTTGTGTGACTTCTGGGTTTATGTTGATAGATGTGATGAACAGAATGAAGTCCGAGGGATTTATTGTAAACACGATTGCTATGGGTGAGGTGGCGTCGATGGCGTCTGTTATATTAGCAAATGGTTCGAAGGGATATAGGTGGGCATTCCCTTCCTCTCAAATCATGATTCACGAGGTTTCTAATATTTTTGTTGGTGATACTTCTCTTAATATGAAGGGGATACTTTCTGAGGTTGAGAAACTGGAGGTGTTAAATAACTCACTTTTTGATTCTTTAGCAATTAATACTAATAAATCTTTAGAAATCATTCGTGAGGCATGTTCGTTTGATAATAAAATGAATGCTGAGGAGGCATTGAAGTTTGGTTTAATAGATAATATTGGAGTTTTGTGATGGATAATAATGAATATTCTTTTGAAAAAATAGTTAAAGCGTTAATTCGTGGTTACGATAGTCATTCGGAAGCGATTTCTAATTTGAATGAAAGTGCAGAAGATAAGGAATATAGAAAAAAACTTTTAGATAAAATAACTTCCAAGGAAAATCGAAACCGAGAATTGGAAGAGATTTTTGAAAAGATTCTGAAGGATGCTGGTGTTGATTTTTCTGGTGAATTAGAGGAAGAGTCTGAACCTAATCTTTCTGACTTGCTTTCTGGGAGTGATTATGGTTCCAATCCCTATGGTGAGTCTTATGATGATTATATGAACGAAGATTCTCCTAAAATCACAAAACGGAGTCTTAACTATGATAGTGATTCTTTTAAAGGATTTAGAGAAAAGATTGAAAATTTTATAAACAAAAATCAAGAGATTGTTTCTATGATTTTAGAAACTATTAAGGGTGATAAGGATTATTTGTTTATAGATTATTTTAATGAAGAGGAATTATATCATTCTCTTCCAAGTATGCGTTGGTCAAATCCTCACAAATTTTATGATATAGTTCGCTCGTATGAATTTTTTCTAAACACAATCCTGTCGATTACTGGTGATATTAAAGATGTTTTTATATTTTTCAATTTAGATAATTTCAATTTTGGTGGGTGATGTGTTTATTATAAATAGTTAAACAAGAGGAATAAAAATGGGCAATAGATTTAGAGATTTTTTACACAATAAAAATCGCAATGGTGACTTGAGAGAGTCCCGTGGCAATATTCAAGAAAGCAAGATGAGGAGAACTCCTGTTTCTAAAAACTCAGACATTAAAAAAGAAAGTGTTTCAAACAAGCGGAGAGTAGAAATGTTCGAAGATGACTATGATGAGATGGACTATGACGATGTGGGGTTTGAAGAAGAACTTCATGAGTCGAGTCGAGATATATATGAAGACACTGAACCAAAATTAAAGAAAAGGAATAACTCTATATTAAATGAAAGTGAGAATCTTATTGGGTTTTTACATGATAAGTTATATCAGGTTTTTTATAAATTTGGGATGACTGGTCTTGAGTATATTCAGGATATTATGGTTGAGACTATAAACGAGATGGGTAATTCTGGAAAGAAGGTGGTTGAGCGAACACAGCGTGTCAACGAACCTAAAGTAGTCAGAGAGGAGGTCAATTCCAAAAAGCGTTCTCGTGGTGATGTTAGGTATAGGACAAAACAAAAGCGTAGGGTTGTTGAAAGGGAAGAGCAAGAATTCAAACCTAAAGAAAATCGTCCTTTAACTTATGAGGAGAAATTGTTAAACCTTGCTTCTGGTGGTCTTCAGTTGATTGAAGAAGAGGAATCTAAATTCAAAACAAATAAAAACTTAGAAACTCCTAAAAATATTCGTCAAGAAGATGTTGAGGAAGATTCCTTTATAGACGATGAGGAATATGAAGAACATGATAAATTAGATCATGATAAGATATTTAATTATTCCGAAGAAACTCATGGTTTTGAACCACAGGATGGGTTTTTTGGTGGGATGGATATGAGTTCTATTGCGAGTGCCTTGGAAATGGTTGAGAAAGAATCGAAGGAGCAAACCAAGGAAAAATTAAAGTTAAAAGAAGGTAAGGAAAAAAAGGGTGGGGTAAAGTCTCCACCAAAGTCACCAAAACCAGACTTAAAACCATCTGGACAAAAAGTTAAAAAAGAGGAAGAAACAAAAAACGAGATAATTGATGAAGAAGAACAAGAAAAACAAAGTTAAAGAAGTGAAGGACATGGTAGTTGTGAACGGAGTTGTGATAGAAGCGTTCGCAAATGCCATGTTTGATGTTAAACTGGAAAACGATAATATATTAAAATGTAGAATATGTGGTCGTATTCGAATTAATAAAATACGAATAATTCCAGGTGATAAAGTTCAAGTTGGAATTTCTGTATATGATACAAACAATGGGATTATTTTATACAGATTAAAAGATTAAAAAGTTCTGGAGGTATATATGAATTATAAAGATGACAATAAAGACCAAGCTGGGTTGGAGACACTCAGAGAGGTATTACCGTCTTTTTATGAGCAATATATTTCCAGTACTATTTCTAGTGGTGTTGGTGATGTGAAAGAAACATTCTCTTCACTCAAAGATAATAAATTAATTCCTGATGAGATTAAAGATGGCATTATAGATGAGAATAAGGTTTGGGTATGGAAAGTAAAATAGATTTAGAAATTGATAATGCGATAAAATTATGGGAGCGATTGGACGAGTCTTTAAAGGATGAGAATAACTTACAGAGTTTAAAAAGGACAATGGCAAACACTAATGCTTTAATAGCTATGATGGAATCGAATGGTATGTTGTGTGAATCAAAACAAAAACTCAGCACACTTAAAACTATGAATAAAAGAATTTCAATGGGTTCTCATGATAGGACTGTGGATAATGTTTTGGTTTATATTTTTCTAAAGTCGTTGTCCACGGTTCCCAGTACCACATCAGCGTATAAATTGGGTTTAATTGATACTGAGGGTAGATTGATTAGGAATCCTGAGACTAAAGAAGAGGAAGATAGCATTTCTAACTTGGATTTACTGATGTTTAAAATAAGAAAATGGTTGAGTTCAAAAATGCAATATTTGTCCACAGTTAGTTGGTTAAGAGGTACTTCTAACAATTTAAGGGTTCAGAATTATTTTTCTAATGTTGATACAGTTTCGAGACAGTATATAGTACAAAGGGTAAATGCAGATTTGGAGCGTATTTTAAGTAATGGATAAAAATGAAGATTTAATTAATGTATATTTCATGACATCGAATAAAGAAATAAAACGATGTTGTTCAGTTAAGGTTTTAGTTACAAAAGTAACAGATGGTAAAGTTCATTATATACACAAAGACAAAGAATATATAATAGATGCAAAGACATTCTTCACTTCGAGTTGGCGGATTATGTAAATTAAATTTGTTATAAATACTTTAAAGGGTATTTGAGGAGTTGTGTATGGATGATTTGAAAAGGTTTAAAAAGGGTGGTTTCATTCGTTATGTAAAACGAAACAGTAATTTATTGGATGAGACTTTTGGGATTGGTGTTGGTGCTCCTCTTGGTCTTGACCAAGGTATCCCAAACGGTGGTGATGGTATTGCTGTAGTTCCTCAGAGATTTGGGGAGTTTAGAAAACTTAAAAGAAGAAGGAGAAAACTTAAAAATAAAAAGAAATCAAAAACAAAAAATGAGGCATTTGATATAACTTTTGAGGATTTTCTAGAAAGTGTGTCGGATGCTCTTTTTGATTCCACTCATTACTCCCAGAGGGAATTAAAAAACACAATTAAAAAATATATAAAATTAATAAAAGATGAATTTAACAGGACTAAAAACGCTTCCTCAGTTGTGAGTAAAATTTTGGTTTTGAAAAATGCGAGATAAAGAACTCATACAGACAAATTTAATTCAGGATGGTTATTTCTACTTTTTTGATTATATACCCAAGGAATATAAAAAGGGATATGATTTGAAACCTTTTGTTTTTTGTGTTTCTCCGTCTTTGACCAATTTGAATGTTATTCGTGCTATAAATTTACACCATCTGCCTTTTAATGAAAGGGTTAAATTTCTTCACAAATTAGACACTGTTTATAATTTTGGAGATTCTGATAAAAGAATTAAAACAAGCGAGGAAGCGTTAATAAAAATATATCCAGAGGTAAAACAGGCATTTAGGCATTATGATAGAAAAAGGATAACTAGATGTTATAGAGTGGTTTCTGATTCTGTTAATAGTTTTGCAGAGTTTAAAGGTGATACCTTAATGGCAAATTCCAAAGACATCGCAAATAATTTTATTTTAAATAAAAATAAAGATTAGGAGGTGTTCTTTGAATTACGAGTATGAATATTCAAAAATAATATTAAATGCTCAGATTAGAAAAGAAATAGAAAACTACGAAATACATCACATCATACCAATTAGTGAGGGTGGTCGTAATAATAAATTAAACAAAGTTAAGTTAACTTATAGAGAACACCACATTTGTCATCTTTTATTGATAAAAATGGGTTCTTGTAAAAGGTACTTTTTCTCAAATATAAGTTCAAGGGAATATTGTAAATTAAAAACTAGAGAAAAGTCCAATTTTAACCACTAAACGGTTGAAAATTGGGTGTGGTTTTTCTATATTTAATATAAAAGGAAATGGTAAGTGAGTAATTATACAGTTGAAAGTATAGATTTTTTGAAAGGTCTTGAGACTATTCGCATGCGTTCGGATATGTATATTGGTCAAACATCGGGTAGTCCAAGTAGCGGTTTATATAGATTGTGTCGCGAGGCGATTGATAATTCTTTAGATGAATATTTAGGTGGACACAATAACAAACTTTATATATTTTATAACTCAAAAACTTATGAGACTATTGTTGTGGATAATGGTCGTGGGATTCCAGTTGGGTGGCATCCCAAGGCAAAACAAGATTCTTTGACTTTGGTTTTCACTCAGTTACATGCTGGTGGAAAGTTTAACCATGATTCTTATAAAACTTCAAGTGGTAAAAATGGTATTGGTCAGAAAGCTATTTCTGCTCTATCTTCTCACCTTCAGGTTTGGTCAAACAATAGCAAAGGTAAAAAATGGTTTAGTCAGATATTTTCTGAGGGGAGAGTTAAGTCAGATGTTTTACAAAACAATCCACCAGATGAGTTGTTGAAATTAATACCAAAAACTGGTACTATTATAAAGTGGACACCTGATAAAAAAATATTTAAAGATTCGTTAAAATTGGATATAGAGAGATTAAAAAGAGAATTGGATGATATTCAATATTTATGTCCTAAATTAAAAATACACTTATTTGTTGATGATAATGAGGAGGTGTTTTATTCAGAATTAGGACTTGGGGAGTTGGTTTCTAAAAATCCTCTTCATGATATTATATTTGAGTTCTCGGATGAATTCACTGATGTTGCTTTAAACTTTACAAAACTCGAAGGTCATTCTTTAAAGTCGTTTGTGAACATCAGTCATACCAATTTGGGTGGAACTCACTTAAAAGGGTTGAGAAAGGGATTATTAAATGTTATTAAAAGTAAGTCAAAAATCAAACTAGCAAACGAGGATGTCCTTGAGGGTGTTTTTGGAGCGATTCATCACAAGATGGCAGAACCACAGTATCAAGGTCAAACAAAAAACGAATTAACAAACTCTGGGGTTGAAAATGAAATTATAAATAAATTGACTCCAGAGTTGGAGAAGTTCTTTAGGAAGAATAAAGACCTTCTTTCTCGGATTATTGAATACTCAGAAAAAATGGCATTACAGAGGGAGAAAATAAAAACTTCTAAAAATATATTAAGGGGTATAAATAAACTCTCAAATAAAGCAAACAGAATCAGTGATAAGTTTCTGGATGCTGATAGAAGAAAACACAAAAATAAAATGGATTTGGAAATGTTTATAGTTGAGGGTGATTCCGCTGGTGGTCACTTTAAACAGGCGAGGGAGTCTTTTCAAGGTGAGTTAAAAATTCGTGGAAAAATTATAAACTCAGCAAAAGCGAGTATAGAGGATTTATTTGGGAAGAATGGGAAGGGTGGAAACCGTGAGGTACAGGATTTGGTTTCTGCTCTTGGGTGTGGTATAGGTGACGAGTATGACGAGAAAAGATTAAGGTTTGGGAAGGTTGTTATATTGTCTGATGCTGATGTTGATGGACAGCACATTACAAATTTATGCTTAAGTTTCTTTATAAACTACATGCCTGACTTAATTAAAAATGGACATGTATATATAGTTGATGCACCTTTATTTATAGCTTCCTCTTCAAAAGAGAGAGTTTTTGGAATGACAAGAAATGAGGTTGAGGGTAAAATGAAAAAACTAAAAATTAAAGATTATACAATAACTAGATTAAAAGGATGGGGAGAAACTAATTCTGAGCAATTGTATGAATTGTGTTTAAACAAGAAAACCAGAAAATTAATTCAGATAAAATGGAATAATAAAACAGAAGAAATGTGTAGAAAGACTATGGGTGATGATGTTGAATTTAGAAAAGAATTATTAGGAATAGAATAAAAATCAAGGAGCAAAAATGACACCAGAAAAAATTAAACAGGTAGAAGAGGACTTCTATAAAAACTTAACAGATTCTTCGGGGAAGAAATTTCACAGAGTGTCTGTGGAGATTGTAACCTATCCGTATGGTCTTAGGGATATAAATATATTATCACCAGATGATGAATCTTATTTTTACAAAGAAACGACAGAAAAGAAAAACATCTGCTTACACTTTACTGTGGGGAATATAAAGAGCGATATCGCCACTTTAACAAAACCAAATTACCGTGTTTCTGTTCAGTATATTATTGATAGTTCTGGAAATATTTATAATTTATTCCCAGATAGACAATGGTCGTATCACTTGGGTGCTGGTGCTGTCGGTGGAAATGAGTTTATGAGTAAAAACACTATTGGGATAGAATTGTCAAATTATGGAATTTTGGTAAAATCAGGAAAAGACCTATTGGATGTTTATGGTTCAAAATATTGTACTTTGAAAGATGTGGATAAATATATAAAGGGGAGTTATAGAGGAAAAGACTATTACGCTTCTTTGTCAAAAGAGCAAGTTTTAGCATGCTCCGATTTGATTAAACACCTTTCTTATGTTCACAGTATTCCGATTAAGTTTAAAGAAAATTTAGATTCTGTTTTTAGTAGTAATACTGAGGCAAGAAACTTCAGTGGTATATATGTCCACTCGAGTGTAAGAAAAGATAAATTTGACTTTCCAGAGTTTGTTTTGTCCTCTTTAATTGAAGAGGTAACTAGAAATGAAAAACCGTTGGAAACAGCACCTACGGTTGTGGAATATAAAGTTGAGAAAAATATTGAAAAAACAGAATCTGAGGACAATGTAGACGAAGATATGGATACTTTAAGTGTTGAAAATATACTTCCTAAAAACGATATAAACATTACTCTTAGTTTGATAATTTATAATTTAATTGAAAAACTAAATGCTTGGTTATTTTATAGAAAATAAAAGAGGTTAAAAATAGTGAGTTTAATGAATTTTGTAGATTTTGAAACTTCTGGTAAGTTCATCGAAGCGGATAAACTATTAAAAACAAATATGTATGATTATGGTATAGATGTTGTTTCTGATAGAGCATTACCTGATTATAGAGATGGATTAAAACCAGCACAAAGAAGACTTTTCTGGACAGCGAATGACTTAAAAGCGAGATTCGATTGTAAGTCTGTTAAGTCTGCTAGGATAACAGGTGACTGCATGGGTAAATATCATCCACACGGTGATGCGTACGGTTCTCTGGTTTCACTTGCTACAAATGAATACCCTGTGATTTTGGGGCAAGGTAACTGGGGTTCTTTGACTGATGCTCCAGCGTCCTCTCGATACACTGAGTGTAAAATAAGTGAAATAGGAATGAGTCTTTTGGAGTGTAATGCTGTCACTGATTTTATTCCAAACTACACTGGGGAATTTTTAGAACCTATAGTTATCAATTCTCGTTTACCTTATTATTTTATCAATGAATGTAGTGGAATTGCTGTTGGGTTGAGTGTTAATATACCGCCACACAATTTAGGAGAAGTTGTTGATGCTTTAAAGGTGGTTGTTAAAAAGGGTGATAAAACAAAAGTTGACGATATTTTCAAATTTCTTAAAGCACCTGATTATAGACATGGCGGTTATATTTTGTCCACAGAGGATGAGATTAAGAAGGTTTATAAAAACGGCAATGGTACTATAAAATACTCGTGTGATTATACCTTAACTAAACAAAAGAAAAACTATCTTCTTACGGTCACTGGTTATTGTTTAGGTTTCAATCCAAACAATTTCATGAAACGAATGGATGCTTTAATAGACACTGGGGAAGTTATATATGTTAATGACTCCTCCACCAAAGATGAACCTTACAAACTTGAAGTGATGGTGAGGTCTAAAGAAGATTTTGAAAATGTTATTAAAAAACACTTAGAGAAGTCTGAGTCTTATAGGTATTATGCAGTTGAGCGAAGAAAGTCTGAGGTTGAAAATAAGGATATAGAGATAGAAATAATTTCCACCAATGTTATCGATTTAATGAATCGTTGGGTTGAGTGGAGGCGTGATGTTGAGACAAAAATGTGTTTAAAAGAGAAAGATGTTTTAATAGATAAGCGTTGGAAATTAGAAATGCGTTTGTTGTCCTCAAATTCCTTAAAAACTATTATAAAGTCTTTAGAGAGTGAAGATACTATTGGGTATTTATTAAACAATTTGAAAGGTTTAGAGAAGTTTAAAAATCCAAGAGAGTGTGCGAGGTTTATTTGTAACCAAAGAATTATTGAATTGAAAAAAACAGACCAAGAGAAGGTTAAAAAAGAAATTGATGTTTTGAATAAAGAAATAGACAAAATAGATAAAGATATTAAAAATATAGATTCTGTTGTTATAAGAGAATTGAATAAATTAAAAAGATTTTCAAATAAAAGAAAGGTTGGGATTTCATGGTAATAAACAAACTAGATAAAAAACACAATGCTTACAATTATGGTGAGAAAAACTGTATTATTCCTTTTGAGAAGATGTTTATAAACACCACTCCGAGAGATAATGAAAAGGGATATATATTTTACCACCATCCATGTTATTGTGAAAAACAGAAACCTATTGTGGAAAAATATGGAGTTGAATCTGAGAATCCGTTTGAACTTTTTTACAATAACAGTCCAAGAAAAGAATTCATGGATAAAATTGTTCAGGGAGATTATAGCTTATGCCATGGTTGTCCAAGGTTTAAAAATAGAAGTGATAAGTTTTTAAGGTATTTGGAGTATCAGTTTTTTGGAGAATTTGGATATAAAGTTCATTCCCAATTTAGAAAACGAGCGGTGGAGGATTATACTCCTTATTCTTTAAGTTTGAACTTGGATGATAGTTGTAATTTGAAATGTAAGACTTGCCGAGTTGAGAGGATAAAAAATAAGTATATAATTAATAATGAAGATATGACTAAATTAGTTGAAATGAGTAAACGGGTTAAAGTTTTAGAGTTGGGTGGTGATGGTGAGATATTTTTTGGTCGAAATTATTTAAACTTTTTGAGTCATGACCTTTCTGGAGGGGAGTTAAACGGTATTGTTTTATTTTCAAATGGAATCCTTTTCAATGAAAGAAACTGGAATAAAATTCATCCAAATAATAGAAAGTTAATTAGAGAGATAAAAATAAGCGTTGATTCACACACTGAGGATGTTTATAAAGTCATTCGAGGAAATCAGTGGGGAGTATTAAATAAAAATTTAATTTATATAAATAAACTAAAGAAAGATTATAATTTTGAATTGAGTTCTACATTCACAATTAGTAAGTTAAATATTTCGAATTTTGGGGGGTTTTATGACTGGGCAATAAAAAATGGATTTGATAAAATTGTTTATGCTTTTGGTCGTGAAATTTTTCATGAAACTGATGATTTAGAAAAGTCTGTCGGTTTTATTATAGAGGAGAAATATAGAGAAGAGATTACCCAGCACTTAGACGATTTAAAGAAATTAGACGATGATAGGGTTTTTATAGATATTTAATATGTGGGGGTTTGATATTCTTATGTTTAAAATCAAAGATGAATCCATTCCTAAAGAAAGGATTAAAAAACTTCTTGACCAGTTTGGGTTATTAAGTTACATCGAAGATGAGTATGATGGAACTATGGTTGATAAACCTTATAGAATTCACTTTGAAAAAACAAAGTATGAAAATAAATATGGAACTAAACTTATTCTTTATAAAGATAAAAAAGTTATTTTGGAGTCAATATTCTTCAATGAAAATATACTCATTCAATTTCTTTATAAATATACTAATATTATATTAAAGGACAAGGATTGATAGATGAGCAATTACACACAGGAAGGTTATGATGTTTCTTTACATGGTTTTAGAAAGGGTTCTATAGACGGTGCTGTTAATGACGGATACCCAAAAAACTTCTTTTTTGCTGACACCATTCGTTCTGTGACTATTGCTTTTGGTAGTTTCTTTAGTCGTCTTCATGTTATTAGGTTTAATTCTTTAAATGAACCTATAAAGACAATTCAGGTACCTATTAAGTACGCACCAAGAATGAAGGCATTTGATTATAGGGTTGAGGTTAAAGATGGCAAACCTTATTATATTACTCTTCCAAATATTACTTATAGATTAAGCGGAGTTTCTTTCGATACTACAAGGGCATCTGGTTTTAATGAAACAAGGACATTCTACCAGAAATATTTTGAGATGAATGGAATAACCACAAAGATGGCGGAACCATTTTGGCGAGATATTCATCCTCTTCCGTATAAATTCCAAATGGAGATGGAAGCGACAGTTGAGCACATGTCGGATGCGAATCAGATATTAGAGCAAGTTATGTCCAAATTCGAACCTTCGAGTCACATTAATATTCGTGAATTTTGGTTTGCTGATATAAGGCGTTCTTTGAAAATAACTTGTGAGAGTTCCTCTATTACTTATAACCAAGATTTTTCTGAAGATACTAAACGAGAAATAACAGTGAGTTTTCAATTTAATATAGAAGGTTTTATTTATAAACCTATAGAGCGTGGTGTTGTGATAGAAAAGATTATTACAAAATTATACACTGGGAAGGAGTTGGAATCAGTTAACACCAAATATGGAAACTACGATTTTAGTTTAACTGATAGATTTAATTATAGTGAAATATTTGGTACTAAGATAGATTATGCGTACAAATTAGACACAAATAGTTTAATACCTTCTTTTAATTCTGATACTGGAACTTACACAACGAGGTTTAAATATATACCTACAAAAGAAATAACCAATTACCCAGCTGGAAGCAAGCGTATTTATGTTATATTGACGGTTCTTGATTCAAATAAAGAGAAGTATAATTCTTTATTTGATGGTGAGGTGTTAAATAATGAGCGTTGTAAAGAGTTGTTTTATAATACTGAAGAAGATGGTGATTTAGAGTTTAGTTATGAAATTGAGTACAAAGAAGATATTGGTGATGGTGGGTTTATTTTGAAGGTTTATGAGGACTTGGGTGGTTATGGGGATAAAATAACAGATAACTGGGATTTTATTTACAAACACGAAGGGTTGGTTGGGATGATAACTGAGTCAAAATAAATTTCTTATAAATATATACAAAGGTTGATTTCAAATAGGAGATAAAAATGAGAATCAGAATAAACAAAATAAATATTACACAAGATGAATTTGAAGATTTGTTGAGTCGCTGGGTTTTTGATGATAATGGTGAAAAAACTGAAGACGATTTGATTAATTATTTGTCTTTTGTGTTTGCGATGAATGTGAAAAGTGTTGAAGAGCATTTTGGTGAAGTGATAGAAAATACTGTCAATTATGACGAAGATGGGTATATTGATTCTATTCACAGATTGTTCAAAAGTGGTGATATTGATGAACCAGAGAT